>Ga0209550_10003764_pt1 | contig 14410 bp, 8 predicted proteins | sample LauGreSuBDMM15SN_2_FD_187567 | JGI IMG/M metagenome (GOLD analysis project Ga0209550, IMG submission 187567) | Freshwater lake microbial communities from Lake Michigan, USA - Su13.BD.MM15.SN (SPAdes) (version 5) | ecosystem: Environmental > Aquatic > Freshwater > Lake | place: Lake Michigan, USA...
ATGTTAGAGTGGCTCTTTTTATGTAAATAGGTGGGACCGACCCCGCATGATGATGGCAGCAGCGGGATCGGGCCGCAGTGAGCATTGGAACGTCGACACTCCAGCCCCCCTCGCGCGTCAGCGCGAAAGCTCCTCCTGCCCCAACGTTCCCTGCGAACGCAGGACCGATCCCGCGGAACCCCACGAGGCACCCACCCCGGGCGCCAGCTTCAGCAAGCCTCCTGCAGATGATATGCTAGAGTGGCTATTTTTATGTAAATAGGTGGGACCGACCCCATGCCCTACGTAGGACCGATCCCGCGGAGCCCCACGAGGCACCCACCCCGGGCGCCAGCTTCAGCAAGCCTCCCGCAGGTGATATGTTAGAGTGGCTATTTTTGTGTAAATAGGTGGGACCGACCCCATGCCCTTCAGGTAATTCGCTTGAGAAAGCCCGCGAACACCGGCTAATCGGGGGACGGTGCGCCGCGTCCAAACATTGCTCCTCATTCTTATGGCATGGACCACGGGCGTCCGGAACACCACCGGTGCGGCCCAGATCCCAGAACCGGCCTTCCCCCAGGTGCTCCGCTGGGCCAACGACGCCGAAGGCGGTGCCCCTTATATCTTTCACCCTCCCGACAACCCCGACCAACTCGTCGGATTCGAAGTCGAACTCGCCCAAGCACTGTGCGACCGACTGGGATGCACCTCCCAATTCGTCCAGTACAACTGGGCCAATTTAATCCCCGGCCTCCGTCAGGGGGGTAATTACGACATCGTCATCGCCGCTTTGGAGCGCACCCCAGAAAACCTCGCCCAGGTGGCGATGAGCCGGCCTTATTTCGCGTTCGGACAACAACTCGTCGCTCGCACACACGACACAACTATCCAAAGCCTCGGCGATCTGGCCGGACGTCGGATCGGCGTGTTGGCTTCGACCTTGTCCCACCGCTTGGTCACCCAGCAAGGCGGCTTGGAAGTGCGCGTGTACGACGAAAATGTGAACTACTTCCGGGACTTGGAACTGGGCCGGCTCGATGCCGTTCTCACCGATTCTCCCATCGCCACGGTCCAACTGCGCACTAGGCCGAACCTCCGAGCGGCCGGTCCCCCCTTCGCTCCCGCCTACTACGCGATCGCTGTACCGACCAGTTCCCCAGAGCTGCTGACTCGCATCAATGGAACCCTCGAATCCCTCATCCAAGATGGCACCCTCGAACGCATCTACCGCCGCTACGAGTTGTGGGGCCCACAGCAAGCAACCTTGGCCACCTGGAACGCAGCAGCGGTTTCGACAACAACCTCCGGGGCAAGCACCGCTGCAACAAGACCCAGCCCCAAACCAACCCTTCGGTATTTCAGCATCCTGATGGAGGCTGCGGTGACCACCGTGTGGGTGAGCCTAGCGTCCATGGCTCTGGCCATGACTTGGGGACTCGGATTGGCCCTGGCTCGTCGCTACGGATCGCGACCCGTGCGCTGGATGGCCATCAGTTACATCGAAGTGTTCCGCGGCACGCCCCTGCTGTTGCAGTTGTACTTCATCTATTTCGGGTTGGCCCAGCAATGGGGTTGGAAACTCTCAGCCGGGGCCGCAGCCATACTAACACTCGGGCTCAACTACGCCGCCAACGAAGCCGAGAACTTCCGGGCCGGACTCGAAGCCGTTCCCCGCGGCCAGACCGAGGCGGCGCTGGCCCTAGGCTTGTCACCTGCCATGACACTGCGACGAATCCTCCTGCCCCAGGCCCTGCGAATCAGCCTCCCCGGCATCACCAACGACCTCATCGCCCTGTTCAAAGATTCCTCCATTGTTTCGGTGATCGGCCTCGTCGAACTCACTAAAGAATTTCTCATCCGCTCGCTGGATGCGGGCGACTATATCGGCCTAGGAATCCTCACCGCGGCCATCTATCTGGCCATGGCCCATGCGGCTTCGCTGGGAGCCCGGGCTCTCGAACGGAGGTTGCGGACATGATCGAGATCGTAGGACTCCGAAAGCGTTTCGGCACAGTGACGGTGCTCGATGGCATCGATCATCATCAGAGCGCCGGGGAAGTGGTGGCCCTGATCGGACCCAGCGGTTGCGGCAAGAGCACCCTGCTCCGCTGTCTCAATTGGCTAGAAACACCCGATGCGGGATCACTGCGCCTGGGGGATGTTCGTATCGAGGCGGGCACTCCTGAGGCGGCCGACCGGCGGCTACGTCAGCGATTGCGGAGACGGACAGGGATGATCTTCCAGCAGTTCCATTTGTTCCCCCACCGAACGGCCCTCGAGAACGTGATGGAAGCCCCGATCCACGTGGACCGCCTGCCGCGTTCCGAAGCCCATGCGCTGGCGATGGGTCTGCTTTCGAAGGTAGGCCTGGCCGATCGAGCTCACCACTTGCCCGCGCAACTCTCCGGCGGCCAACAGCAACGCGTGGCCATTGCCCGCGCGTTAGCCATGAAGCCTGAGATTCTCTTGTGCGACGAACCTACCAGCGCCCTGGATCCAGAGCTGCGCGGCGAGGTTTTGGCAGTGCTGCAAACCCTGGCGGCCGAGGGTAGGACCCTGCTGCTCGTCACCCACGAACTGGCCTTTGCTCGGGACATCGCCGACCGGGTTGTCTTCGTCGAGGGCGGCCGCGTGGTGGAATCAGGGCCGACCCGAGCGGTGCTGGATCAACCCCAGCATCCGCGCCTTCAGGAGTTCCTCGGGAAACATCGGGCGAGGCCCCTGTAAAATCCCTGCGGCCGGGCGCGCTTCATCGAGTCAGACCATCGAGGGCAGCACCCAGTTCCCGTCAACTCCGCTAGACCTTCGGGGCCGAAATGAGCGCGAGGCGACCGTCTTGGCAACCGGCGACCACTTGGGTGTCTCCAGGCAACCATCCCAGGGCCGTCACAGCACCGGCCAAGGCGGTGGCCCGCAGCGGTTGGGAAGATTTGCCCGCATTCCAAAACAACACCCGCCCCGCCTGGCATCCGCTGGCCAACAAATGCCCCGTCTTTTGGTAGGCGAGGCTGGAAGCCCGGGCCGGATGCCCTTCTAAAATCCGAGGTGTGGAACCGGCCGGCCCCTTGCCGCTGCAATCCCACACCATGAGTTCCTGACCACCGTCGGTGGCGAGGTAGCGACCCGAATGATGCCAGGCAAGGCTTCGCACCTTGGCGTCGTAACCCGACATGGCTAGTTCTTCCCCTTCACGGAACGGCAGCGGCCAAATCTGTACGCTGTTCTCTTGAGTGCCGGCCACCACCCAGCGTCCGTCCGGCGAAATCGCCAGCGAGACCAGACTCGTTTTCCAGGGCAACTCCGCCGTCACGCGGCCGGTTTCCGAATCATACACGCTCACTCCGCCATAGCAGGCGACGCCCAACGATCGACCGTCAGCCGACCAAGCCAATGCGGCCACCGTACTGCGATGACCGCCAAGGGTGTGGGCCCAACCGGTCCCAGCAGCTCCACCGGCCCCACTGCTCCCACTGGCCCGCCCGATGCACACCGTCTTGCCGGAAGCCGCAGCCAATCGATCTCCTGAGGGAGAACCCGCAAGCTGCTCAACCCAGGCCGAGGGCATAGGCAAAGACTCGACTTGAGTTCCAGCCACCGGATCCCAGAACCGGACTTGTCCATCCTGACCCGCGGTTGCGAAGCAGGAGGTCGTCGGGTTCCAGACGAGGCGAAACCCTCCGCCCTCATGGGCCTGGAAGGCGTGAATCCGGCGTCCCGATGAGGCCTCAACCACCCAGGCCGAACCCTCGGTTCCCAAAGCCGCGATAAGACTCCCATCCGGCGAGCCTCCTAGGGCAGCGATGGGTTCAGAAAGGTCGAGAACCCACTCAGCGGGTCGAAGCGGAGCATTCATCACAGATCAAAGACAGCGGCGACAATCCATCCACTCAAGCCAGGCAGCGCCGGAACCCCGCGTTCAACGCCTCGCGGTCCAAGTTGCGTCCGATAAAGACCAACTGACTCTTGCGCTGCTGTTCATCCTTCCAGGGGCGATCGGGCTTGCCCTCAAAGAGCATGTGAACCCCTTGGAACACGAAGCGATTGGCCTGTCCCTTGATATTGAGGATGCCCTTCATACGGAAAATATCCTGACCCTTGGTTTGAAGGAGCTCGCTCAACCAGGCATTGAGCTTTTTGGCGTCGAGTTCACGGCGCTCTTCGATGCCCACGCTGGAGACGGTCTCGTCGTGGGTGTGAGTGTGACCATGGCCGCCGTGCTCGTGAACATGAGTAGGCTCAACAGTCTGACCCTCCCGCTCCACGCGCCCTTTAAACTCCTCCAACCCATGTTGAGTAAAGAGGGCGTAATTGCCGTGGGTCGGAATGCGCAACGTCGCCGTGATCCCGTCCTCACCCAGGATCAATTTATAGAGGGTCTTGCCCGGCTTAATCACTCCACCCATGCGAACCGCCGTTCCGATGCCACTAAAGACTCCTTCGGCAATTTCTTCGGCCTGGTGCAACGCATCGTGCAACCCACCCCCGCACTCCTCGCCGTGATCGTGACCGTGGTCGTGATCATGACCGTGGTCGTGACTGTGGTCGTCCTTCGCGTGCTCGTGGCCGTGATCATGGTCGGCATGAGAATGACCATGCTCGTGATCGGCGTGGGAATGACCGTGATCCTGGTCGTGCTCATGGCTATGGGTATCCAATTGGAGCAACACGGCGCCCATCACGGCATCCGGACCAGCATCGAGCCGCAGAGAGTAATCGCCCGCATCGAGATGGAGGGTACCGCTCCATTCGAAGGGCAGTGCCTTCTCCAGAAAATCACCATCCAAGGTGAGCTTGTGGCTCAGATCGAAAGCATGCAGGTGGATCACCTGATCGACCGACAAATTGGATTGCTCGGCATGCAGTAGCTTGGCGACCGGATTGATAGCTCGAACCTGGCGTTCCAGATGAGCCAACTCGTCGGCCGTCACCAAGTCGGTCTTGTTGAGGATGATGCGGTCGGCGAAAGCGATTTGCGCCTTGGCCTCGGGTGCATCGTGGAGATGAAGGGAAATGTGTTTGGCATCCACCAGCGTCACGATGCCGTCGAGGCGGAAGCTCTCCTTGATTTCCTCATCGCTGAAGAAGGTCTGAGCGACCGGGCCGGGATCGGCCAGGCCGGTCGTTTCCACCAGCACATAGTCGAACTTATTCCGGCGCTTCATGAGCTGACCGAGAATTCGGATGAGGTCGCCGCGCACAGTGCAGCAAAGGCAACCATTGTTCATCTCGAAGATCTCTTCGTCGGCCTGGATGACCAGTTCGTTGTCGATACCGATCTCACCAAACTCGTTCTCGATAACCGCAATCCGCTTCCCGTGGTTGGCTGTCAGAATGCGGTTCAACAGGGTGGTCTTGCCGGCGCCGAGAAAGCCCGTGAGGACGGTCACCGGAATGCGCGTGTCGTTGTGTTCGGCCATAGCTTGCCACAACCTTGCTGGAAGGTTCTCCCCATGGCAAATCCGGCGGTGGCCCCTTTGACGAGTCTTCCGCCGACAGGTTCTGGAAGCAGCAGCCGGACCGATCCCGCTGGAGCCCACCCACAAACCCGTCAAAGCGCAGCGGGACCGGGTCGGAGCGAGCATTGGAACGTCCACCGCCTAACCCCCTCGCGCCTTCAGCGCGAAAGTCCCACTCATCCCCACGTTCCCTGCGAGCGCAGAACCGATCCCGCGCAGCCCACCCGCGCACTCACCCTCCGATGTTGGCCTTTAAAAAATAGTAAAGACTGGAACCTTTTGTGTAAGTAGGTGGGACCGACCCCGGCTGATCCTGCGCAGTCCGCGGTCACTTGCCAGCGGGCTTCGGGGGCAACATGCCTAGGATGTCCTGCTGCTTGAGGTACCACTCACGCAAAGTCCGCGAGAGCATCGAGTCTTTGAAATCCTTGAAGTTGGCAATGTTCAAGGCCCCATCGATTTCGTCCTTCAGGGACTTGTTGAGATCCCCCTTGGCGTCGGTAGCCCAGCCGCGATAGGTACCCGTCTTGTCATTGAGCATCTTCGCTGCGGCCATGCGAACCTCCGGCTCATAACGGAAATCCACGACCTCCACGAGACTCTTGTCCACCTTGCCCTTGAGGCGCTTGGTGTCGTCCTTGGCGGTCAGGACCAGACGGGCCGTGTCGATGATGCGCTGCTCGAGTTTGGCAGTAATATCAGCGTCTTCGAGGTTCTCCTGGGCGACGATGCCGAGGTCGCGGGAGGCGTTCTCGAGGCGAGCGCAGACCTGCTTGACCAACTCCTTCTCGAACTCTCGAAAGAACTTCTCGCCGCGCTTCAGAATGAGCTCCTTCTCGGCAGCACTGAAGGCGTACTTCTTTTCATCCAGACCCACAAAGTTGGTGTAGGCCGGCGCTTCGAGGAGCTTGCGAAGGCGACCCATCAAATTGGTTTCACCCACCTTATCGGCCGTCGGAATTCCCTTAGACGGATCCTTCAGTTCGAGCTTCAGGTCCAACGGCAGGAAGCTGAACAAAGCACGATCAACACCACCAATCCGCTCAACCTGATCGTTGAGATCCTTCCAGTGGGCCTTGGCACGGTCCTTCTGGTTTAGCTCACCGATAAACTCGAACTGGTTTTCCACCCGCAGCGACCGAGTCGAGGCACGAAACCAACTCAGCATCAAAGCAAAGTGATTGGCCGTCTGGGCCGCATAGCGAGCGGGTGAAAGGTTCACCTCAGCGATCGGGGTCGCATCGCGTGAATCCCGCGGAGCCTTGGCTGAAATGAAGGTCTCGATGAGACTGTTGGGAAGGAGTCGAATATCATCCGCCAACTGCGAGTAGGCACCCACCACCGGTTCGACGCCTTCGTCGAAACGCTGCAAATCACCATAGGTGCCGACCAGTTCGTCCGAACCAAAGAGCATCTTCTTTTCGCGCGGCTCTTGACCGCCAAAATATCCCCACTGAATGGTCGCCTTGTCATGGGGCAAGGGTTCCTTGCGGGTGCGAATGAACCAACCCACCTGCACCGCCGACTTGAAGACGGTGTACTCCATAATGGACGACGACGCGTAGTGGTTGGTGTAGGCGTCCAAGCTCTGGCCCGTGACATAGGCCTGGAACCACTCGTCGATTTGCTGGCGGCTCATGTTGGCTGAAACACTGCCGGCGAAGTTGTGCCGCAACCCGAGCACGTGACCCACCTCATGAGCCACCACCTCGCGCACGTAATCTTGCGAAGCTCGCAGTGCGCCGGCATCGGTCAGGGATTCATTGGACAGCAAGTCTTCCAGGCCTTGGGCATACTGGTGCGCGAACTCCACCGACTGCATGTGGCAGAGGCCATTGGCCGTCATCCACGGGAAGCCTTGCGCTGCCTCGCCCCCCACGGCGTCGGGGGTGAGCTTCTTCTTGTCGGCCACGATGTCGCGCATGGAGCGCAGCAGGGCGCGGGCGCGGGCCTTACCACTGAGAGCAAAAACACTCGTCATGTAAGCTTGCCCGTGTTCGGACTGGCCGGTGCGCGGGTCGATGAGGATGTCGGCATAAGCGAAGCCGGCGTTGTCCCAGGGAACCCACTGCACGATGTTGTAGCGGGCGTCAGGAGCGGTGACACCTGCGGGTGCTTTCTCAGCCCGGACGAGGTTGGTGCCGAAGGCCCGGTTCCAATACAGGATGCCATCTTTGACCGCCTCGACATAGTCGGTCGGAGTATTGGCGCTGTAGTGGAAGATCACCGGCTTAGAGAGATCGAATCGGGCCATCTGCGGAGAGGGCCGACCGGTGCTCTCCTCCAAACGCGCCTGAGTTTCGAAGAAGCGCGAGTACCGCAAATCGGAGCCAGGAGCTTCCTTACCTTTGTAAGACCCTGCCTCGTAGGGCGTGAAAAAATAACGCACCTCGAAACGCTGCTCAACATTGGCCATGGCCTCACGATCTCGAACCTGGACGCTCTGGCGGATGACGAGTTGGTTGTCGAGTTTCTCCGCTTGGAACACGCGCGACTGCGGGATTTCTAGAGATTCATCGCGAGCCATCGGATTGAAGCCGCGTCCCTGACCGTACCAAATTTCCGTGTAGAGCCGGCGCATACCCCGGTTGAAGTCGATGACCACCTTGTTGGCATCCTGCTCGACGATCGGGAACGTCGTCAGGATGCGGCGAGCCGGCAAATCCTTGGTCACCACCAGGCCGTCGGTCGCCTCGTACAAATCGACACCATCGTGGAACAATTCAAACTTCACGATTTTGCCAGAGAGACCGGTCGAGGTCGCAGCCAGCGACTGCGGAATCCGCGAGGCGGACATTAAGTGTTCCTTACCGAAGACCGTTCGCGGCAGGACCAGCGTATAATTGGTGCCGGCGCTAATTTCTAAGACCGCCTTTTTGGCGACCGACTGAGCCCTCACGGGTTGAGAGGCACCGACGGCGGCTGTGAGCAGAATTAGAGAGAATACGGAGGTAAGACGGGAACAAACGTCTGGGAAAAGCATATCTGAATTCAGTTCTGGTGGAGGGTGCGGGAGTTTAAGTGGGAGCAACCTGACACCAAATCGTCAATAGGCTCCAGAATATCCGATGTGCAACTCCCGGCCTGTTGACTCAAAAACTTCGGCCCGCAGGTGGATGAGATCGGGAGGATCAGAAATGGAACGACCGGTCATTAACGTTGCCCCGCCAAAAATTGTGCCCGGCTCACCGGAGCCCTGCCAAGGCATCGTCCAATCGCTTAGGTGACACCGGCACAGCGGTGCCTAATTCCTGCGCAAAGAGGGACACCTTGTATTCTTCCAGAAGCCATCGAAACCCATCGATGCGGCGGGTCGCCTCTGAAATTGCAGGCGGGGCGGCTCGCAGACGTGCCAGCGCCGCCTGATAGGGCGCCACGGCCTTGGCTCGCTCAGCGTCTTTCACTGGGTTGTTGGCGGCGCGTTCGGCGCGCAATGTCAGCGCCTTGAGATACCGAGGCAACTGGCGCAGCGATTCAAATTCTACGCCATCCAGAAAGGACGGCGGCATCAAGGAGGCTATCTCCTCGGCCAGAGTGGCCGGACGGGCCGCAGCGGTAGGGAGCGATGGTTTGCCGCCACCCGAAGGAGCCACCAGCAACGAGCCCAATTGACTCAGATCATTGAGAGTCCGGGTCTTAGGGGACGCCACAGGAGCCGGGGCCGAGAGCCCAATGCGGCTTCGGGCCATTTGAAGAGCCTGAAGAACCAGCGCCAACTGATCCATGAACTTGGAAACCAGTCCAGGGATGCGCTCCCGACTTTGTGTCACCGCTACCTCGAAGGCGGACAGGGTCAATACCTCGGGCAATTCTGCAGGCAAAATGTGGCGCAGAAGGTGTCGGAAGGCGCTCTCGCGCAACTCGGACGCCGTCCCGATGGCGGCATAAGCCGCGTCGAAACGGACCAAGGCACGAAGGTCTTTCTCGACCCAGGCCAGATCCTTGGACAGTGCGAGTTCCACGAGGCGAGCAAACCCCACCAACGAGGCTGTTTGGCAGGCCTCCCGAGTGCGGAACAGTCGAACATTCACTCCCGCTCCTTCCCGCTCCAACCCCGGCCAAGCCATGACCGGAAAGACCGAGTCCTCTACGATGGTAATGCGTTCTGGCAAGTCGCCGCAGCTCCAGGTGGTCATGGCCGGACGTTCCCAGCGTCGCACCGCCTGAAGCCAGGCCGGCGGATCGCCGACGGTCTTGGGGGCCGCCTGAGGCAGTCGCTCGCGGACTTCCTGAAAATCTCGACCGGCCACCAGGGTCCGGCGGTCAGACCCCAACAATTCGAACCGCAGCTTCAGATGGGCAGGCACGGTGCCGGCACCCCAGACGTCTTCGGGGATGGGCACCCGATAGCGCTGCGTCAGGAATCGGGCGAGGTCGGCGAAGAACGAAGATCCTTGAGGCTGAAATTCGCGAACGATCTCCAGAACCTTGGGCGGGAAGGGCATTAATTCGCGGCGAAGCGACTTCGGCAGCGCCCGGAGCAACTCTTCGATCTTGGCATCGCGTAAACCGGGAACCGCCCATTCCAAGACCGAGGCCGCAGCACGCTGAGCCAGCGGCGCGGGCAACTTCACGGTGACCCCGTCATGGGCTTCGCCGGGCGCATAGGCATAGACCAACGGAACCCTCTGACCATCAATCGTCACGCTGTCGGGAAAGGCGTTCTCATCAAGGTGAAGGTCTTTGCCTCCGGTGATCTCTGGCTCGGTGGCGCACAAGTACCCCGCTTCGGTGTGATCCCGCATCCATCGGTGCAATTCGTGCAGCGACGAGATGTTTTCGAGGTGACGGGCATAAAAATCAAAGAACGCCTGATCGAGGTCCACCGACGTGCGACGCAGGCGAGTCTGCCAATTCTCCACCTTTTCGCGCAGCGCACGATTGGCCGCCATAAACCCCGGCTCTGCCGACGGCGCCGAGGTTTGCATGGCCCGCACTACGGCCCGTTCATCATTGCCGTCAAAATCGTCGTTTCGTCCTGAGAGGGCCGGCGGCAAAAGATCGTCTTCGACCAGCGCCGACCGGATGAAAAGGACCGTGGCTTCGCGGGGCGCAATATTTCCGTAAGCGATCTTACGGGCAAAGACCTCCAGGCCATGGAAGGTGGTTTTCTCCTCGACCATCACCCGGCCAGCACTGGCACTCCAATGCGGGTTCAGGTGGGTCACCTTGCAGAGATGCGGCGCCAAGCGAACGATCCACTGGGGATCAATTCCCGCCAACGTTCGGGCGAAGAGTTGAGAGGTTTCGACGATTTCGCCGCAAACCATCCAGGCCGGCTGACGCGACTTCTCGGGCTTGCCCGGAGCAGTGCCTGCAGGAGGCGGGCGACGATCCTGTCTTGGGGAGCGCTCAGGTCGGTCGAACAGCACCGATCCCGGAAACACAGCCACCATCCGATTGCCGACGCCCTTGTATTGGTTGCGCTCTTGGCGGACGGACACATGCCCCAAAAGCCCGGCCAGGATGCAACGATGGACCGCGTCCTCATCGGCCGGACGTTCGTTGAGCTTCACGCCGTCGAGATCTTCCAAGGCCCCTTGCAACTGCGCGTGCAAGTCCTGCCATTCACGCATGCGGAGGTAGGAAAGGAAGTGCTGGCGGCAAAACTTCCGCCGAGCCCCCTGAGTGCGGAGTGATTCCCACTGGTCATGCACCCCGTTCCAAAGTCCCAGCAGCGACAAGAAGTCAGACTGGGAGTGCATGAAACGGCGGTGTGCCTTGTCGGCCGCTTCGCGTTGGTCGAGCGGACGTTCGCGCGGATCCTGAATACTGAGACCGGCAGCGATGATTAGGAGTTCTCGACCCGCGTGCTCAGTTTGCGCCTGGAGGAGCATCCGACCCAATGTGGGGTCAATGGGGAGTCGGGCCAGGTCCTGACCCAACGGGGTCAATTCGCGCTGTTCATCCAAGGCACCCAATTCCTGCAAAAGCGAGTAGCCACCACTAATGGCCATGGGGGCCGGTGGATTGAGAAAGGGGAAGGTCTCGATGTCTCCCAAGCGTGAGGCCTTCATCCGCAAGATAACCTCAGCCAAATTGGCCCGCTGAATCTCCGGCTGAGTGAAGGGGCTTCGGGACTCGAAGTCCTCCTCGGAATAAAGTCGGATGCAAACACCTGCCTCGATACGGCCGGCGCGCCCTTTCCGCTGGTTGGCACTGCTCTGCGACACCCCCTCAACCGGCAGTCGGCGGGTGCGGGTGCGGGGGTTGTAACGACTCATCCGAACCAACCCGGAGTCGATCACGAAGCGGATGCCCGGAATGGTCAGCGAGGTCTCGGCGATGTTGGTGGCGATCACCACCTTTCGCCTCGAAGACGGACTAAAAACCTGTTGCTGATCGCCGGAACTGAGCCGCCCGAAGAGCGGAACCACCTCGGCCTCAGAGCCCAGTCGCCCTTCAATTAAGTCTGCGCATTCGCGAATATCCCGCTCACCCGGCAAGAAGATGAGCACATCCCCGACACCCGTCTCATAGAAGAGGCGCTCACACTCACGGGCGGCCGCATCGACGAAATCGGTGTCGGCCGGATCCGACGAAGCCCCCTCGCCCCCGGGCGGGCGGTACTCCACATCCACCGGGAAGGTGCGGCCAGACACCTCAATGATGGGCGCGTCGTTGAACGCCTTAGAGAAAGCCACCGTGTCGATGGTGGCCGAGGTAATGATCACCTTCAGGTCCGGGCGCTGGGCCAGGAGGTTCTTCAGGTGTCCCAAGAGAAAATCAATATTGAGCGATCGCTCATGGGCCTCATCGATGATGATGGCCTCGTATTCGGCGAGGGTCGGATCCCCCTGCACCTCGGCGAGGAGCATGCCGTCGGTCATTAGCTTAATGACCGTGTCCGAGCCGGATCGATCATCGAAGCGGACCTTACAGCCCACCTCGCGACCCCAGGACACATTAAGTTCCTCAGCAATTCGCCGGGAGATGGACTGTGCCGCCACCCGCCGGGGCTGCGTACAACCGATCATCGCCCGTGCGCCCAGGCCGGCTTCCAGGCACATTTTGGGGATTTGAGTCGTTTTGCCCGACCCCGTTTCACCGGCGATGACTACCACTTGATGAGCCCGAATCGCGGCCACGATATCCTCCCGGCGGGCGGATATAGGCAGCCCCGGCGGGTACTCCGGGCGCGGCATGGTCTGCGCTCGATACTCTCGGCGTTCGATGGAAGTGCGAGCCTGCTCCAGAAGACGATCCAGCGGATGAGCCCCCTCGCCCACGGGCCGACCCTCCCTCACCCACCGGGCCGCGCGCGCTCCCAGTCGAACCCAGTCCGAGAGCATACAGCACGGCAACAGTTGCCGGAGTTCATCAATGCGCGGGTCGGTCATGCGGTCGGGGCGCAGAGCATGCGAGAAGCCCGGCGCGAGGCAACGCCGAGGATGGCCGGAAATCGGGACAGGCCTAAACGCAGGACAACCAGTATATCTCCCTGGAAGAGAGCGTCGAGAGACTGAGGCCCGTCCCTCCTCAGACTAAGAACCTCGGGCGAGGGTCCACGGTTGATGTGAAGGGTGGGAGCAGTTCAGGCTAGAGGCGCGACGATGAGCCAACCCCTACTTTCTTCCCGCCCCCCTTCCAACACCCGAGCGTTGGCCGCAGCCGTGGCGGCGGCCCGCGAGGCTGGGGAATTGATGAAAAAAAACCTGCGCCGTGCCAAGCAGGTGAATGAGTCGCATCAACACGACATCAAGCTCGAGCTCGATGTGCAGTGCCAAAAACTCATCACCCGAGCACTGGCCACTGTCTTTCCGTCCATCCCCGTCTTGGGTGAAGAGGGGATCGACGCGGCCAGCGAAAAGGCGGTTGCACGCTGGGTCGTAGACCCCATCGACGGCACCGTGAATTTTGCCTACGGAATCCCCCATGCCGCCGTGAGCATCGCCCTGGAAGTGCGCACCGAAGACGGTTTCAAGAGCGAGGTCGGCGTGGTGTACGACCCCTTCATGAACGATTTATGGACGGCGATCCGTGGCAAGCCTGCCCGACTCAATGGCCGCATCACTCGGGTGAGCACCCGCGCTCGGTTGGATGAATCCATTGTCTCACTCGGATTCGCCAAGAACCAAGACAGCCTCGAGGCGGCCCAGGCCGACTTTTTAGAACTCACCCACCGCGTGCGCAAACTCCGCATCATGGGTTCGGCAGCACTGGCCCTGACTTATGTCGCCTGCGGCCGCTTTGACGCCTATGTCGAGGCCGGGGTCCGCCTCTGGGACATCGCGGCCGGCGGCCTGATCGTCGAATGCGCCGGCGGATCCTTTGTCACACACTCCCTGCCGGGTGAACACCGCTACGGCCTCATCGCCAGCAACGGGCTCATCCACGACCAAATTCCGCACGCGCGGACGTCGACAGCGAAATCAAAGTCGCCGAGCCCCAAGGGCGAATCGAAGGTCCGGACCCGTTCCCAATCACGTTCACAGTCCTAATCAAACCCAGTCGTAATTGAAGCTGATGCTAATACGCTCGGACTTCAGCGGATTGGAGGGAACCTCGTGGCGCAGCCAGCTCTCAAAGAGCGTCACATTGCCCGCGGTGGCCGGATAGGTGACATAGCGGCGAGACTGCGGACCGCCCTCCGCCGACACAGGAGGGGACGCCATGAAGCGGCTCATCCGGGGGTCCTCAAATTTCAGCCCAGCGCAACCGCGGGGCGTCGCTACATAATAGGTGCCACTGACGACGGAATTGGGATGGAGGTGCAAACTGTGGGTTACCCCCCGAGGCATAATGTTAATCCAGCAGTCGGACATCCGCAGCCCCCGGCCACCGAGGTCCCATTCCAGAGACTTCGCATAAGCCCGCACATGCCGGTCGATCAGACGCTCTAGCTCAGTGAACGTGGAGGAAATGGTGTGCAGCCGATCAATGGTGCCATAAGAGGTATACCCTCCGGGGTAATTCTTTTTGGACCACTTGCGTCCGGCCTCATCGAAATCGCGGAACTGATGACACTCCTG
>Ga0209550_10003766_pt1 | contig 14407 bp, 11 predicted proteins | sample LauGreSuBDMM15SN_2_FD_187567 | JGI IMG/M metagenome (GOLD analysis project Ga0209550, IMG submission 187567) | Freshwater lake microbial communities from Lake Michigan, USA - Su13.BD.MM15.SN (SPAdes) (version 5) | ecosystem: Environmental > Aquatic > Freshwater > Lake | place: Lake Michigan...
AAGCGGCAGCGGAGGCAAAAGCTGCAGCGGAGGCACAAGCAGCTGCGGAGGCACAAGCAGCTGCGGAGGCACAAGCAGCTGCGGAGGCACAAGCAGCTGCGGAGGCACAAGCAGCTGCTGAAGCAAAAGCGGCAGCGGAGGCACAAGCGGCAGCGGAGGCACAAGCAGCTGCTGAAGGCAAGGCTGCTGCCGAAGCGAAGGCTGCCGCTGAAGCGAAGGCTGCTGCGGAAGCGAAGGCTGCCGCTGAAGCCAAGGCTGCTCCTGAAGCGAAGGCTGCTGCTGAAGGCAAGGCTGCCGCTGAAGCGAAGGCTGCCGCTGAAGCGAAGGCTGCCGCTGAAGCGAAGGCTGCTGCGGAAGCGAAGGCTGCTGCTGAAGCGAAGGCTGCTGCTGAAGGCAAGGCTGCTGCGGAAGCGAAGGCTGCTGCTGAAGCCAAGGCTGCTGCGGAAGCGAAGGCTGCCGCTGAAGCGAAGGCTGCCGCTGAAGCGAAGGCTGCTGCTGAAGGCAAGGCTGCCGCTGAAGCGAAGGCTGCCGCTGAAGGCAAGGCTGCTGCTGAAGCCAAGGCTGCTGCTGAAGGCAAGGCTGCTGCGGAAGCGAAGGCTGCTGCTGAAGGCAAGGCTGCTGCGGAAGCGAAGGCTGCTACTGAAGGCAAGGCTGCTGCGGAAGCATTACATATGCCACAATCGGAACCAAAAAAATTAACAGAAACGCCAGTAGTAGCTACACCATTAGAGACAGCGCCATCGGCGGCGAAAGATCTTACTGATGAAAAACCTGCTAACCGGGATTTTTTTTATGTTACACCAAATGGCAGTATATGTAAATTTGAACCAGTTATAGATCAAAATATTCATAATGAAGAGTTTCGGGTGTTTTCTTTTATAAAGAGCCAAAGTGATACTGGAAATTTTTTTACCAAATTGCAGAAAATAGATGAGCTTGAAGTTACAAGGGTAGGCGACATGTTAACAATATTATTTAAACTAAATTTACAACAACACCAGTCATTATATGATGCCGCCGAAAAAAAATCTAAATGGACATTAGTATTAAGTAATAGTGATACTATAATATTTCCAGGTACATGGTATTTAACCGAAGATGCTGCAGATGTAGATGCAGCGCCACTCAAGGATGCAGCGAAAGCAAAAGCAGTGGAAACAAAAGCAGCGGTGGTGGTAGTAAAAGAAGAGTATAGCGAATTGGCAGAAAAAATTAATATTATTAACCAACTGATTAGCACTATTAAGCATGAAGGCTTACAAGTTCCACTTACAAAACAAGTTATTAAGGTAACTAAAGGTATGAGTAAAATAGATAATGATCTATTTACCCCAAAAATATCACTAGAAAATGTAAGAGAAATAAAACAAAAAATTAAAGAAAAAAGTGACACATTAGGCGAAATAGAACAATCAATTGTTGAAGCAAAAAAACAGGATGAAAAACTTGATGACGAGGTTGAACAATTAATAACAGAAATTACCCTATATGCAGAACCATTAAAACCCGATGAAATTAAAGAACTTGCTCAAAAGGGTGGTGGTATTGTTGATAAATTGAAAGAAATGATTAATATTCCTCTTGCGATTGTTGCATTTACCGGAACTACTGATACTCTTGGCGTCTTAACCCCTTTTTTTATATCAGTAACCGATATTTTTGTAAAAGATTTTTTCGCCCTTTTGGAATTACCCCATGCTATTGCTACTATTGATGATTCTAACACGAATTCCCTATTTAGACAAGCGAAACAAATACGAGTAGATATAAATGGAAATGTTAAAAAAATTGGATTAAATAGTAGATTATTATTTGATAATACTAGAAGTATTCTACAGACACTTTCAGAAAAAAAGGGATCCGATAACTTATTTGTAAATGAATATTTTTTGACCTTATTACAACCCCCCCAATCTGCAGCTGATAGACAGCTATATGAAAAAATACAAAAAATACGTGATAAAATATCAGAAAACTTACAAGAGATTACTAGTAAATTAAATAAAAAAGAACTAAGAGAAGTGATAAATTTTATTGGCCTTAGAATAGTTAGTCTTGGTCAATTAATACGTGATTCAGAAAAAAGAAAGAACGATTCATCCAGCGTGTTTGGAACTTCAAAAGAAAGACATGCCGCTATAATTATAGAAATTACAAAATTTAAAAAAGAATGCCAAATTTTAAAATCAAGATTAGAAAATGTATACGCAATGTTAGATCAGCTTAGAAACCCATATTTTGAAAGTAATGCAGTAGTTAAAAATTATTTAAAACCGGAACAGCCAAAGGAAGCTACATCATCATCTTCTGCAGTATCTTCAGTTACAAGTTTGGAACAACCTTTAACAAAGAGTCTTACTACGTTCAATACATTATGTGAACCATTTAAAAAAATGGTTGAAATATTTAAACAATTTTATACAAAGAATGAGGGTGATAATGTTAAACAATCCGCATTGTTTTATTGTATCGATGATGTAAATAGTAATATAAAAAGTGATGAACTTCAACAAATTTTTAGTAAATTAAAGAATAAATGGGAAACTACATTTAATGGATACGGGGAAAAAAAAACTAGGATGGATGGTGAACACGAGGCTAAGCTTACAACATTAACAAAAGAACATCAAACCATTGTTGATGGTTTTGATAAAACCACGCGAACTACTAATGAAGAATATACTGCTAAAATGAAAACAGCTCAGGAGAGTCATCAAAGATTGGAAAGGGCCATTGAAAAGGCAAGTAGTGAATACAGGAAAAGTGAATCCACATATTCTCCGCAAAAAAAAGAAGCCGAATTAGATAAAATAAACAAACTAAGACAGGAACTTAGTGATGTAGAAACTCTATTGAAAAATGAAAACGCTTCAAATAAAGAATTTAGTGAAAGTAACAAAATAGAAAAACAAAAATTGCTTGAAAGTCATAAAAGCGCCATTAAAGAACTAGAAAAAAACTATAGAGAAACATTAAATAAATTAAATGATACTTATACAGGACAACTAAAAGATGATAAAATAAATAATCTAAATTCTAAGATTTCAGATTATACAACTATTTTAAAACTCAATTATAAATATAAAATTTCTCATGATGGTACTGGTGAACAAGCGAATTTTGATTTTATTAGTGAACCATTAGGTGTTAATTTAAAAGCATTACAACAATTGTTTGAATTAGATCCTACTATTAAAGAATTACTACAAGAATTAATACTTGCTTATGATAAAGTTAGTAAAATCGTATCTACAATTCATCTGAAAACCATGAATATACAAACTTTTTATGAAGAAAATCGTAGCACCCATGGTGGTGAATATAACAAAACTACTGAAAAACAGATTGACACACTCGGTGCTGCAAGCCAAAGACTTGATGAAGCTATGAAAAAAGTTAATGATGTATTACTTATGTATAAAAATGCCTTTGTTACATTATCGTTTCAAATAGCATCTACTTTATTTGGGTATGGTGTTTCGATTCTTCAAATATTTATGCAAAATTTTCCAGAAAAATTGAATACACATGAGGCAAATAGTTCATATGGATTAATACAATTAAATACTTTAAAGGCACCATTTCAACCTTTTGTAACCGCAAAAGATATAGAAAATCAAGTGTTTGACCTATCTGACTATGCGTCAGTATTTACCAGTCCTCCAGATCCTACTACTTTTAATTTATTGTTACCAATAACAGACCTATCAAGCGTGCCGCTATTTCCAGAGGACAAACTACGCCCTCAACTACTAACAGCATCAGCTGGTGGTGGTAAAAAACAACGCAGGTTACTACCTCCTCGACCCAAAAAGCGTAAAACTATCAAAAATCGTTCTAGTGCAACCAATCCAACACACAAAACCACAAAAAAGAATAAACGATACACTAATAATAATAAAACAAAAAAGAACAAGCCAATGAAACCTATCTCTATAAAAGCGAATCAAAAACGTAACAAAAAGCATAAAAGGTCTATTCGAAAAGTATAGTCAAAAATATTTTATATTTGTAGAATAATCACAACTATAAAATCAATATATTTGTTATATTCATTATATTACATACCATACCATAACAGAAAATTGAAGACTATATCATATAGTATATTATGATATAGTAAAAAGACATACACAAACCCACTATGAACAAATCCCAAACCGCCGCCGGCAACCGAAACGACAATGCCAACACCAATGGCAACAACAACAACAACAACAACAATATTCCAAGCGTAACGTTGCATCTGGTGATGTCATGTGACGTTTTCTGGAAATACGAGATGGATATCGTGGTTGACCGCCAACAATTCGACCCCAAGCTTACAAACCGAAATCAAGAAGAGTCGGAAGCATTTGACATCCTGTCGCGCCACCTATGCGCCGAAATGAAAAAACATATTCACGCTGATTTGACCCAGAATGTCGAACACGGCTTAATCCGCAAACTGGAAGAAATTTATCCCAAGTTTCATATTCATGGGTTGAATACACACGAAATTCTTTACCCCTTCGACCCATGCAATTCAGCACACTCACGCGGCGACGGCAAAATATTCATTTGCACGCATTGTTAACTTAGTATTAATATTGGTATTGGTATTTGATTAAAATATGGCCATATTGAATAGATTTACTTATTTTTTTCAAATCAAAATATTATAATATATATAAAATTGAAAATATTAAATAAAAAGTATATAGTATAGTATAAATAGTTCACACCAAACACACAATCAAACAATCGCGAAACCATGAATCCTAAATTCAGCCCAAATACAAGCAGACCGGCGGTATTTCAACCACCCACCTACCAAACGAATCCGTATATTCCCATGATAAACGTCCCCACAACTTCAAAGCTCCCATCCTCCGGCGAAATTGTCACATCTGTCGAAATACTGACCAAACATGTGTCCGATTTATCACGCAAGATTGACCGCATTGAGTCGCGTGTAAATGATTATGTAAATCTCCAGTTGGTGGAGCGTATGCATATCGCCGAGCGCGGCATCAGTGCCCTAAAAACGTGTCACAACGACCATGATGCAAAAATAGCGCGTATATCGCAGCACTATCTCAGTGAAAAAGATGGCGCCGATTTATATGAGCGTATCCGCGATTTAGTTGACCAGAACGACGACACCAATAAATGCCTCGACCGATTTTCCGATATTTTGGCTATCCATACGCGCAAGTTGCGTCACGCCAAGCAGGGGTCGCGCAATCTTGCCAAAAAGTATGCCGAGATTGGCATCCTACGCCGGCGCGTATCTAAAGTGGAAGAAAATAACACCGAAAATGCCCAATGTTTCGAAACGACTACAGAACTTAGGGGTATTGTGGATGATATAGCGACGCAGCTGCGCGAATATAAGGAAAAGTGTGCATATTTGGAGTGTGCGAATGCGTGTTTAAGTATTGGTTATAACACGCACACGCATATCGAAAACTTGTATCACGATTTGCCATCATTGGAGCCTATAATGTGTGATGAAAATACGGGGCTATGCGAGGGCACAGACTTGGATGCATATTTTTCGAACTACTGGGATAATACTAGCCAAACCCAAAACCAAAACCAAACCCAAAACCAACTGGAAGAAAAGCAGGAAGATGCACAAAAGGACGTCGACAATACACCTAAAGAAATCGTAATAAACGTCGAAGAAGAACTTGCGAAATATGGCGATGTTAGTAACGATAATGACGATAACGACGACGAGGATGATTTTGAGAAAATATAATAACTGAAATCTAGAGTATAAATATAATTTCAATAGTATGCAAAACTATATTGAAATGATATGCATTCTAATTTTTTTCGAGGTAGTCGATCGCGCTAATAAGGATTTTTTCCTGGTCGGATAGTTTCTGAAAAATCAAACAATTGTCAAATTTTAGTGCGACATTTCGTCTGCCTCCTCTGCCGCCCCTATTTAGTCCTGAACATATTAAAAATACCCCCTTTTCGTTTACTAAAATATTTACAAGCACTGCGCCGTTTACTAGTTTAATATCTGTCGTGTCTTTATCGAGTCGTATCCAACGTATAAATCGTCCAACTTGCAGTTCGTTGAGTTCATCTACGTATTTGTAGTCTTTCAGGACTTTATGATATTCTTTCAATTCGCCGCCCGAAAGTTGCAGTTTCTGTAAAATATCGTTCTTGTTTTTTTTCATCACTGCAGAAGATAACCCGGCAACATTTGTATTGTTTTCGTTTTCTAGTGCCTGGATTAGGTCATTCACGTCGAGACTCATATTGCACAATTCCAACTATATATACTATGTCTCTATAACTTTAAATTCTATTGTAAAATATAATGGATATTGGATATGTTTTTTTCGAAGGTCCGCCGAACAAAAATCCAAAACATCCCCCAAAAAGTGCCAACCAAGAATTGCGCAAAATGACTTCCCAACTTCCGCGACCATCTTTCGCGCGATCCATCTGCGGGGAACTATTCTGCTCCATCTCACCGAAAATATGCCCGGAGTATTATCCAAAACATCCCCCGAAAACGGCCATCCAAGAATTGTGCAAAATGGCTTCCCAACTTCCGCGACCATCTTTTGAATCCTCGGTCGCGAATATGCAATCCGCTGCATAATGCTCACGTTCCACTATAACAAAAAATCCCCCACCAAAGCATAAAGGTAAGGTCGCGGAAATGGCGCAAGCGGACGCTGAAGAAGTGAATGATGTAATGTTTTTTCCAATTCTATTTTGGATTTTTTAAAAAAGGACATTTATAAATGTCCTTTTTCAGATTTTCATTTCTAGATTTGAAAAAAAGTTAAAAATCACACTCAGACCATAATGCTCTCATTTGGTTTTTTAAGTTGAAAAATTTGTTACGATAACTTTTTGGACATTTTATAAATATTTATGAAAAGGGTTTAGGCGTTTTTTTTGTTAGCATATATATATGAAAACGATGGATATTGCTAATCAACAATCCGCCAAAAAAACGCCACAATTTGTATGCGAAAGTTGCGACTTTAAATGCTGTAAGCAAAGTGACTATGATAGACACGTTGAGACCATGAAGCATAAAATGCTAATAAATGCTAACAAAAAAACGCCAGATAAAGAAGAACAAGTTTTTATCTGCATATGTGGTAATAAATATAACCATCGTTCAAGTTTCTCAAGGCATAAGCGAACGTGCAATGCAGTCAAAACACATGAGGCAATTTCTATAACCAATGAAGACGATTCTAAAACCACCAATGATGTAGTTTTAGAAACTGAAATTAAAGATAAAAAAGACTCCGCGACTGAAAAAGAGTTGAAGGATTTAGTTAAGGACTTAATCAAACAGAATAGTGAACTTATGAAGACAATAACTGATATAATACCAAAAATCGGTAATATAACTAATACTACAAACAATACTATGCATAACAATTTTAATTTGAATGTATTTTTGAACGAGCGGTGCAAAGATGCTTTAAATATATCAGATTTTATAGATTCACTAAAAATAACATTAGATGATTTACTATTTTCAAAGACAAATGGCATATCTCGTGGTATAACCGATATTTTAATAAAAGGGCTCAAAGAATTGGATATTCATAAACGACCTATTCATTGTACAGATATAAAGCGTGACATCATGTATATAAAAGATGAAGACAAGTGGCAAAAAGATGAAAATCACGCGATGATGAAAAATACGATTGTAAAAATTGCAGACAAGGAGCGAACAGCATTGCAACAATGGGCAATAGATAATCCAGACTGGATTGAAACAGAAAGGAAACAAATCGAATACCTGACAATGATGCGCTCAATATGCGAACCTATTGAAAACTATAACAACTACGAACGAAAAATAATAAAAAATATAGGTAAAGAAATAATAATAGATAAAAATAGTTAGTCCATGCATCGGAACATCCGTCCGCGAATATGCAATCCGCTGCATAATGCTCACGTTCCACTATAACAAAAAATCCCCCACCAAAGCATAAAGGTAAGGCCGCCACGATCGCGCAGGCGGACGCTGAAGAAGTGAATGATGTAATATTTTTTCAAATCTATTTTCGATTTTTTAAAAAAGGACATTTATAAATGTCCATTTTTCATTTTTCATTTCTAGATTTGAAAAAAATGTTGAAAATCTCACTCAGACCATAATGCTCTCATTTGGTTTTTTAAGTTGAAAAATTTGTTACGATAACTTTTTTAGACATTTTATAAATATATATCTTAAAAGTATTTAGAAATGTTTTTGTATACTGGGAATATAAGGAAAATGCCAAAAAATGCCGATATTTTTTCCTGTAAATCTTGTAACTTTAAATGCTGCAAAGAGTCAAACTATCAAGCTCACCTTATGACACTGAAACACAAAAAGTATACAAATGTATACCAAAGTATACAAATAAATGCCGTGACTGAAAATGCTCTCACATGTGTGTGCATGAAAACATATGCAACCCGTATGGGGCTTTGGAAACATAAAAAAAAATGCCAATTATTAAAGGAACCATCTGGAGACTCATTATCGTCTGATTTAAAAGATATGACAATAAAAGACAAAGACGATATAATTATAAAATTATTAAAAGACAATGAAGAGATTCGCCAAATCTTGAAAGAAGTGATACCCAAAATGGGTAACAATACTATCATAAACAACAACAACAACAACACGACAAACAATAACACATTGAATAATTTCAACTTGAACTTCTTTTTGAACGAGCAGTGCAAAGATGCTCTCAATATATCGGAATTCGTAGAGTCGCTTAAGATAACATTTGAGGATTTATTGTATTCGAAGAAGAATGGATTGGTGCAGGGGATTAGCAATGTGATGATAAGAGGTTTGAAAGAGTTGGATATATATAAACGGCCGATCCATTGCACGGATAAGAAACGCGAGACGATGTATATTAAAGACAACGCGAAATGGGAGAAGGACGATACACACAAGATAATGAAAAATACAATAGAGATGATTGCAGATAAGGAGCGAAATGCGTTGCAAATATGGACAGACGAAAATCCTGATTGGATGGAGACCGAGCAGAAACAAATAGCGTATTTGACAATGTTGCGCAATATTTCGGAGCCGATAGAAGACGAGGAGAAAAACGGGCGCAAGATTATTCGTGCAGTAAGTCGTGAAGTAGTTATTGACAAGAATGAGTAGAAAACGCGGCGCGAGGATAGTATGGGAGGGCTAGGAATCAGGAGACTTTAAAAAGGAGAGAAAGGAGAGAAAGGTGAGAAACGAGAGAAATAATCATAAATAAGATATTGGATAGTTTTTTAAAAAAGTTAAAAAAAATAAAATATATATAAAACACTTAGACACAATGATATAAAATATGATAGTATTATATAGAGACCACCACCACAACGACAACAAACATGGTTTTCGAGACAAACGCGACCTATGATTATTCATTTTATTATAAACAAGATAATACCATAAAACCCGCACCAAAAACACACAACGATGTATATTATCATCGTATGCAAGAGCATGAACCTATCGCTGAACCAAATATAAATCGTAATAATAAAGACGAGGCACGCGATGCACGCGAAGCGTATTATGAATTTGTATATAGCCCAATGTTACCCAAGCCGTCGTCACCCCCGGCGAATGAAATAAAGTGGAATTCGGTATTATATTATATTAGTAAATGGTGCTGTTGTTATACCGCATAGTATATTTAATGAAAACCTATATAAAAACAATGAAACATATTTATAGTAATAACTATGTTTCATTTTCGCAATCTATGATGCCTACCATTACCACGATGAGAATCCGCCACCGAGTGCACCATTTGCTGCTTCTGGTTCGCCGCCGCCGCTACTACCACCCCCACCACCGATATACATATTTTCATTTGTTTTCATCCCGGTAGTGGCTGCGTTTTGTGCAGGCATTTGTGTAGTTGTAGATGCGGGTGTAGACGACGCGCTTGTTGTGTTATTTTGTCCCGAATCGGATGTTGTTCCTAAAGATTTAGAGGACAATCTATCATTTATTTCAATTATTTCTTTAGCATCAATGGCACGTTGAACCTTTTTCAATTCTTTTAGTTTTGTGGCGATGGTAATACCCATTTCGTGTGCCTTTTCATCGTTATTTCCCAATTCTTTTGCTTTGTTTTTTGCTTTATTGTATGCAATTTCATAATACAATTGATCTTCTTCGCCGTCGTATCTGTCGAATTCCGGGATATTTTTTATACCGAACATTTTTATGATATAGTTATCTATTGTGAAATATCTTCCAAACCTGTATAGCAAAATCGATGTTCTTTCTTGATATCCACCCCTGGATGTTAATAGAATTATAATAATAAGAATAGATATATTTGTCAAATTAATAACGTCGTAGTATTTTCCACTTAAGGATGGTATAAAATTGATCAACCGATCAATAAAGTATATGCCGATAACAAATAAAACGATTGGTAGAAGTGTAATTGATATAATATAAAGGGAACTATCGGCGTATGTGCATCTAAAACTAAATTTTTTGATTAAGTAGTATAATATTAAAACGGGAATTATGGAGAGAGAACTATATTGAACAAAGTTTAATAAATCTGCTTGTTTAAATTTAGATAGTTTAAAAACATATGAAAAAAACCCTCCATTTGTGGTAGAATCAATATTATTCATTAATATTAAATATTCACTATGAAATATATTAAGAAATTAATTATATTACAAAATAATTATATCTAAAATAATGTAAAAAATATAAGAAAGCAACGAAATATAATTATGATAAAACTACATTTCGTATTTTATTTATGACTTTAATGACATGGATGGATGGATGGATGGATGGTTTCCTACATACCCGCCTACATACCTGCCTACCACTTGGTGGAACTTAATGCGCCATTTGCGGGTTCCGGACCATTATCACCACCACCACCCATAAACATTCCTTCAGTGCTTTTCATATATGGATTACTATTATTGCTCATACCGGGCGTAGCTGCATTTTGAAGAGGATTTTTAGTATTCGCATACATATTGTTATAGTCTGGAAGAACTTGCTTGGGTCCTTGTGTTGGAAGCGGGGGTGGGATAGCGTATTGTTGCGAAATAGTAGGATTTAGTGTAGTTAGCGACGAGTTATTTGAATTGTTACCAGAACCAGTGGAAGATTCAGTTCCCGTTACCGAATCGTATTTTGATAACTTCATAATTTGTTCGGCATCGGTGGTGCGTTGAATTTTCTTGAATTCCGCAAGTTTATTGGCAACACGATTTCCAAAGTCTTTCGCTTTTTCATCGCTCCCACCCGAATTCTTTATTATATCATATGCTTTTCTATATGATTTATCGAGAGACCATTGGTCGCGTTCACCATCGATTATGCTAAATTTGGAAGGAATTTTTACACCAACAAAAGATAGCAAATGATTAAATATGTTATCAAGTCTATACAATAAAATACCCGTTCTTTCCATATATCCAACACGAATTAAAAGTAAGGTCATAATAAGAACTATTGATATATTTGTCAAGTTCGCGACATTATAGTATACCCCACTCAATGTCGGTATATAGTTAATAATCCGGTCAATGAAAAATATACCCGTAATTAGTAAAATAATAGATATAAGTGTAATGGATACTATATACAACGACGTATCTCTATAGGTGGTTTTTAGACCATATTTTTTAACATAGAATATTAATAATAAAACTGGAACAATACAAAGCAAACTATACTGGATAAAGTTGAGTAATTCCGATTGTTGAAGTTTAGATAGATTGAAAACATAAGAAAAAAACCCCTGGTTTATTGTAGTTTTTATATCTTCCATTATATTATATTTATTAAATATTTACTATGAAATATGTTAAGAAATTAATTATATTAAGTAACGACTTATATCCAAAATAGTATATAAATAACGAAATATATTTATGTTATTAATTATATTTCGGTAAAAAAGTAGATATTTATTACCACGAAGAGAATCCTCCGCCGCCAATACTATTAGCAGGTTCGGGATCATTGGTTGATTGCCTATCCATAAGCATGTTTTCGTTTTTTCCAGCGTATGGATTTGTAGTGCTTAGACCCGATGTGGAAATATACTGGGTTGGATTTTGAGATGAGGACGAGGACGAGGACGAGGATATAGAATTCGGTCCATTCATATTAGGTAACATGTTTGATATATTTTCTTTAGAAGCGGATGTTCCTAAAGTGTTAGAAGAATTATGTCTAGATATTTCTGCTATTTGTTTTGCGTCGGTAGTTTCTTGTATAGATTTTATTTTTTTTAACTTTTCAACTATCGCGTGACTCATCTCGTCTGCCTTTTCAGTCGTAGCACCCATTTCTATAGCTTTATCTCTTGCTTTATAGAATGCCAACTGATATTGATAGTTATTGTTTTCATTGTTAAACATATCAAATTCTGGGGGATTATTTATACCGACGGATGATAACATGCGATTAAATAGGGCGTCAAATCTGGATAATAAAATAGATGTTCTTTCAAGGTATCCTGTATTATGGATTAGTAATAAAGCCATGATAATAGCAATAGAAAGATTTGTTATGTTAATGACATCATAAAATTTTCCACTAAGAGGCGGTATATAGTTAATTATTCTATCGATAAAATATATTCCGACAATAAATAACATAATTGATAAAAATGTTGCGAATAAAATATATAAAGAATTATCGGTGTAAGTCATAGACAACTCGTATTTTCTGATAAAAAAGTATACTACTATAAATGGAATGATCGAAAGCATACAATATTGAATAAAGTTTAATAAATCTGCTTGTTTAAATTTAGATAGTTTGAAAACATATGAAAAGAATCCTTGGTTAGTGATAGACTTAATTTCATCCATTATATTATATTTATTAATATAATTACTATGAAATATGTCAAGAAATTAATTATAGTAAGTGATGAATTATACTAAGCAGCAAACTATATAAAAATATAAAATATAAAATATAAAAAATATAAAATGTAAAAAAAATATTTAGATATAAAAGGAGCACTACCTATATACCTATATACCTATATACACATATACACATACACACTATATGCTAAAACATTCTTCTAAAATAAATAAAATAAAACGTTATAATTGTGACACACCAAATCAACATCGTGGAGACGAACACGAACATGAAGAATACCAGTATTTAAATCTTTTGAATGATATTTTGGAGCATGGTGTAATGGAGAAAGGACGAAACGGGAATACGCTATCCGTTTTTGGGTCGGCGATGCATTTTAGCCTAGAAAATGGTAAAATACCGATACTTACAAGTAAAAAAACTGCATGGAAAACATGTCTAAAGGAATTATTATGGTTTATTCGCGGGGATACCAACAACGAACACTTGCAGCGCGATGGTGTTCATATTTGGGATGGCAATGGTTCGCGCGAGTTTTTAGATAGTAGAGGACTTTCGAAAAATCGCGTAGGAGATTTAGGCCCTATATACGGACACCAATGGCGGCATTTCAATGCTGATTATCAAACATGTGATACAGACTATAGCGGACAAGGCGTTGACCAGTTACAAGAGATTATAGATACATTAAAAAATCCGGAAACAAGAACAAGTCGTCGTATGATAATGACTGCATGGAATCCATGCAAGTTGAATGAAATGGCACTTCCGCCGTGTCATATATTGTGCCAATTTAATGTGACGGATGGGACAAAGTTGTCGTGTTCGATGACGCAAAGGTCAAATGATGAATGTTGTGGGACCCCATTCAATATAGCATCCTATAGTTTTCTTACACATTTGCTAGCAAAACATTGTGGATTGGAGGCTTATGAGTTTATATATTTTAAAGGGAATTGTCATATTTATGAGGAACATATTGAAGGAGCAAAGTTACAGCTTCAAAGAGAACCTTACCCTTTCCCAAAAGTTTCAATTCAACGAATTAGAGAAAATATTAGTGATTATCAAGTTGAAGATTTTGAAGTTCTCGACTATCAGCACCATCCGCCGATAAAATTTCATATGGTTGCATAAAAATATAATACTATGTATAGTATATACCATGGGGAAATATTTTATAGATAAGTATTCATTATACCATTTATGTTCAGGAATTATTGGTTATTATTGTGGTTTGTCGTTCGCGAAATGGTTTATACTACACGCAATTTACGAGATGGCGGAAAATTCGCGACTTCAGAAAGAACTAGACAAAGTTGAAATATGGCCCGGACGTAAACCAAGTCCCGATACATTTATAAATAGTATAGGTGACCAAATATCTACCATGATTGGTTGGTGTATAGGTTATATTGTAAATAAATAGTAAATAAATAGTAAATAAATAGTAAATAAATAGTAAATAAAATGAAAATTATAAAATAAATATATTATGCAAAAATAATG
>Ga0209550_10003768_pt1 | contig 14403 bp, 12 predicted proteins | sample LauGreSuBDMM15SN_2_FD_187567 | JGI IMG/M metagenome (GOLD analysis project Ga0209550, IMG submission 187567) | Freshwater lake microbial communities from Lake Michigan, USA - Su13.BD.MM15.SN (SPAdes) (version 5) | ecosystem: Environmental > Aquatic > Freshwater > Lake | place: Lake Michigan...
GACATGCACTTGCCAACGTGCGGCGGCGGTTTGGTGGGCACCTCTTCGGGCAGGCCAGCTTGCTGGTTTCTAAATTGAAGCGCAGAGGGAATGGTTTGGTAAGCCGCAGTGGCCATGTTGAACAGCATCTCGCGCAAATGGGTGCAACCGGCAACACCACCGATGCGCGCGTCGATGGCTTTGCGCCACCCTGCACTCAGTTTGCAGCCAATCAATTGGTGCATGCCTTGCGGTGCTTGGTCGCATTCCGGGTGGGGTCTGTGGGCCATCTCAGTGAGCACGTCGTGAATGATGAATTGGTCGTCGACCGTCAGGCGAATGCTCAAGTCATGAATGGGCTGTCCCGCTTCACGGGCGTCTTGGCTGGGAATCACAAAACTGTAGGTTTTGACGTCGACGAGCGCCGCTTCAATGTCCCACATGCCATCGTCCCGTGCAAAGCCTGAATAGACCACGGTACGCGTATGTGACAGTTTTCGGGGGGAGGGTGTTGGAAGTGCCAATGGCGGCCTCTTAAATTTCGATTTCAATGCTGGCATTATCGGTTTGATTTGTCCCATGCTAATGTCCTATTGACAGATCATTAGGACTGATGGAACACTCTTGTCATGAATCAAAATTTGCCCTTGCCCAAGTACCACCAGATTTATCTGGTGTTGTGCGAGCAGTTGCAGGAAGGCAAATTTGAGGCTGGTTTGCCTGGGGAATTGGCGCTGATGCAGCAGTTTGCTGTGGCACGGGTCACAGTGCGCCGTGCCTTGTCTCAAATGGCGGAAGAGGGCTTGATCAAACGAGAGCCAGGCCGAGGAACTCGGCCTTTGCGAAGCGATGGCAGCGACAAATTGGGCAGGTCAGGACACGCCTCAAGTACGGATGGGCAGCAAGCCAGACTCACAGGTTTGCTGGAAAACTTGGTCACCATGGGCCTTCGAACCAGCGTCAAGGTGCTGTCTGTCCAGCACCTGAAAGCGCCTAAAGATGTGGGCGACAAGCTGCAATTGGACAGTGGTGCGATGGTGCAAAAAGCCGAGCGTGTGCGCAGCACGCGTGAAGGGCCTGTCTCGCTGATTACCACTTGGGTGCCTGAGGCCTTTGCGCATGGTTTTGGCCGTCTCGAATTGTCCCAAAAACCCATTTTGGTTTTGTTGGAAGAGGCCGGCGTCAATGTGGGACGTGCAGAACAAACCATTTCTGCCCGCTTGGCCGATGCCGAAATGGCGCGGCACCTGGATGTGCCTGTGGGCTCTGCCTTGTTGGCGGTGCGCCGATTGATCTACGACGATCAGGAAAAACCAGTGCAGTGGTTGTTGGGCCTTTACCGCCCTGACCGTTACGAGTACCAAATGCAGTTGTCCCGTGTTGGCAGCATTGACGCCCAAATTTGGGTGGACAAAGAGCTGTCGGCAAATTTTCATTGACCTTTATCCAACTTTTCTCTTGACCATTTAAAGGAGCTTCCCATGACCACACGTCGTCACTTTATGAGCCAGACCGCAGCTGCGGCTTCTGTAATGTCTTTTCCCTTGATTGCCGGCGCGCAAGCGAAGGCAATCAAAGTGGGTGTTTTGCATCCCGTGACGGGTGCTCTGGCCTATTCAGGCCAGCAGTGCCGCATGGGTGCATTGATGGCCATTGAAGACATCAACAAGGCCGGTGGTATTAAGTCATTGGGTGGCGCCAAAATTGAAGCCTTGTTGGGTGATGCTCAATCGAGTCCTCAAGCAGGCGCGGCTGAAATTGAAAAAATGAACGAAGCTGGCGTGAGCGCCGTGGTGGGAGCGTTTGCTTCTGCGATCTGCTTGGCCACGACGCAAGCCGCCGCCAAGTACAACTTGCCGCACGTGGTTGACGTGGGCGTGGCCGATCAAATCGTGGAACGCGGTCTGAAAAACACCTTCCGTTTTGGTCCTGGCTACAAAAAATGTGCTGAAGTGGCTGTGGCCAATTTGCACGTCTTGAACACTGCTGCTGGCAAGCCTGCTCGCAGCGTGATGATCATTCATGAAGAGTCTTTGTTTGGTACAGGCACAGCCAATTTGCTTTCCAGAGAATTGCCTGGCTACGGTTATGACGTCAGAGAAGTGATCAAGCATGCCAACCCCACGCGCGATTTCAACAACATTGCGCTGCGCATCAAGCAGGTCAATCCCGACATCGTGATTCCTGCCAACTACTACAACGAGTACGCCTTGTTGGTGCGCACCATGCAGCAACAAAAAATCGCGCCCAAAGCCATTTACTCCGTGTTGGGCGGTGCGGCATCTAGCTACAAGTTTGTCAAAGAGTTTCCTGAGGCGGCCAATGGCATCATCGATTGCAACCATTGGTTCAATCCCCGCGACAAGCGTTCGATGGAACTCAAAAAACGCGTGGAAGCCCAAGGCCAGTTCTTCAGCTACGAAGTGTTCATGACTTACACCGCCATGACTTTGTTGGCCGATGCCATCGAGCGCGCCAAGTCGACCGACCGTGCGGCCATCATTGATGCATTGAACAAGAGCACCTTCTCCAACCACATCATGCCTTATGGTGCAACGCAGTTTGTGAATGGCCAAAACATGGGTGCACAGCCATTGATGACGCAAGTGGTCAAGGGCGACATCAAGGTCATCGTGCCTCGTGACTTTCGCGAAGTGGAACCGATCTTTCCTCTGAAGGCCTGATTAACGCTTTTGGACCGTTAATGCAGATGAGGTTTGATGATGTTTGACGCCAGCATATTGCTGTCAGCTTTACTCAATGGTTTAACCACGGGCGCAGTCTATGCCTTGATTGCGCTCGGGTTGACCTTGATCTATGGGGTGTTGCACATCATCAACTTTGCGCATGGCGCCTCGCTCATGATGGCGCTTTACGGCGTGTACGCGCTCAAAGTGCATTGGGGGATAGACCCTTATGTGGCTTTGCCCATCATGGTGCCCGCCATGTTTGTGTTGGGCTATGCCATGCAGCGCCTGGTCATTAACCGCGCTAGCCATGGCAAAGATGAAAACATTTTGTTGGTCACTTTGGGCCTGTCCATCGTGATGGAAAACGTGGCTTTGCTTTTTTTCAAATCAGACACCCGAACCATCGACACCAGCTATACCTTGACCACTGTGGCCATCGGCCCTGAAGCGGCGCAAGTGATGGTTTCGCTGCCAAAGTTGGTGGCCTTTGCAGGAGCCTTGGTGGTCTCTGCCTTGCTGATCGTCATTTTGCAACGCACCGACTTAGGTCGTGCCATTCGCGCAGTAGCCAAAGAAAAACAAGGCGCGCGCTTGATGGGCATTGATGTGGAGCATGTCTATGCCATGAGCTTTGGTTTGGGCTTGGCCTGTTTGGGCGCAGCCGCTTGCTTCTTGCTGCCAGCTTATTACGTCAATCCACAAGTGGGCAATGGCTTTGTGCTGGTGGCCTTCACCGTGGTGGTGCTGGGCGGCATGGGCAGTTTTGCTGGGGCACTTTTGGGCGGTTTGCTCATTGGTGTGGTGGAGTCCTTTGGGGGCCTCTTCTTAGGTGAATCTTTGGGGCAGGTGGGCATCTTTGTGATTTTCATTGGGGTGCTGTTGCTTCGGCCGCAAGGTCTTTTTGGGGCCAAGGCATGAGGAACTTGTCATGACCCCGCTTCGCAAAGATCTGCTCAGCATTGTGCTGTTTACCGGGATTGTGGCGGCCATCCCCATGTTCACCCAGTCTGGGGTGATTTTGAATTTTGTGATGATGGCTTTGTTTGCGTGCCTGCTTGCGCAAGCCTGGAATGTCTTGGGTGGCTTTGGTGGGCAATTCTCATTTGGCCACGCTTTGTTTTTTGGAACGGGTGCCTATTTTCAAGCCATCGCGCAATTGACTTGGGGCTGGAGTCCTTGGTTGGCATTGCCGGCGGCCATGCTGATGGCGGCCTTGGTGGGCGCATGGGTGGGCGCCTTGTCTTTTCGATATGGCTTGAAGGGCTCTTACTTCGCATTGGTCACTTTGGCGTTTGCAGAAGTCTTTCGAATTGTCTGTTTGTCCGTTCCTTTCACAGGCGCAGGCGTTGGCCTGATGCTGCCTTTGAAGGAGTCCGTTGGCAATATGCAGTTCGGCACGCGTGCGGGTTATGTTTGGTTGATCTTGGGTTTGGTCGCACTGGCATTGGTTGTCACGGCTTACCTGCGCAACTCCCGGTTTGGCGCTTACCTGCAAGCTGTGCGCGACAACGAAGATGCGGCCCGCGCTGTGGGGGTCAATCCCTTCCATGTGAAAACGTGGGCCACAGTGCTCTCGGGTGGTTTGATGGGTGCCGCGGGTGCCTTTTATGTGCAGGTGTTTCAATACATCGACCCCAGCATTGGTTTTGGCGCGCACACGTCGGTTGAGGCCTTGGTCGGCGCCATTGTGGGCGGCATGGGTACCTTGTGGGGCCCTGTGTTGGGCGCTTTGGCACTGCATGTGCTGGCCGATTTGACGCGAAATTTGTTTGGTCAAATGCCGGGTATCAACATGATCATTTATGGCACGGTGCTCATCGTGATTGTGATGTTCTTGCCCCGCGGCATTGCTGGATTGGCAAGCTACATCCCCAAGTCTTGGAGGCGCAATGACTGACACGCCAGCGTTGTTGAAAGTGGAAGGTGTCAGCCGTGCCTTTGGTGGTTTGAAGGCGGTGCAAAACGTCAGCCTGTCTGTGCCTGAAGGTTCACTCACCGCTTTGATTGGCCCCAATGGCGCAGGCAAGACCACTTTGTTTGCATTGCTGTCAGGCTTTTTAACGCCTGATACGGGCCGTGTCATTTTGCAGGGTCAAGACATTACGGGTCAAGCGCCGCATTTGAGTGCCAAATTGGGCATGACCCGAACCTTTCAAATTGTGCAACCCTTTGCCGCTCAAACAGTGCGCGAAAACATTGCTGTGGGTGCACATTTGCACACTGCATCGCGCACCCAAGCATTGGCAACTGCCGCGCAAGTGGCTCAGCGTGTGGGCTTGGCCGATCAATTGGACAAGTTGGCCAGCGACCTGACAGTTGCGGGCCGCAAGCGTTTGGAATTGGCCAGAGCTTTGGCCACGCAGCCCAAGTTGCTCTTGCTCGATGAGGTGTTGGCTGGCTTGAACCCGCAAGAAATTGCCGAGATGATTCCGGTGGTGCGCGCCATTGCCGACTCGGGGGTCACTGTTCTCATGATTGAGCACGTGATGCAAGCGGTCATGAGCTTGGCTGAGCATGTTTGGGTCTTGGCGCAAGGACAATTGATTGCAGCGGGTACGCCCGCCGAAGTCACAAGGCATCCGCAAGTCATTGAAGCTTATTTGGGACATGGCACTGCTGCTCGCTTGCGTCAGGCGGAGGTCTCCTCATGAATGCGCTGTTGAAGATTGAGCAACTGCGCGCAGGCTATGGTGCTGTCGAAGTTTTGCGCGGTGTCGATTTGGAAGTGAGGCCGGGTGAAACGGTGGCTCTTTTAGGCAGCAATGGCGCTGGCAAAACCACCCTGAATGGTGTGCTCAGTGGTTTGGTCAAACCACGCGCCGGGCGTGTGAGCTTTGAGCAGCAAGACATGACGGGTTGGCATGCGCGCAAAGTGGTGCAGGCTGGCTTGATTCATGTGCCAGAGGGCCGCAAAGTTTTTCCCAACTTGAATGTGCTTGAAAATTTGTCATTGGGCGCCTTCACACGCGGCAAAGAACGGCGTGAAGAAAACTTAGAAAAAATATTTGGCATTTTCCCCAGGCTGCGTGAGCGAATCAAACAGCTGGCAGGCACCTTGAGTGGTGGCGAACAGCAAATGCTGGCCATTGGCCGTGGCTTGATGGCCGAGCCCAAGCTCCTGATTTTGGACGAACCTTCTTTGGGCTTGTCGCCCTTGCTGGTGGAAGAAATGTTCACCTTGATTGATCAACTCAAATTGAGTGGCTTGGCCGTTTTGTTGGTCGAACAAAACGTGGGTCAGTCGCTTGAAATTGCAGACCGTGCCTATGTGATGGAAAACGGCTTGATTCGTTTCACGGGTAAGCCTGCCGAACTGCTGGCCAGTGATGCTTTGCGCCAAGCCTACTTAGGAATGTGATGCCGTCATGAGCACTTCAACTGAATTACGGGTTGATCGCAGCGCGCAGGCTTTAGGCTCGACATTGGCTCAAAAACTCATTGCACGTGCGGCGGCTCAGTCCCACGTCAACGTGGGTGATGTGCTGACCTGCCAAGTCGATTTGGCCATGTTTCACGACTCTTCTGGGCCGCGTCGATTAAAGCCCATGCTGGACGACATTGGTGCCCAAATTTGGGATCGAAACAAGGTGGTGCTGGTGCTTGATCACTATGTGCCTGCCAGGGATGCAGATGCTGAAAAAATCATTCGCATCACCCGCGATGTGGCCAAAGAGTGGCAGCTGCCCCATGTGATTGATTCTGAGGGCATTTGCCATGTGGTCTTGCCCGAACGGGGCCACCTCAGGCCAGGTCATTTTTGTGTGGGTGGCGACTCTCATTCGCCCACTGGCGGCGCTTTTGGCACCTACATGTTTGGCATTGGCGCCACAGAAATGTTGGGCGTGGTGGCCACTGGCGAGATTTGGGTGCAAGTGCCTCAAACTCTCAGAATGGTGTGGCAAGGGGCACTTCAAAAAGGTGTTTGTGCCAAAGACATGATGTTGCACATGATTGGCAAGTTCGGCATGAATGGCGGCAACTACCAGGCCGTTGAATTTGCGGGTGACACGGTTCGGGGGCTGAGTATGCAAGAGCGCATGACCCTGTCCAACATGAGCGCAGAGATGGGCGCTCAGGTGGGCCTCATTGCAGCCGACAGCACCACGCGCGAGTATTTGAAATCGGTGGGTGTTTCGCCCGCCGACATTGAGCAGTGCGATTACTTCGAAACCGATGACACTGCCGAGTGCCAACGCTTTGATTTTGATGCTTCGCAATTGAGTCCTCAGGTAGCGGCCCCGCACAGCCCCGAGAACACCAAAGCCGTCGCAGAGTTTGCCCACATCAAGCCCAGTGTGGCTTACATTGGTGCTTGTACTGGTGCCAAGTTGGTCGATTTAAGAGCAGCGGCCGAAGTCTTGAAGGGTCGCAAAGTCGCTCCGGGTGTGCAGCTCATGGTTGCGCCTGCGAGTGCAAGAGATCAAGCGCAGGCACAGCGTGAAGGTGTGATGCAAATTTTGACGGATGCAGGTGCCAGCGTTCTGCCCAATGCCTGTGGCGCATGCGCAGGTTATGGCGGTACTTTTGAAGAAGGTGCGACGGTCATCTCAAGCACAGCCAGAAACTTTCAAGGGCGCATGGGGCCTGCCAGTGTTCAGGTGTATTTGGCATCACCCGCCACGGTGGCGGCTTCTGCCTTGACAGGCCATATTTCCGATGTGCGTGAGGTCTTGGCATGACACAAGGCGCAGCAGAATTTCACAAAGTATGGCGTGTTGGGGCCAACATCGATACCGATGCATTGGCCCCTGGCGCTTACATGAAGCACGGGATAGAGGTCATTGCAGCGCACTGTTTAGAGGTTCACCGGCCAGATTTTGCAGCTGGTGTGAAGCCGGGCGATGTGTTGGTGGCAGGTCCCAACTTTGGCATTGGCTCATCGCGAGAGCAAGCCGCGGGTGCCCTGAAGCAATTGGGCATCTCCGCTGTCGTTGCGCCTTCCTACAGTGGCCTGTTTTTTAGAAATGCCTTCAATTTGGGTTTGTTGTTACTCACCTGTCCTGAAGCTGAAACGCTGCAAGAAAACGCGCGAGTTCAGCTTGATCTGAAAGATATCCCTGTGGTGAAAACTGCGCAAGGCCAAATTCTGACATGCCATTCAGTGCCCTCATTTCTGATGGACATGGTGAGTGCAGGTGGTTTGGTGAATGTGCTCAAACAACGCATGGCCGCCAACGCAGTGAGCACGCTCAGCTGACCCATTGAACCAAAAATAGCAAAAGATTGAGAAGACCATGGAATTGAAGACATCACTCGACCCGGTGACCCTTGCCGTTTTGCGAGGCCGGCTAGAGCAAGTGGCGGATGAAATGGACGCCACGCTTTACCGCAGTGCCTTCAATCCCATCATTGCCGAAGCGCACGATGCGTGTCATGGCATTTACGATGGCGTGTCGGGAGACACCTTGGTGCAAGGCAAATCGGGCTTACCCGTCTTTGTGGGTGCCATGGCCTTTGCAGTGCGCGCAGCAGCCAAAGCAGCAGCCACGCGGGGTGGCATGCAAGACGGTGATATTTGGTTGTTCAACGATCCCTATGAAGGCGGCACACACGCCAATGATTTCAAATTGGTCCGTCCATTTTTTCGCGGTGGCAAATTGTTTTGCTTCTTGGCGTCGGCAGCGCATTGGCACGATGTGGGCGGAGCGGTACCAGGCAATTACAACCCTGCAGCCACTGAGTGCTGGCAAGAGGCGGTGCAAATTCCCCCTGTGCGTATTTTGCGCGCCGGTGTTTTAGAAGAAGACGTGCTGGCCATTCTGCGCGCCAACACCCGTTTGCCCGACAGCCTCTGGGGCGATTTGAATGGCCAATTGGCTGCGCTCGAATTGGGCGCCAAACGCCTCAATGGTCTGTTGGATGAATATGGTGACGCCAAAGTGGCACAGGCCATGGTGGAGTTGCGTTCGCGTGCCGTGCGCTTGATGCGCTCACACATTGCCAGCTTGCCCGATGGCTGTTACAGCTTTGAAGACGTGTTGGACAACGATGGTGTGGTGGATGCGCCGCTCACCATTGCCCTTGACATGACGGTGAATGGTGATCGATTGAGCCTTGATTTTTCGCGCACCTCTGCGCAATGTGCTGGCCCAGTGAACATCTCTAAAGCCACAGCGGTGGCGGCTTGTTATGTTGCTTTGAAACACGTTTTTCCTGATGTGCCTGCCAATGCGGGCGTGCTCGATGCCGTGGACTTCATCATCCCCGATCGCTTGGTCATTAGCGCAGAACGCCCTCGCCCTGTGGGGGGCTACACCGAAACCATTTTGCGCATGATCGATGTGATCTTCAGCGCCACCGCTTTGGCCGATCCAAAGCGTGCTGTGGCGCACGCCTACGGCACCATCAATGCCTTGTCGATTGCGGGCCACCGCACCGATGAGAAACGCAAAGGCCAGCGTTGGGTGATGTTCAGCTTCTTTGGTGGTGGCCACGGCGGGCATTCAGATGCCGATGGTTTGTCGCACAGCAATGCGCCAATTTCGACTGCCACCATTCCACCTTTGGAAATTTTGGAAGCAGCTTACCCCGTGCGTTTCACGCAGTGGGCTTTGCGTGCCAACTCAGGCGGTGACGGCCAGCACCGTGGCGGCTTGGGTGCGGTGTATGAAATTGAATTGCTAGAAGAATCGGCCGAAGCTTTCATCTTTGGAGAGCGCGGTAAAGCGGCACCCAAAGGCATTGCTGGCGGGCAGCCGGCATTGCCCAATGTGTTTGAGTACGAAAACGATGGCGTTTGGAAAACACCGCCCATGGTTTCCAAAATGTTGGGCATTCGATTGAAGAAAGGCGAGCGTGTGCGTTTACAAACACCAGGCGGCGGCGGCTGGGGCAAGCCTGGTGATAGAAGTCTGGAAGCTCGCGCCAAAGACCTTGAAGAGGCCTACGTTTCAAAGGAAAAATCATGAGTCAGAAACGTTGGGTGGTGGGCGTCGATGTTGGCGGCACGTTCACAGATTTGTTCGTACTCGATGAGCAAAGTGGCACAGCCCGCATCGTCAAAGTGCCTTCAACGCGCGGCGAAGAAGCGCGAGGCTTCATGAATGGCATTCAGAAAATTTCTGAAGATGGCTCTGCTTCGGGTGTGGCCAGCATTGTGCATGGCACCACGGTGGGTACCAATGCTTTGCTAGAACGAAAAGTAGCGCGCACCGGCATCATTACCACGCGCGGCTTTCGCGATGTTCTGGAAATGCGTCGGCGCGATCGGCCCCAAACATGGGGCTTGCGCGGCAGCTTCACACCCATCGTGCCTCGCGCCTTGCGCTTGGAGGTGGACGAGCGGGTGCTGGCCGATGGTCAAATTCACACAGCGGTGAACATCGATCAAGTCAAAGCACAAGCACAAGCTTTGCTCGATGCCGGTTGCGAAGCCGTGTGTGTGTTCTTTATCAATGCCTATGCCAACAAGGCCAATGAGCAAGCTGCAGTGGCTGCTGTGCGCGCCATGTGGCCCAACCCCCATGTGACGGCGGCCAGCGAAGTTTTGCCCGAGATCCGTGAATTTGAACGTTGCTCAACAGCCACCTTGAATGCCGCACTGCAACCTGTGGTGGGCAGTTATTTGACGCGCTTGGAATCTGACTTGCGGGGTCAAGGTTTTGAAGGCGAACTGTTCATTGTGCAAAGCAATGGCGGCGTGATGTCGCGCCAAACAGCGTGTGATGTGCCCGTGCGCACGGCCTTGTCAGGCCCTGCTGCAGGTGTGATGGCGTGTGCCGCCATTGCGCGCGCAGCAGGCTACCCCAATGTGATGACCGGTGACATGGGCGGTACTTCGTTTGATGTGTCTTTGGTCGCAAAAGGCGAGGCCGCGCTGGCCGCGCAAACGTCCATTGAATTTGGTTTGGTGGTGCGCTCCCCCATGATTCAAATTGAAACCATTGGTGCCGGTGGCGGCTCCATTGCCTCTGTCGATGCCAGTGGCATGTTGCAAGTAGGGCCCGAGTCGGCTGGCAGTGTGCCTGGCCCAGCCTGCTACGACCGCGGCAACACCAGGCCCACCGTGACCGATGCCAATGTGCTCTTGGGCCGCATTGCCGCCGACCGTCCATTGGGTGGCGGTTTGTTGCAAGCCATGCGTGCAGATCTGTCAGAGCAAGCCATCCAAAAGCATGTGGCCGAACCTTTAGGCTTGAGCACCTTGGAAGCGGCGGAAGCCATCTTGACAGTGGCCAACGCCAAGATGGCGGGCGCAGTGCGTGTGGTCTCCATTGAAAAAGGCCACGATCCCCGTCAGTTTGCCTACATGCCCTTTGGCGGCGGGGGTGGTTTGCATGTGTGCGCCATGATGCGCGAAGTGGGCGTGGCCACAGGCATTGTGCCGCGTTATCCCGGTGTCACTTCTGCTTTGGGTTGTGTGATGGCCGACATGCGTCACGATGCAGTGCAAACCTTGAATCAAGCTTTGAGCGACGTGAATTTCAAAGACGTTTTGGCCCGCATCGATTTGTTGGCCGAGGCCTGTCAGGTACGCCTTGATTCTGCAGGTGTGCGTTTTGTCGCAGTCGATGAAAGCATTGCACTAGACATGTTGTTCACAGGCCAAACACACACGCTTCAAGTCAGTGTGCAACGTTCTCAATTGACGCCAGATGGTTTGCGAAAAGCTTTCACGGATGCTTATCAGAATGCTTTTGGCCGTGTGCTGGAAGGCCCCGTCATTCGGGTCATGAACTTGCGTTATGCGCGCATTGGCCGTCGCCCTAAATTTGATTTGTCGGTGTTAGCGCCGGTGGGGGTGGGCAGCACGCAGCCTTTGGGCGTACAGCGTGTGTACCATCAAGGAAAGTGGTGGGATGCACAGCGCTATGACCGCTTGGCTTTGCCAGTGGGTGCGCAGGTTCTCGGCCCTGCCATCTTGGAGCAAGCCGACACCACGGTGTGGTTGGAACCCGGCTTCCAAGCCAAAGTAGATCCTATGGGCAATTTATTGGTGACCTCATGACACTGCATTCAAAGATTCAAGCCTCAAGCACTGCCTTGATCATTGTCGACTTGCAAAATGATTTCTTGTCGCCACAGGGTGCCTATGCGCGGGGCAACACGGTGAGTGCACCCGCATTGCAACTGCCTGCACGCATTGCCCCAGTCGCCAAAGCTTTGAAGACCAAAGGCGGTTATGTGGCGGCCAGTCAATTCACTTTGTGGCCTGATGCCAAGGGCGAACCCATGGTGTCCCCCCATTTGCTCGAAAAGCGGCCCTTCCTGCGCAAAGGTGACTTTGCCCCTGGCAGCGTAGGACAAGCCAATGTGCCCGAACTCAATGACTGCGTTGACTTGGTGGTGTGCAAGGTGGCTTATTCTGCGTTTTTCAACACGCAACTCGATTGGGTGCTGCGCAAAGCCGGTATCGAAACGGTGGTGGTCTGCGGCATTGTGACCAATGGCGGTGTGGCCAGTACAGCGCGGGATGCGCACCTGCGCGATTACAACGTGGTTGTGTTGAGCGATGGCTGCGCAGCTTTCAGTGACGCGCTGCATCAAGCCTCACTGGCCGATTTGGCTTCGATTGGCAAAGTGATGACTTGCGACGCATGGGCCAGCAGTTTGGTATGAACAATTTGGCAGAGGACATTCACACCCCAGTGGCCATTGTGGGCGCAGGTGCTTGCGGCCTGACGGCTGCGCTGGCCTTGCATCGGCAGGGCATTGAATGTGTGGTCTTGGAGCGAGATGCTGTGCCTGCAGGCTCCACCGCTTTGTCGTCTGGTTTTGTGCCTGCGCCAAGCACGCGTATTCAAAAAGAGGCACAGGTTCAAGACAGCCCCGAACTGTTTGCGCAAGACATCCAAAACAAAGCGCACGGCCAAGCCGCCGCCGTTTTGGTCAAAGCCTACTGCGAGGCCATTGGCCCGGCCATGGATGCACTCGAACAACACCATCATATTCCTTGGCAAATGCTCGATCAGTTTTTGTACCCAGGCCACAGCGTGCATCGCATGCATGCCGTGCCCGAAAAAACAGGTGAGGGTTTGATGACGCGTTTGCGCGCTGCAGCCGATGCAGCTGGCGTGGTGGTGTTGACTCAAGCCCAAGTGACTGCGCTCAATTCGGACGCCACAGGGCATGTGCACAGTCTCACCTACTCTCAGCCCAATGGCACTTCAGGCAGCTTGCGGTGCGATGCAGTGATCTTGGCTTGCAATGGTTTTGGTGGCAACGCCGACATGGTGAAACAACATTTGCCTGCTATGAAAGATGCGCAATATGCCGGCCACGTGGGCAACGATGGCAGTGCTGTTGCATGGGGCTTGCAGTTGGGCGCCGAGTTGGCCGATATGGGCGCCTATCAAGGTCATGGCTCCTGGGCCATTCCACAGGGCAGCCTTATTTCGTGGGCGCTCATGGTGGAGGGCGGCATTCAAATCAACCGATTTGGAGCACGTTTTCACGACGAAACACAAGGCTATTCTGAAGCCGCGGTTCAAGTGCTGAACCAACCCTATGGGGTGGCTTGGAATGTGTTTGACAATCAGCTCTTGAAATTTGCACAAGACTTTCCAGACTTTGTGGCCGCGCAAGCCGCTGGCGCTGTGAAGTCGGCGGCCAACGCGGAATCGCTTGCTGCCATTGTGGGATGTCCCCAGATGGCATTTGAAAAAACCATCGCTGAGGTCAATCGGCTCAATTCAGCGCCTGATGCTTTTGGCCGCACTTTCAAGCGGCGCCTAGAAGCGCCGTTTCACGCCATCAAGGTGACCGGTGCTTTGTTTCACACCCAAGGCGGCCTGAACATCAATGCGCAATGCCAAGTGCTCAAGCCCAATGGCCAGACTTTGCCCAATTTGTATGCTGCTGGCGGTGCCGCGCGGGGTGTATCGGGTGCCGAAGTGTGGGGTTATTTGTCTGGCAATGGTTTGCTCAGTGCCATTGCCGGTGGTCATATTGCAGCGTATGCAGTCGCTCACAACTTGTCGGAGAACACACCATGAATTCCCATGTGAATGATCAACATGTTGGCCCCAATTCTTTGCTCAATCGTTTGCAACAAGCCCAAGCCTTGTTGGCCCCAGGTGTCTACGATGCACTGAGTGCCTTGATTGCAGAGCAGGCTGGTTTTGAAGCTTTGTATTTGTCGGGTGCATCCATTGCTTACACCCGCTTGGGCCGCTCGGACATTGGCCTCACCACAGCCACCGAAGTGGCGCAAACCTTGTCAAACATCACCGACCGTATTGGACTTCCTGTGATCGTCGATGCCGACACTGGCTTTGGCAATGCACTCAATACGCAGCGCACCGTGCGAGACTTTGAACGCGCAGGCGCCGCCATGATTCAAATTGAAGACCAAACTTTTCCCAAACGCTGTGGTCATTTGGACGGCAAAGGTGTGGTGCCTGTGGCAGAGATGCAGGGTAAATTGAAAGCGGCACTGGACGCCCGGCACAACCGCCATACCTTGATCTTGGCTCGAACCGATGCGTTGGCCGTGGAAGGTATCGAGTCGGCTTTAGAGCGTGCCGAAGCCTACTTGGCTTGCGGCGTGGACGCCTTGTTCATTGAAGCTCTGCGCACGCCTGAGCAAATGCAACAAGCCTGCGACCAGTTTGCACACCGCATCCCCTTGTTGGCCAACATGGTGGAGGGCGGTCAAACGCCCATCCAGAGTGCATCCGAATTGGGTGATCGCGGTTTCAAAATTGTGATTTTTCCGGGCGGTACAGCTCGCGCTGTGGCGCGCTCACTGCAAGCTTACTTTGGCAGTTTGAAAACACACCAAACCACCAACCCC
>Ga0209550_10003770_pt1 | contig 14393 bp, 11 predicted proteins | sample LauGreSuBDMM15SN_2_FD_187567 | JGI IMG/M metagenome (GOLD analysis project Ga0209550, IMG submission 187567) | Freshwater lake microbial communities from Lake Michigan, USA - Su13.BD.MM15.SN (SPAdes) (version 5) | ecosystem: Environmental > Aquatic > Freshwater > Lake | place: Lake Michigan...
AGAAAAACAACATATTCAATTTATAAAAGAAACCTTGCGAAAACATAGTGATATTTAACAAACTTAAAATCCCATGTCATAATCGTCTTCTAAGCACATGACTTCTCCGTGCAATTCAGCGTTGGTAGTCAATCGATTATCAATAGAAATCTGTTCTACACTACACGTTTTAGGCTTCGTTTCGACGTGCAACGCTTGGTCAATCTCGTCTTGATTGTTCGACAATTGAACGACCTGTACATCTTTGTTTTGAGATTCCATCGCTTGAAGATCCAAAAGCACTTGAAATGCGCCCGTCCCGAAATAGCCAAATTGACCACACATGACATTGGCAGAGACACCACGCATATTGTCTAGATGGCCATGTCGCGCGGCATTCAAAAACATTTCCGTATGCATTTCAAACGTCGCCTTGGCAATCGGACCAATGTCGTCTTTCAGGATCCCAGAACGATACACGGCCACCATATTTTTGCTGTAGGTCATCCGATCGCACAATAGACTCAAATGATGATAATTGATATAGACATCAACGTGTTCCATGACTTCTGTAAATTCAATGAGAATGGCTTGTCGCGCTGCTTCGATTCCCAAGGTCAAGTATACTTCGTGAATATCATTGCTATATGTTCGCTTGAAATCAATAAAGGATAATCCCAACACTTCGAGATAATTTGTTCCCGTCGTGTCCAACACCCAAGTGTCACGTCGAACATATTTGCCTTCTTCTTTGACCACGTTGTTCGCCAGTTTTCTCGGCAAGACTTTGGAAATGCCTTCCACACCACGAAGAATAATCTTTTTGAGCAGGACATCCTGGAAATTTTTCAAAATATAAATTTCGTCATTCGCGTCCAATGGTTTAAGATCTTTGCCCTTATTTGGTTTGGGTTTGTAAATACGAATTCGGAACACGAGATTGGAATCGTTGTAATCCGAGTATATGCAAGAAATTTTCCCGTTATATGTATTATTGACCGCGAAATACACATCGTCCATACTGATATTCTTGTCCAACATGACCGAGGAATCCATCTCGAGTCGAATAACCCATTTCGATTTATTCTGCTCCTCTACATACTCCGTTTCGGTAAAGTCTTTGACCAATTGCTCAAATGCATAATATTGATCCAACATGGGTTGATCGCTTCGGATCGATGTGTTTTGATCATTCGGGTCGTAATAGATTTGCACCCCCTTTACCACGTCGCGTAGTCGTGTATGCTCAATGATATTCGCATATTTCATAGCTCGTTCTTGATCTTGTTCGTCCTGCGATTTTAAATAAACAGTCAGGGATGGGTTTTTGGGTAGTTTGGTGAGTCGGAGGATTTCTTCAATTCTCGGGACACCACGAGTGACGTTGGATTTCGACGCAACACCGACGTTATGAAAAGTATTCAGCGTTAATTGTGTGGTAGGTTCGCCTACTGATTGGGCAGCAACGACGCCCACCATTTCCCCTGGATGAACAATCGCTTGCTTGTATTTCAAGTAGATGGTTTCCAACAACAACTCCAAGGCTTTTCGGTGAAATCGCCGCACAATCAGCAAGTCTTTCGGGGACAAGAAGAAGTAATACAAGACACGGAAAAGCAGACTCGGTTTCGAATAAGATGTATAATCCTCGATTTTCTTGTATGTCTCATCAATCAATTCAAATGCCTGCAAGGGCGTGATATCAATCGCAAAAGAATCATCCAGTTGTTGCTGTCCTTGGATCGTTTGAATAATGCCTGCAAAGGCGACTGGAACGCGAACGCAGTTGTCATTTTTGAAAGCAAATACTTGTTCCACTAACTTCTTTCGATTCTCAATCATTTCTTCAATCACTTCTTTGATTTTCGTGCGGGTCGCCAATCGTTGCTTGACAATCAATTGCCCAGCGGATTTGGTAAACACTTTCATGATTTCGTGTTTTGCCACATCTTCTTTGTGTAGTCCAATAATATCATAATGCATAAACACATCCTCCACGCTCATTTCGACCAACGCCACGTTTTGGTTTTCCACACGAATCGAATCAAAGCCGTCTTCTCCATACGAGAATTGCACAATTTTGCCCATGTGATTTCGTACGGTCATGTCGTATGTAACGACAATATCTTCCAAGGATTTCACAATTCTACGTTGAATATACCCCGTCTGGGATGTTTTCACGGCAGTATCGATTAAACCAATTCTACCCGCCATCGCGTGAAAGAACATTTCGTGGGCGGATAAGCCACTGATAAACGAATTTTCGATAAACCCTCGCGAAGTAGGAGAATCGTCGTATTTACTGAAATGAGGCAAGGTGCGATGCTCGTAGCCATACGGAACTCGTTTGCCTTCCACACTTTGCTGTCCTAGACAAGAAATCATTTGCGAAATATTCAACATTCCTCCTTTCGACCCCGAATTCACAATCATGAGGAATCGGTTTTGATCACTCAGACTATCCCTTCCGATTTCAATGGCATTGTTGGTCGCTTTATTCAGAATATTCTTGACTCTCGTTTCAAAATCGACCGAGTTACTGAATGCACTGGTGTTTTCGTAAACCCCCAAATGCAATTCGTTGATCAAGTCCTGGACATCTTGTTTTTGTTTGGTCATTTCTTGCAAGATTTTTTGTTTGGTGATTTTGTCAGCAATTAAATCACTGATTCCTACACTAAAAGAACTCGTTTTCATGTATTCGGTAATAATATTCTGGAGATCATCAATAAACTGCACGCACGCGGGGTTACTAAAATCATTACAAATGCGATGCAAGATGCCCTTGGTTCCAGACGCCAAGATGGATTTCTCGAGTTGTCCTCGAATATACTTGCCATTCACGATTTCAACGATATTATTTTTATTAAATTCTTTTGATTCGGAATCTTTGTACAGTTTGGTTTTTTGTTTCAATGTGAATGGTGGGAAAATATGGGACAAAATTTCAAAACTCGTCTGCAGTTTTTTCTTGTCTTTGAATTGCGTGACATCGACAAATTTACTCATCATCAACAAATTCATCGCGTCTTGGTTGGACATTTTCACCGTGTCTCGCGTGAATCGGAAACAACCCAACATGGAATCCTGGAAAATACCAATGATGGGCGCATTTTTGGAAGGACTGATCAATTGATAAGGAACCGCGGGAAGCAACATGAGTTCCGTTTCTGCCACGACACTCTGAGGCATGTGCATATTCATCTCATCTCCATCAAAATCCGCATTGTATGGATTGGTGACACCGACGTTGAATCGAAACGTATCGCCTTTGAACATGACCTTCACCTCGTGACACATCATACTCATTTTATGGAGACTCGGTTGACGATTAAACAACACATAATCGCCGTCCATCATATGGCGATGGACTTTATCGCCGTGATCCAATGTGATGGTATCGCGGTCAATGTATCGCAACGAAATGACGTCTCCGTTTTTCCTTTCCAGAATTTTCGCACCAGGATAGACGTCGGGGCCATTTTGCACAAGTTTGGATAGAAACGCGAGATTACGAGCGTTCACTAGCACGGGTTTCGTGATATTTTTCGCGATTTTTAATGGCACTCCCAGCTGAGTAATGGATAAATTCGGATCACCAGTAATGACTGAACGTGCACTAAAATCCACGCGTTTTCCCATGAGATTTCCTCTCACACGACCGTTTTTGGTATTCAAACGACTACTGATACACTGAAACGTTCTTCCCGAATTTTGTCCCATAGGGCTCGTTCCACTCGCCTTGTTGTTGGCAATCATGGTCACGAAATACTGCAACAACTGGTAATTTTTTTCGATATATTTAATAGACCCGTTATTGGCAATGGTTTCCTTCAATATATTGTTGTGTTTTAAAATATTCATGTAAATATGAGTCAAATCGTCTTCACTTCGTTGTTGGGCATCGTGCTTGACCGAGGGTCGCACTGCAGGCGGGGGAACGGGAAGAGCTTTGCAGATCATCCATTCGGGACGTGACCACAACGGAGAAAATCCCATAAATTGAACATCTTCGTCTGAGATTCTCTTAAATATTTTATAGATACGTTCCGGGGTCATTTTTTGAGTCACCGTTTGGGTTTCGGCTTCGTTATCCATTTTCATTTTTTCCCAAATCGCAACCACCGTTGCGAATCCTTCCAATTTTATTTTGTCGGGTTGTCGGCACCCACACCCATCTTCCGTGTCTTCACCACAACGTCGGATGTGAATATTCGTGATGATTTGCCATCTCTCTTCGGGTGTGAGTTTCAATAAATGTTTATATTTTTGTTTGTGGATCAACAATTTACTACACTTGTAACAAATTGCACGATTGATTTTTATAATATCCTTCATGTGTTGAACAAAGAAAACGGGGATTGCCATTTCCATATGTCCAAAATATCCAGGAGTATCCATGTAGGTCAATCCATCGGTTGGACAAAAGAGACCTTTTTCTAATACACCCATTTTCACATCGAACAATCCTCCCATTGCATCTCGAGAAACGACTTCTACTACGGAATTTTTTCTGATTTCTTCGGGAGACAACATACTAAATTGAATCCCAATAATCTTGGAAGGATTTGAATATTCATTCGTTTGAATTCGCTTCATCAAAGAGTTGAAAACGAGGTCTATATAATAGGAAATATAATATTTATATCGTTTGCCTTTTTTTTATCAATTTTTTTCGTTTTTCGTTTTTATTTTCGTTTTTCGTTTCTTTTTTCTTTTTTCGTTTCTTTTTTCGTTTTTCGTTTTTCGTTTTTCTTTTCGTTTTTTTTTTCGTTTTTCTTTTCCCTTTCATTTCCGTGCTCTTTTCGTTCAAAAAATTGAAAAAAAGATTCTCAAAAAAAGACATAAATATATTCCAAGGTTTAACTAACAATACTATGACTAACAACGCAACTGTCTACAAGGGAAAGAAGGAGGTGCAGAAGAAGCACTCGGATCCCAAACAAAAACTAAAACAAAATAAAAAAGATGAGTCTGAAGAAGATTCATTCTTGTCCTTCAGCGATTCCGAGGAAGATTCGGATGAGGATGAATACTACGAAACTGTATCTGAGTCCGAGGAATCGAGTGAAGAATCCGAGGAAGAGAAGAAAAAGAATTCTCGACGATTTCGAAAAGTAGAAGTAGAGGAGGAGGAATCCGAGGAAGAGGAAGAGGAGGAAAAACCCAAAATCAAAAAAGATAAAAAGAAGGATAAAAAGGAAGATAAGAAAGGAAAGGAAAAGGGGAAGGAGAAGGAGAAGGATAAGGAGAAGGACAAGGCGAAGGACAAGAAGAAGACCATTCTTGATTTGGAAGAAGATGAATATGATAGTGAAGACGATGAGGATTATGATACGGAAGATGCGGAAAGGGATGAACGCCTGTTGATTGGTGGCGCAGGAGACCGAAATGGTGGGATTATTTTGTCATTCGATGGATTTGGTGGCGGATCCGAAGTCAACAACGACGAAGCCGACTACGAACAAATGATTAAGGAAGACAAACATGAACAGTGCGATAGTGACGATGAAAAAATGTTCATGAAAGAATCCTACGTCCCGGTCGCCATCGCCAACAAAAAACCCCAGAAAAAACCACAGTCTCCTACCGTTACTCCGAAAACCACGGCAAAACCAGTGGAGACGAAATACGCGGAATTAAGTCAGTTGAAGAAAGAATTAGGGGATCAACTCCAGAAAAATCCCAACAGTAAAATTCTTCAAAACGCGATTGAAGAATGTCGCAAATCGATTGCAGAATTGGTTCGCATCGAACGACATAAAAACGCGAAAACGTACTACAAACTAGTTCACAAAGACGAAAAGGACAAGAAAAACACAAACGAACTGTCTTATTTCAAGAAAAAATTATCCAACCAGGAGCAAATTCGAGTCATGAAAGACTTGAAGGAGATCAATTCCCTATCCAACACCGACAAACCCTACCGACTCGCATTATTGGAATCCAACATCCCCGCCAAATTCAAAGCCGTGACTCTACAGAAGCTCAACGTTCTAAAATCAATGGATCCGAGTGATTCAGAGTACTACAAGATGAAGAACTGGGTAGATGGATTTATGCGCGTACCTTACGGCAAATACAAAAATCTGAATGTGAAGTTGTCCGATGGCATCGAGGCGAGTCACAAATTCATTTGCGATGCAAAAAAAACCTTGGATGATTGCGCATACGGATTAGATGACGCAAAGTTGCAGATTCTTCAAATGGTCGGGCAGTGGATCAGCAATCCATCTGCGATGGGGACTGCGATTGCGATCAAAGGTCCCCCTGGTACAGGTAAGACCACCTTGGTAAAGGATGGAATCAGCAAAATCTTGGGAAGAGAGTTTGCCTTTATCGCGCTAGGGGGGACTGGAGATGCGTCCTTTCTAGAGGGTCATTCCTATACCTACGAGGGAAGTTCGTGGGGGAAAATCGTGTCTATTCTGATGGAAAGCAAATGCATGAATCCAGTGATCTTCTTCGATGAGCTGGACAAAATCAGCGATACTCCTCGTGGAGAAGAGATTGCGAGCATCTTGACGCATCTGACGGACACGACTCAAAACAACCAGTTCCACGACAAGTACTTTTCCGAAGTGGATTTCGACTTGAGCAAGTGCTTGTTCATCTTCTCTTACAACGATGAAAGCAAAGTGAATCCCATTCTTAGAGATAGAATGTACCGCATTCAGACAAAGGGGTACGACGCGAAAGACAAGATTATTATTGCCCGAAACCACTTGCTACCCAAGATCCGAGAGCAAGTCAACTTCAAAGAAGAGGACGTGGTCGTTCCAGACGAGACCCTGCGATACATCATCGGCAACGAAACCTTGTGCAATGGCGAGCAAGGTGTGCGCAACTTGAAGAGATGTCTGGAGATCATTCACACCAAGTTGAACTTGTTCCGATTGATCAAATCCGACGAGAATCTGTTTGCGAAAGAGATTGACATGGAAGTGCGATTTCCATTCACAGTGCTGAAGAAGCACGTGGACATTTTGATTAAGAACGAAGACTCTGTGAATCAGAGCATGTTGGCGATGTACGTGTAGATTAGATAGACTTAGAGTAAGAGAGAGAGAGAGCATTTTCTTAACGTTTTAACCAAACCCTTTTTTTTTGTCCTTTTTTGATAAAAGAATAAAATCGAATGATATAAAAATGAAACTTCGGAGAAAGGGACCCTGTTCCGAAGAATTGACATTCCAAGAATGTGAATTAGCCATTCTGAGACAAGCCGTCGATGAAAACGAAATGGTCGGGAAACAGAAACTCGCGAATTCCGACGAAGTCAAAAAGATGATTCAAATCGTCGAAGCCTTTCTTAAAAAAACGCGTTGCATTTGTTATGGAGGGACTGCGATAAACAACATTTTGCCAAAGGAAGCGCAATTCTACGATCGAGAGATCGAAGTACCGGATTACGACTTTTATTCGCCCGATCCAATCAAGCACTGCAAAGAGTTAGCCGACATTTTTTTTCGCGCAGGATATGCAGATGTCGAAGCCAAGTCCGGAATGCATTATGGGACATTTAAGGTATTTGTGAACTTTATTCCGATGGCAGACATTACCGAAATCCATTCCGATTTGTATCGATCCATTAAACAAGAAGCGATCAATATCGAAGGGATTCTGTATGCCCCGCCAAACTTTCTACGAATGAATATGTTCTTGGAACTGTCTCGACCCAAAGGCGACGTGTCTCGATGGGAAAAGGTATTGAAACGACTCACCATCCTTAACCAACATTACCCTTTGAAAACCAGTTCATGTGAACGCGTAGATTTCCAACGGAAAATGGATAAACACAAAGACAAGTCGGAAGAGTTGTACGTCGTGATTCGCGATTGTTTTATTGATCAAAAAGTCGTCTTTTTCGGGGGATATGCCAATAGTCTTTATTCTCGATACATGCCAGAGGAACAACGACGATTGATTCAGTCGATACCAGATTTCGATGTGTTGAGTAATGATCCTGAGCAATGTGCTACCACAGTGATGGAAACGATTCAACAAAAACATGGAGGAAATGGAAAACTGGATATAAACCTTGTCAAGCACGACGCAATTGGTGAAATCATTCCCGAACATATCGAATTAAAATTCGGGAATGAAACACTGGCGTTTATCTACAAACCGATTGCGTGTCACAATTACAATGAACTCAAAATCAATGACCAAGTGATACGAATCGCTACTATTGATTGTATGTTGAGTTTCTATTTAGCGTTTCTGTATACGGATCATGAATACTATAGTCGATACAAGGAAAGATTGCTTTGCATGTCTCAATTCTTGTTTGAAGTCGAACAAAAGAATCGTTTGTCTCAACGTGGTCTTTTAAAACGATTCAGTATGACTTGTTATGGAACACAACCAACCATGGAAAGCATTCGTGCATTAAAAGCAGAAAAGTATAAAGTTTTGAAAAACGATCGCTCGAATGCGGAATATGATAAATGGTTTTTGAAATACAATCCAACAAACGATTCTGTCAAGAGAAAGACCAGAAAAAGGAAATCGAGATCTCGATCCAAATCAAGATTGTATTAGGGTTAGTTGAAGATAGAAAACTTGAAGTTCGCAGATCTGCGCCTAGAAAATTCTGAAAATGGAGGAGTTGCCTTTTCCCGACGTGTTGATCCAAAGAAGAAAAGAAACAAACGTTGCTCTAAATATAAAGCGAGATCAATTGGATGAGAAGGAATACGATATAAAAAAATTTAAAGACATCATGGCAGCTTATGACGATGAAAAGTTGAAAGCAGTCGGAACTGATTTTTATTCAACAAAATGTGGCGCGGCACAGTTAAGAGCTGACATTGTGCATCTAGAAAATCAGTTAAAAACTTTGAATGAAGCTATAGAACATTTGAAGGAAAAAAAATTTATCGGAGAAGGTTTGAATTCGAATGAAACTCTGTCTCTACGATTGAATAACATTGTCTCTATTTCATGAAGATGAAGAGGAAGAAAACGTTCATATTGGACACGAAGAAGAAGACGACGACGAAAATGAAGATGGCGAAAATGAAAATGGCGACAACGAAGATGACGATGCAATAACACCACAAACAGGTAATTTTTTTCTTTTTCTCTTCTCAAAACCAAACTAAATAAACAAAATCCACAGCAAGTACAGATACACAGGACAAGAAAAGACGTGGTCGACCAAAAGGATCTGGGAAGAAGAAGAAGGAAGAAAAAAAAACAAAATTGAAAAAGGTAAACATCTTTTCTTTACTTTTCTTTTACAACTTTCCTTTAACGTAGAAAAGGCATCGCAGGTGAAATAACATCGGATAACCGCGAGTCTCTGAGTCAATGCCTGTGTCTGAAGTCTGCGAGTCAATGCTTGCGTCTGAAGTCTGCTAGTCAATGCCATATATCCTGTACATACTGTCGAAAGTGTCTCATTTTACATTAATCCTGTTACACCATTTCGCATTGAAAATGCACAATCAGCATCACCTTTCTCATTCATTTCTGCCCACAAAGCGGGAGATTTGAATGAGAAAAGATGTAAAACAAACGCAAAGTGTATTTTAGGACGAATTCCTTTGTCGCGCAAAATTATATAGATTTGTAATATAAATGGGGAAAAAGAAAAACATACATGGTGGAACGAAAAGTTTTTATGAAGAATATGTGGACATGATAGGCAAGCATACCGATGATGAACTTTATAAACGAGCAGTTATGGCTCATTATCGACAGAATAATAAGTCGCATACAAACGCGGATATTGAGAAACTGCGAAATTGGAAATCTGAAGATGAAAATGACAAATCGAAGGAGAAAAGTCGAGATATGTTGGTTGCTTATTTGGTCAAATTGAATACGACTCCATTCATCGATCCCGTTCTAAGTAACTTTGTGGACGTATTCTTTCCCGATTTCATCACCCCTGATTCACAACAAGTAGATGTTCCGAAGTACAACAAAAAGAGTGAATATACTTTGAGTATGTATCCGAAACCGAATTTTAGTGATGTAACGAACCAATCCATTCCTTATGGTCAATCGTTTCTGACACGGAATGTCATATACGATAACCCCGCCGATTCTTTATTGGATGACATTTTTGGCGTAGAATTGCTATTGCAAACGTTGAAAAACTCGGGAGCAAATATTGAACAAATGAATAAGGATGGAAAACCAAAATATGAAGAAAAATATACAGTCAAAGAAACGATAGACAAGTCTCAATTCTATGCACCATATACAGCAGAGCCTGTTAAGAAAGGAGATAAAGTGGAAGATCAAGTTGCGGAAGGAGAAAGGACATGGGACTATATTGGCAATGATACGACTATACGTGAGTCTGCCAAATCAGGATATCAAGAAATGAAAGATGATTTGAGAACAGCAAAAGAGGGGGTATGGAATAAAACGAAAAAACTGGGGGAAAGCATTGGAAACAACGCAGCAACTGGATTTAGATTGGCGAAGAAGGGAACAAATGCAATTGCATCCACAGGGAAAAATATCGCGTCATCCGCGATAGGAAAGACAAAAAAAGCGACAAACGCGATTGCAAACAAAACACGGAAATTATTGAAAGACGTGGTACTGTATCCTTGGATTCGGGAGCATGCAGACGAAATTGTATCCGTTGCGTTCTCGCCGAAAGACGACTTAATATTGTCCAAAACAAATGATTCTTTTTTCGTGAGAGACGTGGCAACCGGCAAAGAAATAACCAATGCCGTAACCAATGCCGATATAGCTTTATTTGGCAATAATTATGATGAGCATAAATCTACGTCAACACAAGGTAAAAAGATAGTAACAGATGGAAAAGTAATAACGATTACTTTTGAAGGCAAGACAATCACATTAACTTCCCCATCAATCATTAATTCGATTAATTGGATAGATGAAACCCAATTCGTATATGGATCTGACGATGGTAAAGTTCGTTTATATATTATTCCACAAGATACATCATTCACCGAAACTTTAAAGGACGTTGATATAGTTAAAGATAAAATTGCATCACAAGGCAATGTCTACGTTTTGAAAAACAAGGATAATAATAATAGCAAAGTCAACTCTGTTGCGTGCTCAGCGAACGGTAAATATATTGTATCAGGTACAAATGATGGAGATGTTTGTTTATGGGATTTTCCCACAGACACGCCTACCGAACCTATTATTTTTAAAGGTCACTTCGGAGAAGTTACTTCTGTTGCTATTTCGCATAACGGCAAATACATAGTATCTGGATCTAAAGATTGCACTGTGAGAGTGTGGGATGTGAATACGAGAGAAATCTTTAAAAGTGGATATGAAGATCGGGGGCATACGACTACGGCTAAGAGAGTCGCTAAAGGTCTAGCGACTGGGGCAACGGAAGGCGCTAAAGATTTTGCGACTCGGGCAACGGAAGGCGCTAAAACTGCAGCGAATGTAATTGTAGATAAACCGATCAGACTGGCGGCGAAAAGTTTGAGTGAAGCTGCGAGCGCAACGAAACAAGGCATTGTAGATGGATACAAGGCTAGCAAGTATGATAGTAAACAAAATGTAACCAAAAGAATTCAAAAATTGCAAGACCAAAAACTAAATAAACAAATATAGTTAACCAATACATGTCTCAATATCTTCATCCCGACAATCAAGAGATGCTTTGGAATGTGTTTCAAAAAATGTCCATTGCTCAATCGATTCCCGAGCGACAAAAGGAAATTCTATTTAAACGGGCGATCGGGTCTCTATATGAACCTAATCAAATCTATTCCAAAACAGGGTTGCAAGAAATCAATAAAAATACGATTTTAACCCTAAAACAATTTTGTCTCCAGAACAAACCAGAACAAGAAGAACCCCAACCCCAACCCCAACCCCAACCTCAAGTTTTCGAAAGTCCACAAGAAAAAATGGCGAGACAATTCCAAGAGAAACAAAAAGAATACGAAGAATTAACAGCGAAACCGAATTTACCCAAACCGTCTGAATTGTTTCAAGACAAACAAACAGACGATGGGGTCATTACCAACATGGATGAGTTGTTAAAACAATATCAAGAACAACGAGACATGGATTTAGAAAAAGGAACAGAAAAGGAAAAGGAGAAAGGAAAAGTGGATATATGGGAATATGTTCGGGCGTTAGAAAATCGATTATTGCTCTTATCGGAAGAAGTAAAAGAATTGCGTTCCAATGCAAATCGAATATAATATATATTGATAGAGTAGATATTATATGCCCTTTGTTGTCTCATTCACGACTAGTCCTACGAGAATTCATCTCTGTTATCCGATGATTTTAGGATTTTTGAGACAATCAGTTGCCCCCGACAAAATAATATTAAATATCCCAGAAGTCTTTGAACGAACACAAGAAAGGTATCAGGTGCCAAAAGAGATTGCCGAAATGGTAGAAATCAACGTTTGTTCTCGAGACTGGGGACCTGCGACAAAATTAGTCCCCACAATTGAGTATTTGAGAGAAAAGGAGTATCCCGAAAACACACGCATCCTGTATTGCGACGACGATATCTATTATCCACCAACGTTGATTGAAACGCTAAAAAATACAAACGATACATACGTTTGGACCAATACAGGGTTTCATATCATCAATTATAAGAAAATCGTAGGCGAACGCGCCAAATTTACTACATGTTCTGTCGCGGAAGGGTTCGGTGGCGTTTGCGTGACCTTGCGAATGTTCCCCCGAAACAGAGACTTCATAACGTATATGGAGGCATGTATCGTGTATCCAGAGTTGCGTCTTTCCGACGATATTATACTGAGCAACTATTTCAGTAAACTGGGCATCACCATCGTGATTCTTCCACAGACCATATCTGTCTTGCAATATGGAACTCTCGCAGACGCTTTGCACAATGGAGCGAACGGCATCACCACGGGTAACGTAGACCGATATCAAAAAGCATTTCAACGGCTAATACAACTTCGGGGCATGTTCCTCAAAGTGAAAATGACGCCAAGCCAATATCGCATTCGTCTTTTTTAGAAGATTTAACGTAATTTCAAAAACGACGCCATCACTTCGTCGTTTTTCGCCTGGATTTGGATTTGTTGCAATTGCGATTTGTATTGTTTTTGTCTCAATATTTCTTCGTCGTTTTTGTTTAGCGTTCGGTGATGTTGGTTCCATTCTTCCTCGGATATAGTTCTGGAGTTCGGACGACTTGGATCCATTCGGTGGTCTTCTGCACGAACGCGTTGATAATGGTCCACCGATGAATAGACAGGAATATTTTGAATGTCGTTCTCTCGAATTGCATTAAAAATGGTTTGATCTTTATGTACTTTTCGAAGATCATCGTATTTTAATTTGCTAAACGGATCGCATACTACATAATCATCTTCTTCCTCTTCATACACGTTGGTTCCACGAGAAGAAGACAATAAGGCAACTCCTTTGTGTACCACCATGTTTTTCTTTGTCTCGGATTGTTTCATTTTTTCCAGTTCTTCGCCGATTTGATTGGCAGAAGTGATTTTTCCGACTTCATATACGGCTTCTTCTTCTCGAAACCAATCGTTTTTTTTGGACGGCGCTTTGGCCATGTGTTTTTCGTACAAGGAATGAAACGTTTCTTGGAATGTTTCGGGAGAAAGTTGTTGAAGATTCTTCTGAAAATGTTTGTTGGTCTGATCGTGTTTATAAACGATATCTTGATTTTGCGGAACCGTTTTCGATACTTTTTGGACATTTTCAAACATATGTAGAACAATATCGTATGCTTTTTTGTAAAATAAAAAGTATTCTGCAGGAAGGCGAGACTTGTCGGGATGCATTAATAATACTTTTCGTTTCGCTCTACGCAAATCGTCGGCAGTAACTTCTGCATCTAAATCAAACAATCCCAATAACTCGGTGAAAGAATACTGAGAGATATCTAAATCGTAGGACATTCTATTTTTCTTACGGTAGATTAAAAAAAACGCGATAGAGCATAAAGAATATAAATACTTTGATATATACAAAAACAATGCCCGTGAAAATCGAACCCAAAGTCACCAAGATCTCATTGCATAATTATTTAGAATCCAATCCTGGATTGCTTGTGATAAAATTGGGAGCGGATTGGTGCGCCCCATGCAAAAAGATTGAAGCGTTCGTTTATGCCCATATGAAAGCATTGCCAGAAGATGCGATTAGTTTGCTCGTAGATATTGATGAAAGTTTTGAGTTATATGGATTTTTAAAAACCAAAAAAGTCGTCAATGGCATTCCCGTGTTATTGGCATATTATCAAGGAAATACTCATTATGTACCAGACGATGTAGTGATTGGAGCCGACGAGAGACAAATTAAATTATTTTTCGATCGTTGCCAGCAACATTTGAAAAGATAAATCGTGAAGCAAAAATTTTCAAATTTTCAAATTTTCAAATTTCCTAGAAAAGAAAAACGGGTTTTCATTTTTTTATTTCATATTTTTT
>Ga0209550_10003771_pt1 | contig 14391 bp, 8 predicted proteins | sample LauGreSuBDMM15SN_2_FD_187567 | JGI IMG/M metagenome (GOLD analysis project Ga0209550, IMG submission 187567) | Freshwater lake microbial communities from Lake Michigan, USA - Su13.BD.MM15.SN (SPAdes) (version 5) | ecosystem: Environmental > Aquatic > Freshwater > Lake | place: Lake Michigan, USA...
ATGTAGCTTCGCAACGCTATAGCCGATGGTTAAACTATCCCGTTATGCCTATTCAAGTTCTTGGGGGAATAAGCGCACGATTTTAACACTCTGTTTCTAGTACAATCTTTTGGCCTCGGTTACTCATTTAAAACAACTTCATGCTAAGACGGGGAAGTTTAAATCGAGGCACCGTATGTCCATAACCCACGGTTTGATTAAAATAATAACAATAAATTAATTTTTTCCTTAATTATTCGCTTTACTTTTGCACTTGTAAAAATGTCTTTTATACGTTTATGAATTAAATCACGTTAACACGTTTCATTTTAAACAATCAAACATATGCGATACATAATCATCTTATTAATTGGTGTTTACACCTCAATGTATACTTTTTCACAACAACAACACGAGGCTTTTTTTAATGCGGCTTACCTTCAATTATCAGAAGTTCCAAGGGGAACTTTAGAAGCCGTTTCCTTTACCAATACCAGAATGGTTGAAATTAAAAGTGAGGATATAAACTCTTGCTCCGGCTTACCTCAGCCCTATGGTATAATGGGGGTTTTCGACAATGGGAAAAATTACTTTTTAGAGAACGGAAAGTTAATCGGAAAACTTAGCGGAATTTCTATCTCTCAACAGAAGGCGTCTATAGAAATGCAAATTATGGCTTACGGACTTGCCTTAGATTCGGTAATGAAGTTGTCCTTAAATAAAGGACTTAAAATTGAGGAACGATTAAGGATTGCGCTGCTAGAACTTTCTGAAATCCCTAAATTAGGAGCAGTAAACGATTTCGCTAGAAATTCATTTGCCATAGAGGTTTTTAGACGATTAAACGAAGCTCCTTTCGCCACCCTTCATCATTTCGATGTGAAAAATTACGATCTCGAATCATTGTTTGGAAAAGAAAACTATTCGGTCTTAAACGCTCAAAAAATAAGTGTAAAAAAAAACGGTGTTGTTTCGCAAAGCGGGGTAAGTTACACGCCAATGATCAATAAATCACAAGAATATGGACCTGCTATTTGGACACCAACTCCATCGTGCAATTTTAGCAGTCGAAGCGGAACGGCCGTTTCTGCAATCACCATTCATACTGTTCAAGGCTCTTACTCTGGTGCGATTTCATGGGCTCAAAACTGCAATTCTGGCGTTTCCTACCATTATGTAGTAAGAAGTTCGGACGGACAAATAACACAAATGGTTTTGGAAGGCTCAAAAGCCTGGCACGTTGGGTCAGAAAACCCCTATACAATTGGATACGAGCACGAAGGATATGTTAATAACCCCGTTTGGTACACAAATGCCCTCTATCAAGCTTCTGCTAATTTATCTAAAGACATCATCCTTAGTGGATACGGAATTAATGGCTTGCGAACCTATTATGGCGCGGCTTCATCGGGCTCAAATGTACTGGGAACTTGCGTCAAAATTAAAGGGCATCAACACTATCCGAATCAAACCCATACTGACCCGGGAATAAACTGGGACTGGGAAAAATATTATCGATTGATAAACTCAAGCCCAACAATCACTACAATTACCAATACTAGTGGTAATTTTTATGATTCCGGGGGAATCAATGGCAATTATGGTAATGATGAGCGGAAGCTATGGCTAATTCAGCCTGCAAACGCGACCTCTGTAACCTTGTCTTTTACCGCCTTTTCAGTGCACAGTTCAGACAAACTTTTCGTTTACAACGGTTCTACCATCAACGCCCCGCTACTTGGCAGTTATTCAGGAACGACCCTTCCGGCGGCACTAACAGGAACTAGTGGCTCCTTGCTTGTAGAGTTTCGATCTGATTGTGGTTCCACTTCTAGTGGGTGGGCCGCAGGGTATACATCCATTATTAACACTGTCGATAATACCCCACCAACTAGCACTATAAGCAATGGACCAACATGGCAAGTTGCTGATTTTCAGGCACAAATAAATGACGTTGATGCGGGTAGCGGGGTAGAAAAAGGCTTTTATCTTGTGGCAGACAGAAATCCAGCTAACATTGGGTGGATGGCTAATGGTAGTTTTGGATTCGCACACGAAGATTTTCAAGATGTTAATGTTAATTGGACCTTGCAAACGGGCTTATTTAGTATTAACAATCAGGTATTTTTAATGAATGATGCTTCACAAAATAATTCTAACGCATACTTAAATGTTACGCAAAATAATAGTGCTCAATACCTATATGAGTGGGAACAAAAAATAACATCCAGTAATTTAAATCAGCGGGCAGGAATGCACTTCTTTTGTTCTGATCCAACACTACCGAACCGGGGAAATTCTTACTTCGTTTATTTAAGAGAAGAAACGGATAAAGTTCAGCTTTATAAAGTAACGAATGATGTTTTTACCGTGGTAAATGAAGACTCTTTAGTAATAACTCCTCAAGTTAATTATGCTATTAAAACATGGTATAACCCAACAACCGGAGTAATTAAAGTATATGTAAACAATCAGTTAATATCGCAATGGCAAGATGCAAATCCAATTATTTCTGGCAATTCAATATCGCTTCGAAGTGGTGCATGTACCGTTCGATTTGATAATGTTAAAGTGTTTAAGTCAAGGGCTACAAATGTATCAGTAACTGTAGGAAATAATCAACAAATGCGCTTTCAAAGCAACGCAGCGATTACAACTGGACTCATTCAATCTGAAGTAATCGATAACGATCAAAATTGGGGAAACACTGCTTCTAAACAATACCTAATTGATTGGACTCCTCCAGTAATTAGCGCTTGTAACGATGGCACTGCATCAGACATTGATACGGTTTATACGAATACGCTTTCATGCAATTGGAGTGCAGCAGATATACACTCAAGTATTTCCAATTACAAATGGGCCTTAGGAACCACTTCTGGAGGAACAAACATTATCACCTGGACTAATACAGCACTCAATACCGCTATTCAGCACCTATTGACGAACCCTATTTATGGCCAAACTTATTATTTTACCGTAAAGGCTGAAAATGGCGCACTATTAAATTCTCAGTTAAGTTCTGATGGCCAAAAGTTGCTTCAAAATTCAAGTGCAGGTCAAATTGAAAACGAACTAGCATCGCTTATTATATATCCTAATCCGAGCAGTGGAAATGGTTTTTGGATTGGTAATTTAATTAATCCAGCTGATGTATCAATATACGATGCTGCAGGAAAATTAATTCACAGTACTACCATAGAAAACAGCGGTTTTATTGAAACGCCTCAGTTATCTATTGGCTATTATAACGTGGTTATAAATAGTCGTAATCAATTAATTATCAAAAAGTTAGTTATTAATTAAGCGATTTAAGGGAAGGAAAAAGATAAAATTTTATCTGCAAGGACATCACTCAATAGAATATGAGATTCCTGCGTCCATCCCGCAATGTGAGGTGTTAAAATAACACTTGGTTCATTCATTAAAAATAATAGAGGTGCTGGTATTTCCTTATTAAATAAGGTCTCGAAACTTTGTGCCTCAAACTCCAATACATCCAGTCCTGAAGCCTTTATTTTTCGGGACTGGATTGCTCTTACGAGTGCCGAAGTGTCCACAATTTTTCCCCTAGAAATATTAATAAAATAAATAGGTTTAGAAAAGCTATCGAAAAATTTATCATCGGCATAATAATATGTTTCATCTGTTAGTGGTAAGTGCAGGGAGACAACATCTGCCTGATTAAAAATGATTTCTAAAGAGGAATTTATTATTCCATTTTCATTTGGGACGGAAATGTACTTGTCGTGTGCTAAAACAGTAAGACCAAAAGCGACGAGTTTTTCGGCGAAAGCCCTGCCATTATGACCAAAACCAATAATTCCGACTGTTTTACCTTTTAACTCCTCTCCTCTATTGGATTCACGATTCCAGAAACCTTGTTTTATTTCGTTATTTGCGACATAAATATTATTCATACAGCCCAATAATAAAGCCAGCGCATGTTCCGCAACAGCATTTCTATTTCCTTCTGGAGAATTAAAAAGAGCTATATTGTTTTGCTTGCAATAATCTTGATCAATATTTTCTAGACCAGAACCTGCCCTTGCAATAAATCGTAAATTTTTAAAGCGGGCTAAAAATTCTTCGTCTAAATAAAACCTGGAACGGATAACCAAACCAAAAACGGTGGAAGCTTTGTCATAAATAAAATCTAGACTTTTATCCTCAGCATGAACACAATTATATCCGGCTGATTTTAGCCGATCAAAAAGAATTGGGTGAACACTATCTAGAAACAGAACTTTTCTTCTCATTTTTTAAATAAAACCCTAAAAAAAGGTGTTGTTAAATCAATTATCATAACTATCCACTCATGAATTAACCTTTAAACTATTAAAACGTCATTAAATCGCTTAAAAATCAATTTTAACGGCTAATGTAAATTAAAAGTACTGAAACATCACTTGGTGAAACCCCTGAGATCCTAGAGGCTTGTCCAATAGTAACAGGCCGAACTAAATTTAATTTTTCAATAGCCTCTAAACTCAAATTTTTTAATTGATCAAAAATAACATCCGCAGGTATTTTAACATCGTCTAGTTTTAGCATCTTACTAACGAGTTCTTCTTCGCGCTCAATATACCCTTCATATTTAAGGAGAATTTCCGTTTGCGCTAAAATATCGGGATGCAAAATAATTAACTCTTCAGCTATTGCACTAGCTTCCGGTGACACCTCTAATAGATCAGTTAAGGTAATTTGCGGTCGGAGAATTAAATTTGACAACTTAACCTGTTGCGTAATTGGTGCCGAGCCCTTAGCTTCTAACATTGGGTTGGCTAATGTGGGACTAATGCCGATAGATCGTAGTGCCCGTTTAAGCTTCTCTGTCCCCGTGATCTTTCTCTCAACCTTGTCCAATGCCAACTTATCGGCTAGGCCTATATTATATCCCATTTCAGTTAATCGTACGTCAGCATTATCTTGGCGTAGTAATATTCGATATTCCGCCCTACTTGTAAACATTCGATAAGGTTCTTTGGTGCCTTTAGTCACTAAATCATCTATTAACACCCCAATATAAGCTTCGCTTCGCGACAAAACAAAGGGTGTTTTATTCTTAATTTTCAAGTGGGCATTAATCCCTGCCATCAAACCCTGACAAGCTGCTTCTTCGTAGCCCGTTGTTCCATTGATTTGTCCTGCAAAATACAAATTTTCAATTCGTTTAGTTTCTAGGGTATGTTTTAGCTGTGTAGGCGGGAAAAAATCGTATTCAATGGCATATCCTGGCCTAAACATTTTAACTTTTTCGAATCCAGGGATTGTTCTTAATGCATCAAGTTGTACATCTTCTGGTAAGGAAGTACTAAAGCCATTAACATAAATTTCAATAGTATCCCACCCTTCTGGTTCTACAAAAATTTGATGTCTATCGCGTTCAGCAAAACGGTTTATCTTATCTTCTATACTCGGACAATAGCGCGGTCCCGTACTTTTAATGGCCCCATTAAACATGGGAGATCGATCAAAACCAGTTCGTAATACATCATGTGTATTAGTGTTGGTATAGGTAATGTAACAAGGTCTTTGTTTTGTGAGTTTAGGGGTCTCGGAGTAGCTAAATTTGGAAGGATTATCATCTCCGTCTTGCAACTCCATTTTAGAATAATCTAATGAGCGACCATCTACACGTGGTGGGGTACCTGTTTTCATTCTACCAGACTCAAATCCTAAAGCGATTAATTCTTCAGTAATTCCTGTGGATGCTTTTTCTGCTGCTCGACCACCACCAAACTGTTTCTCGCCCAAATGAATCAATCCATTAAGAAAGGTACCATTGGTTAATACAACCGAACTTCCATAAATAGGAATCCCTAATGCTGTATAAACCCCTTTGATAACCTTGTCTTCCACTATTAATCCTGCGCACATGTCTTGCCAAAAATCCACATTGGGATTTCGTTCTAGCAACATTCGCCATTCTGTAGCAAACAACATACGATCATTTTGGGTGCGTGGCGACCACATCGCCGGTCCTTTTGAAAGATTAAGCATCCGAAACTGGATGGCACTTTTATCACTAACAATACCCGAGCCCCCTCCTAAAGCATCTATTTCGCGCACGATTTGCCCCTTTGCCACTCCACCCATTGCTGGATTACAACTCATTTGGGCAATAGTATTCATGTTCATTGTAAGTAACAAAACGCTACTGCCCATTTTTGCCGCAGCATTTGCCGCTTCACACCCTGCATGTCCTGCGCCAACAACAATAACATCGTATTTTTTTAACATCGTAATAGTTTCACGTGAAACATCCTATTTTGTTTCACGTGAAACAAAATTATCAATATAAAATTCTTCTTTGGAACGCATAATAGATATTTCACTTTCTGTTTTGTCATTATAAGAACATAAGTGGAGTACGCCGTGAAAAACAACACGGCACAACTCATTAAAAAAATCTTTTTCAAATTGCTTTGCATTCTCACCAACACGTTCTAAGGAGATAAACAAGTCCCCACTAATATATTCACCATGCGAATAATCAAATGTTATGATATCAGTAAAATAATCGTGCTTCAAATAATCTTGGTTGATGGATAAGAGATGCTTATCATCGGTGAAAATTATAGATATTTCACCGACTTCTTTTTTCTCTGCGCTTATTAATTTGGGTAGGACTAAAACAAAAAATTCCGGATCGAATGCCGGAATTTCATCGTTTGTAAAATCATATAGTATCATTTCTTGAAATAAAGCGTTACTTTTTTACCACCCTCTTCAAATTCAACCTCATCAGCTAAGTTTCTCATTAAAAAAACCCCCCTTCCATTTTCTTTTAATATATTTTCTGGAGCGGTGGGGTCGGGAAGATTCATGAAGTCAAAACCTAGTCCCTCATCAGTTATAGAAAAACAAAACTCAGTTGTATTATTTAGGACTAGCAATTCGATTAACAAAGTCTCTTGGTTTTTATTGCCATGATGTATCGCGTTATTTAGCGCTTCAGTTACACTTATTAATACATTACCGTAAGCGTCTTCATTTAGCGCTAACTCTAAACATATTTCATCCACCAAATTCTCAACAGCTGTTACAGCTTCGCTATTTGACGGTAATTTAAGTGATTTTATTAGTGTAAAACCTTCTCTCATAATTAGTTATGTGAATTAATCATTCAAATTAAAGAATTGATTCGCCTTGTCTTTATAATATTTACTAAATGAAGGGTCAACGGATTGTATGTGCTCAATTTGCTTTAATTTTTGCTTATTGTACTCATCAAATCGTATTAGGTTACTGTTATTTTCATTTTGACCAGATTTTGATTCCCTTTTCTCGTCAAAACCCCTTTCCATTATGGCTTTTTCGCTTTCTAATAATCTTGTTAAGATTTCTTTTTGTCTATTAATAATGTCGTTGTTAGGACGTTTATTTATTAGTGCTTTTTCCTGTTCTTCGAGTTCTTTAATTAAGGGAGAAAGTTTGTTGCCTGAACCCTTACCGTCTTTATTCAACTCGTTCCTCATTTGCTCTAGCTTTTGTCTGATAGCCGTTTGTTCTGCTGCCATCTTTGCAATTTCTTTATTTCCCAAACCTAACATGCCCATACCTGGTTTATCGCCTGGTTTTTCTCCCGGTTTCTCCCCCTCTTTTCCGTCACCAGGAGAACTCCCCTTCTTTAATTTTTCTAATTGTTTTTTTAACATTTCCTTCATGTCTCCTGTAGACATTGATCCAGGCTTCGGTTTGCCATTTCCTGGTTTACTACAGTTACCCGAACCCTTCTGTTGTGCCTGCATTTCTGCTTGCATTTGTTGTAATGCCTCATTTAACAAAAGCGCCAAGTTATTGTAGGAAGTCATTGTCAGCTGTTGGTGTGTTTCTAAGTCAACAATCCGGTGTTCATCAATGGAATTAATAGATAGTTCATGGTTGTCCTTTATAATGGTTAGCTCCTTATCCACAAAAGAGGCTATCTTAGGCTGTCTTTTGGCTAAAGCCAACAAACTATCTTTTACTATTTCTGTATCTGTCACAATGTTTCGCTGTAAACGTCCCAATTTCTTATAAGCAGGACTTTTAGCGTTCGTTTTTTTAAATTTAGTAATTAATGATTCTTGATTGAAACTTAAGATCATGAGACTTTCTAAAATATTTCTAATGGAATTCATATCTTCCTCATTCTCTTTTTTATTCGCTGCTTCTTGATTGTCATTAAGTTGGTCTGCTAATTCATTCATTTCCTCAGCGGCTGATTTCTGATTTTCCCCGGCTTTTTTATCTTTACCTTGCTCCAATGATTCTTTCGCACCCTTCATTTCTTCACTAATACTTTCCTCGAGGGGTTTAGTGTCTTGTAGTGGGATTGGTTGATCTAACTTTTTATTTAATTCCTTAATTTCTTGAATATCTTTTTTTAGTTCGTCAAATTTCTTGTTTAATTCCTCTTGTTTTTTAGCGGCTTCCTCCTTAGAAAGTTTATTTTCCTCTACTTGCTTCTTTAATTCTTCTTGTTCTTTCGCTAAACTTTTTAATTCTTTTTCTGCGTCATCTATTCTTTCATTGACTTGAAGTTTCTTGAGCATTTCTAGACTTCTGTCAAGCTGCTTCTGCATGTCTTCAGCGGACTGACTAATTTCTTGCATTTTATCTTTTAACTCTTCTTTATTGTTTTCCCGCATTAATTTTTCGAGTTCATCCAGTAATTTTTTGAGTTCGTCATCCATTAAATCCTCCAATAGTTTTTCTATCAACTCTTGTTTCTCTAAAACCTCTTTATCCATCTCTGATAATTGGTTTTTTTCTTCGGTGCTTTGATTTAGTTCTGACTTCAATTGCTCTAATGACTCCACTAAATTTTTCTGTTCCTCTTTCAATTGAGCTGCTTTATTTATTTTATTCCAATCATTTGACTTAGAATTAATAACTTCCTTTTTTAAGGTCTCTACATTTTTTTGGAATTCTTGTGCTTTCTTTAACAACTTAGCCAAATCTTCTTTGTTTTTTTGTTGATCCTCACTTCTATTTTCATTCAATTCTTCTAAACTTGGTAATTTATACGTGTTTAGTTGACTGCGTGTACTTTTGCTGCCATTTACTCCATCATTGTCGCTTACAACAAAATAGTATTCAATACGATCATTAAGTTTCACGTTTTCCCTTCTAAAATCTACCGCAAAATCAAATATTGACCTGGTACCATTAACAGGTTTAACACTTATTGTACTGGTTTTTTTATTGCCGTTTGCGCCAATCAGGGTGTAAACGAAGTTGAGTGATTTTAAGCCGTAATCATCGCCAATATCACCTTGAAAATAACGGACACCCTCTGCGATAGAATCGATTCGTTCTGAAAGTGAAATTGTTGGAAAAGCGTCCTTAACGACTGTAATATGAAGAGAAGTGGAATCTATTTTAGCTGAATATAAGTTATATAAATCTAATTTAAGTGTTGCATCATTAGTAATTAGCTTCTTGAAATTGAAACCATTGGTATAAAAAATGTTGTTTTCGTTATTGAATAATAAAACTGTTTTCTTCGTGTTTCTTGTTAGAATACTCCATTCAATTTTAGTCCCTTCAGGGACTGTAATATCTCCGGTATTAGTTATAAGCGAATTAACTTTGCCTAAATACGCTGGATAAATTAAAGTAGCGTCTAACTTACCAATAATAGATTTTCCTAATAATTTATAATTGAATTTATCGCTCTCGTATTCATTTGCTATGAAATAAAAGTTCCCGGAAGTCTTTGGTTTTTTAATAATAGCCACAAAACTATTTTTACTCGTTTTCTCCATTAAAAACTTACCATTAACACAAACTAAATAAACATTTTCTGGTAAAAAAGAACCCTTAAGTGTTAAATAGATCTTAACATCCTCTCCTTCCTCAAGAAGTAGGTATTTGTTATCAATACTAAAATTAAATGGCGCAATGGGCTTATATTCTTTATTAAAATTAACTACTCGTTCAGTTCCTTGTGTAAGAATCGTTGGTATAAAAATCGAGATTGAAACCAATAAAAGAACCAGTGGTATAATAAATTTTAAGTATTTCTTATTGTCTTTTATTTCAATCGCTCCAACAAAAGGTACAGTATTTAACTCTTGAGATCGCTGATAAACGGTTGCATTTAACAATTCTAAATTCCCTTCCTGGGAAATTAATAAGTCATTTAATTGTAAGGTGTTTTTTAATCGATCAGAAATAGAGGGAAAAAATTTCCCTATTATTTCACTCGCCTGATTTCTATTAATTCTGTTTCCAAAAGAAAAAAGTTTGCCTAGAGGGATTAATATATATTTAACTAAAATAAACGAGTTAAACGATAAAAAACCAAATAAGAAAAAGGCGCGAAATAGCGAATTAAATCTTCCTAGATATTCTAATATTGAAACGAATAAATACGAAAAAATTAATATTCCAAGAAAGAAAAAAATACCTTTAACAATTTCATTCGTATAATATTTTCGAATAAAATCGTCAATTTGACTTACTAATCTTTCAAATGTATTATCCATCTATTTTTAACTGCTTTTTTATAAAACGTCTCATTCCTAAACGAAAGTAAAGATATAGTTTTATCTTCACAAGTATAATTAGGTCTAGCCTAATAGTGTATAATATATTTATTTTAAATAATTAAAAAGATTTACTATTGTTATTAAGGGTGTTCATATGTTTAAAAATAAATCATGATATATTATCATTACTAAATAATTAAATTTAACTACTACTTATCATTATTAATTAAGCTTGTTTATTCCTTTTATTAACTGAGAAAAGAAAGAATATAAACAATGAATGAATAACCCTAATTGTTGAAAAATAAACAAGAATGTTAATTAAAAAACAGTGGATTACTTGTGTTAAAATAGCGCATAAAAATTACTAATTAATAAGCTCTATATAAAAAACAAATTGGTTTGTTATTTTATTCTGATTATCCAAAAGAAAGTTACTATAAGTTATACAAATTAATCAACACATGTTAATATTTATTGTTCACAACGATAGAAACTAATCAATTGTAAATCAAAGGTTTAAATATATTACAAAAGATAAAAAGTTAATAAAAGTGTCAATTTGTTAATTAAAATTAACTTTAAAGAAATTTTCAATAATGGCAACAACAATACCAATAGGCAGTGATCATGCTGGTTTTTTATTAAAAGAAGCAATTATAAAACACTTAGAAAACAGGGGTTTAGCTACAATGGATTACGGTTGTTATTCGGAAGAAAGTATTGATTATCCTGATTATGCACACCCTGTTTCCGAGTATATTCTTTCAAACGAAGGTTCCCTTGGTATATTAATTTGCGGATCAGGAAATGGCATTAACATGACAGCTAATAAACACCAAGGTGTACGAAGTGCTTTGTGTTGGAATACTGAAATTGCCCTCTTGGCCCGACAACATAATAATGCGAATATCATCGCTATACCAGCACGATTTATAACAATAGAAGAAGCAATTACAATGGTTGATACATTTCTAAATACAAGTTTCGAAGGAGGGCGCCATCAGTTAAGAGTGAATAAAATAAATTGCTAATTTTTTTTATTAAGCCTAAATAAGGAACTCGCAATCCCATCAGCTTGCATTTTCCCTTTCAAACTTAAAACCCAAGAGGTATCTGTCTCGGTAATAAGTCCAACCTGAATATAGTTTGAAATAAGTTCTTTTTCATCCTTTTTTAAACCACCAAATTCCTCAATTTTTTCTTTCTTCACTCCCCATATCGTTCTCAACCCGGTTAAAAAAAGCTCATTCCACTTATCTTCTTCACTCAAAACCTCCTCTTGATACCAAGAATCATTTAAACCCACATTTTTCCAATAAAGAGTGTTGTTACTAACATTCCATCTTCTACTTATTTTAGTATAAGAATGAGCAGAAGGCCCAACACCTAAATACGGCTTCCCTTCCCAATACGCAGTATTGTGTTTAGCATAAACCCCCCCTTTCGCAAAATTCGAAATTTCATACTGTTCGTAGCCTTCTTCTGATAAACTTTGGATCATATCTAAAAACTGTTCGTTCTGATAATCTTCATTTAACGGAATAAATTTCTCATTAAGCACCCAACTATGTACAGCCGTTTTAGGTTCAATAGTCAGGCAATAGGCAGAAATATGCGTTGGTTTCAATGCTACAGCGCTCTTGAGATTTATCAACCACTCTTCTTTACTCAAATTTGGCAAACCATACATTAAGTCTAAAGAGATATTTTCGAAGCCAGCACTGCGTGCGTTTTGAACTGCATCCATTCCTTGCTTTGCATTATGGGACCGATTCATCCAATTTAAATCTCCTTCTTTGAAAGATTGTAAGCCGACACTCAAACGGTTTATTCCTAAAGAAATCCAATCATTCAGCTTTGTTTTAGAACAGTCATCAGGATTTACTTCAATGGTAATTTCAGCTTGAGGATTTACGACAAAATTTGTAAAAATTGTGTTAAGAAGCAGTGTAAATTCGTTTTTTTGCAACAAACTCGGGGTTCCCCCACCAAAATAGATGGTATCAACCTCTTCTGAAACCTCTTTGTTTCGTAAAACAAGTTCCCTCGACATAGAAAGAATCAAGTCATTTCTATATTTTTCAAAATTAGTGGAGAAGTGAAAATCACAGTAGGTACAACGTTGCTTACAAAAAGGAATGTGGAGATAAATACCCGCCACACCTTAATTTAAAACAAGTTTCTTAATGCTTGATTTACCGCTCTGTTCAATAAATCGTATAAAATACGATCCAGCAGAAAGAGCTGCAAGATTCATTTTAAACTGTTGCCCATTAAAATCATATTCTTCCATTAACTGACCAGTAAGAGTTAAAACCTGGAATACCCCAGTTGTTTGATGTTCTAAACTGATCATTACAACCCCATTACTAGGGTTGGGAAAAAGCACCATATTATTATTTTCAAGGTCATTTAAACCGGCCCCCGACAAACAAAAATCAAGTGTAATTTGATCTCCAAAATCAGCCCCACTAGTAGGTACTGAAACCAGAGAATCACCCGCTTGACTTATTAAAAGGTTACCATCACCCGTTGCACATAAGCCATTATTAGACAAACCATCTCCGTAACTATCTATAAGAACATAGGAGTAACAGCCATAATTTAAGCACCAGGTTTCACTTACCATTCCAGGTTCGTCATCCGCATAACCGTTACCCGCATAAATAGCCGTGCCACTCGTATTTTGAAGCTCCCACGAAGTTTCAGAACCAAAACAATCTAAGGTCAAATCCATTACGACAGAAACGCCATTTAAAACAATTAAAAAAGAACTATTGCCCGCATTATTTAAATTATTTTCATCTACCCCCGCATTGGTATTTGTTACAGTTGCACTAAAGGTGTGTGGCCCATTTGTAAGTGTAGCTGCGGGTAAATTAACCACAACAGATTGCCATTGGGGCAAAATTCCTGACCAATTATAAACTAGGTTATTTACCCCATCAAATCCATAACTTATTGTAGCGGATGTTAAAGTGACTGCTCCATTATTTACCAATGAGAAAGAAGGAGTAACCTCTGCCGAACAATATGTTCCAGAAACCCCTTGTACATTACTAACAGCGGGATCTACTTGTACAGGCACACCCCCAGCAGGATCATAGCCGTCAATAAATAAAGCTCCACTTACAGAAGGATCTAACCAATATTTGAGTTGATTGGTACTGTCGCTGCCAGCAGGATTCCATGAGTATCCGAATTTTCCGTATTCATCTGACAGAGCTGCGGCACCACAAGCCGAAGCGCCGCCATGAAGCTGCCCAACTACTCTATGATTTTGATCAAAAATAGGAGAACCCGAAGAACCCGGTTCTGTAACTCCAGAATCCCAATTAGTAATTCCCCAATGGGTATTCGCCGGTCCCCCGCCCCAGGATGTAGAGACCAAAGGATCATTTTCAAAAGAGATCTTTTTTATATCCCCACTTGGGTGGTGAATACCCACCGCTGATGCAGGTGTCACATTAGAGTTATCCCATCCAGCAAAATAAGGGGTATAAGCAGCAGGTACTGTATTACCAATTAATCCTCCTGTTATTTCTACTAAACAAAAATCAGATGTCGCTCCGCGAGCCCTTAAAACTGCACCATTTAAAGAGACAAAACTAGGAGATGTCGCCGGGTTTGCGCAGTTAGTTGCCTGCCAATTGAAGCGAAAAATCCATGATGCCGGATTACTGTAGCAATGATCAGCGGTTAAAACATATGGCTTACCATTATTTAAAACATTATTTACTAAGGCACCGGAACAAAAACCATTACTCCCCGAAACCAACATAACCGCACTGTTTCTTTCATTAACCCAAGCAGCGCCCTGTGCACAGTTGACATTAAAATTACACCCTCCAGAACTACCAAATGCTTTTTCTTGAAATTCATTTGAGGATCTATAACCGTGAGTAACGATACCCAACTCTAAATTTCC
>Ga0209550_10003772_pt1 | contig 14391 bp, 10 predicted proteins | sample LauGreSuBDMM15SN_2_FD_187567 | JGI IMG/M metagenome (GOLD analysis project Ga0209550, IMG submission 187567) | Freshwater lake microbial communities from Lake Michigan, USA - Su13.BD.MM15.SN (SPAdes) (version 5) | ecosystem: Environmental > Aquatic > Freshwater > Lake | place: Lake Michigan...
CTCCAGCGCCCCCATCCCGCCCGCCTCCGCCTGTCCACTCCCCCTCCTCTTCCAAATATGCTCCGCCTCTACTCCACTTCTGCCGGTCTCATCGTCGAACGCGACGGCGCGTTTTTTCCCGTCCCGCAGGCCTTGACGCTCGACGCACTGTTCTCGGCAGCCGATCCCGAGGCTCTCCTCCTCGCCGCCCTGCTCGACGCGCGGCCAATCGCGGGCGGTGACCACAAAGGAACACTCCTCGCTCCCCTGCAATCCCAAGAGGTCTGGGCCGCTGGCGTCACCTATTACCGCAGTCGTACCGCGCGCATGGCCGAGTCCAAGGACTCCGGTGGCGACACTTTCTACGACAAAGTCTACGAGGCCGACCGACCCGAGATTTTCTTCAAAGCGACCCCGCACCGCGTCGCGGCCCCCGGCGGCGGCGTGCGCATACGCTCCGACTCACGATGGAACGTGCCCGAGCCCGAACTCACGCTCGCGATCAATTCCGCCGGAAAAATCTTCGGCTACACGCTGGGCAATGACATGAGCTCGCGCGACATCGAGGGCGAAAATCCCCTCTATCTGCCGCAGGCGAAAGTTTACGACCAATGCGCCGCCCTCGGCCCGTGCCTCGTCGTCACCTCGACGCTGCCGGACGGCGCCGCTGTCATTGCAATTGAGATACGCCGCGCCGGCGCCACGGTCTTTGCCGGCGAAACCACCATCGGCCAGATCAAGCGTCCGCTGCCCTCGCTCGCCGACTGGCTCTACCGCGACAACGCGTTTCCGCACGGCGCGTATCTGATGACCGGCACCGGCGTCGTCCCGCCCGACGGGTTCACGCTCCAGCCCGCCGACGAAATCCGCATCACCCTCGACCCCGTCGGCACGCTCGTGAACTTCGTGCGCTGAAAATTTTCCCAGTCTCCCCCTCTCCCAGTCTCCCCCTCTCTCAGTCTCCCGACACCATGCTCCTCCACGGCCTCAGCCTCCTCGCCGGCACTCCCGGTCAACCCGGCGGCAAAACATTTCACGCCACCAATCCGTCGACGAATACCCACTTGGAGCCCGCGTTTCACGAGGCGTCCGCCGCCGAAGTCGCCGCCACCCTCACGGCGTCCGCCGTGGCCTTCACCGCCTACCGGCAACGCTCTGGCGCGGAGCGCGCGCAGTTCCTCGAAGCCATCGCTCTTGAAATCGAAGCCTTGGGTGAGCCACTTATTCAACGCGCCCACGCCGAGTCCGGACTGCCCCAGGCACGCCTGATCGGAGAACGCGGCCGCACGTGCGGCCAACTCCGCCTCTTCGCCTCTGTCGTTCGTGAGGGGTCCTGGGTCGACGCGCGGATCGATCCCGCGCTCCCCAACCGCCAGCCACTCCCGCGCGCCGATCTCCGCCGCATGCTCGTCGCCCTCGGCCCCGTCGTCGTCTTCGGCTCCTCCAACTTCCCTCTCGCGTTCTCCGTCGCCGGCGGCGACACCGCCTCCGCGCTCGCCGCAGGCTGCACGGTCGTCGTCAAGGCCCACCGCGCCCACCCGGGCACAGCCGAACTCGTCGCCACCGCCATCAACCGCGCCATCGTCACCTGCGGTCTCCCGCCCGCCACATTCTCCCTCATCCACGGCGGCGGTGCCACCATCGGCATCGCCATGGTAAAACATCCCGCCACCGCCGCCGTCGGCTTTACCGGATCGTCCGCCGCCGGTCGCGCCCTCTTCGACGCTGCCGCCTCGCGCCCGCACCCGATTCCCGTCTTCGCCGAGATGAGCAGCCTCAACCCGCTGTTCATTTTGCCCGGCGCCCTCGCCGAACGCGGTGCCGCGATTGCGCAAGGTCTCCTCACGTCGTTCACCATGGGCGTCGGCCAATTCTGTACCAAGCCCGGCCTCGTTTTCGTCACCCGCGGGCCCGATGCCGACGCGTTTCAACACACGCTCGCGGGACTGCTCCCGTCCGCCGCCTGCGGCACGATGCTCACGAGCGGCATTCGCGAGGCCTTCCTCGAGCACCGCGCCACAATCACCGCGACTCCCGGCGTGCAGATCCTCGCCGCCGGCTCCGCCGCCGCCAGCGCCACCCGCACGGAGGCCCAGCCCAGCGTCGCCACCACCACCGCGAAAAACTTCCTCGCACATCCCGTGCTCGCCACGGAAGCCTTCGGCCCCTTCACGCTCATCGTGGTCGCCGACACCGCCGTCGAACTCGCCGCCTGCGCCACCGCGCTCGAAGGCCAGCTCACCGCGACGGTCCACGGCAACACCGCCGACCTCGCCACCGCGCAGCCGCTCCTCGCCGCCCTCGAGCGCATCGCCGGCCGCGTCCTCATCAACGGCTTTCCCACCGGCGTCGAAGTCTGCCCCGCGATGAATCACGGCGGCCCGTATCCAGCAACCACGGACGCCCGTTTCACCTCTGTCGGCACCGCCGCGATTTTCCGCTTCGCTCGCCCCGTGTGCTACCAGAGTTACCCCGACGCCCTGCTCCCTGACGCGTTGAAAAACGCGAACCCGCTCGGCTTGATGCGGCTCGTGGACGGCCAGCCCACGCAGAATTCGCTCTGAATTTGCACCGCTGTCCCTCGATTCTAACTTCGCGCCATGCCGCCCACCTTGCCCGAACTCCTGCGCCTTCCAAAGAAACGTCGCATGGAAATCGCCGAACGGCTGTGGGCGTCGGTTGAGAACGAAGCAGACACGCCGGTCCCCGCAGAGCACCGCGTCATTCTCGACAGGCTTCTCGCCGACTATCGGTCTGGCAAATCCAAGCCCATTTCCCACGCCGAACTCATGCGCCGTCTCCGCACGTCGTGAACAGCAAACCGGCGATTACGCTGCCGGAGGTCGCATGCGATCCACGCACCTCTGCCGTCGCGCGAGACTTGAGGCTTGAGAACCCGACCCACCAGCGACACCTTTCCGCTTCATGACTGAGGCCCTCAACGTGCAGCTCGATGAAGTGGTCCGCCTCAAGCGGACCGACGCCGGTGCCGTGCTCGGTGAGGCGCTGCGCGAGGGCATGAAGCCACTCTACATCGACGCCGTGATCGAGGCACGCCTGCGCGGTGAACTCACCAACGAGCAAGCCATCGAGCGCCTCGATGCACCGACCGTCGCCCGGGCGGAGTCCGAATGGGGGGCCGTGCGCGACGACGTTGCGTGGGGCCTCCAAGGCCGTGAGTGATGCCCCGCGGCCGCCCGCAATGTGCGACCCGGGCCCACTCATCCACCTCGGGGAAATCGGCGCGGCACAGCTGCTCGGGCAGTTTCACGCGCCCCGCGTGCCCTCTAGCGTGCGGGCGGAAGCCGTTTCGTTCCATCCGCCTCCCGATTTCGCGCGGGAAATCGCGGCCGTAAGCGCATCAAATCGCGGCGCTCTCACGGCGCGACTCAGCCCGCAACTCGATCCCGGCGAGTCCGACTGCCTCGCCTTCTGCGCCCAACACCGCAACGCGATTTTCCTCACCGACGATCTCGGCGCCCGACGCGAGGCTCAGCGCCTCGGCATCGCGGTGCATGGCTCGGTGGGAATCATCGTGCGTGCCTTCCTCGTTAGCTTGCTCACGCGTCCCGAGGCCGACGCTACGCTGATCGCTCTGCGCGACTGCCGCAGCCTCTTCGTTTCAAAGGTCATCATCGACATGGCGCGCGAACACCTCTCCGCCGCGCCACCACCGTAGACTCTCCCCCTCTCCCCCTCTCTCCATCCCTCCCTCTCGGCCCCATGCCCTCCCTCTTCGACTCCCCCGACTCCATCTACACCCTGCGCACCACCGCCGCCGGCCCCGCGGGCTCGCTCCCACTCAACGCCGCGACGCTCCCCGGCATGGCCAGCGGCGATCTCTTCGGCATGACGCAAAACGCCGGCATGGGCTGGTCGCCTGCCGCCATGCTCGGGAAACAATTTCTCATTCTTAGTACGCAGGGCGGGATCCGTGCTCCGGACGGCTCGCCCATTGCGCTCGGCTACCACACCGGCCACTGGGAAGTGGGCCTGCTCATGGAGGAGGCCGCGCGCACGTTCACCGCCCACGGCGCGATTCCGTTCGCCGGCTACGTCAGCGATCCCTGCGACGGCCGCACCAACGGCACCGCCGGCATGCTCGACTCCCTCGCCTACCGCAACGACGCCGCCATCGTATTCCGTCGCCTGATACGCTCGCTCCCCACGCGCCGCGGCGTGCTCGGCGTCGCCACCTGCGACAAGGGCCTCCCCGCGATGCTCCTCGCCCTCGCCGGCTCGCCCGATCTCCCGACCATTCTCGTGCCCGGCGGCGTCACGCTCCTCTCCCAAGACGCCGAGGACACCGGCAAAGTCCAAACGCTCGCGACCCGTTTCGCCCGCGACGAAGTCACCCTCGAACACGCCGCCGAGATGGGCTGCAAGGCCTGCGGCTCCCCCGGCGGCGGCTGCCAGTTCATGGGCACGGCCGCCACGAGCCAAGTCGTCGCCGAAGCCCTCGGCCTCACGCTGCCGCACGGCGCGCTCGCCCCCTCCGGCGCCGAGATTTGGCGCGACCTCGCCCGCCGTTCCGCCCTCGCCCTCCTCGCACTCGAAAAGGCCGGCACCACCACGCGTGACCTCCTCTCGCCCGATTCGATTCACAACGCCCTCGTTACGCACGCGGCGTTCGGCGGCTCCACTAATCTCACGCTCCACATCCCAGCGATCGCGCACGCCGCCGGCCTCCCGCGCCCCACCGTCGACGACTGGGCGCGCATCAACCGCTCCGTCCCGCGCCTCGTCGACGTCCTTCCGAATGGCCCGAAGCATTATGCCACCGTCCAGGTCTTCCTCGCCGGCGGCGTGCCCGAGGTGATGCTCCACCTCCGCGACGCCGGCCTGCTCAAGCTCGACGCCCGCACCGTCACCGGTCGCACCCTCGGCGAAAACCTCGCGTGGTGGGAAACCTCCGAGCGCCGCACGCGCCTCCGCGCGAAACTCACCGACCTCGACGGCATCGACCCCGATGACGTCATCATGTCGCCGACCCGCGCCCGGGAACGCGGCCTCACCAGCACGATCACGTTTCTCCGCGGCAACCTTGCCCCCGAGGGCGCGCTCGTGAAGAGCACCGCCATCGCCCCCGACGTGATCGGCGCCGATGGCGTCTACCTTCACGAAGGCCCGGCGCGCGTCTTCACTACCGAGGCCCGCGCCATCGCCGCACTCAAATCCGGTAGTGTGAAGGCCGGCGACACGATGGTCCTCATCGGCCTCGGCCCCGGTATCGGAATGCCGGAGACGTATCAAATCACCTCCGCGCTCAAATACGTGAAGGAAGGCAAACGCATCGCGCTCGTGACCGACGGCCGCTTCTCCGGCGTATCCACGGGAGCCTGCCTCGGCCACGTGAGTCCCGAAGCTTGGGCCGGCGGCCCAATCGGAAAAGTCCGCAACGGCGACCTCATCCGCGTGCGCGTCGACACCCGCACGCTCGAAGGCTCCGTCGATGTCCTCAACATTCCCGACGCCGAATTCGCCGCGCGCCCGATGCACCCCGATCTCACGATGGACCCGCGCGTCCCCGCCGACACCCGCCTCTGGGCCGCGCTGCAAAACGCCAGCGGCGGCCCCTGGGGCGGCTGCGTCTACGACGTGGACGCGATCGTGAAACGCCTCGGCCAGTAGCACGATCAGTCTGACCGTGTTGGCCTTTTCAGGATAAATAACACCACCAAGTCCCACTTTTTCACTCCATCCACTTTCAATCGGTCAGCATTTGATTTTCAATCAGTCGGCTCTTTACTTTCAATCAGTCGGACTCTTTTCTGGTGTCGTCCCCCCGACCGCCATGCATCCCCGCTTCATCGAGAGCCGCATCCAGACCTCGCTATCCGACACCCGGGTCGTGCTCCTCTCTGGTCCCCGGCAATCCGGCAAGTCCACGCTCGCGCAGCACCTCGCCGCCGACGGTCGCCCTTTTCTCACACTCGACGACGCCACCACGCTCACCGCCGCGCAGCGCGATCCCGTCGGCTTCATCCGCGGCCTCGACCGCGCCGTGATCGACGAAATCCAACGCGCGCCCGAGGTGCTCCTCGCCATCAAGCAGACCGTCGATACCGACCGCCGCCCCGGGCGCTTCCTCCTCACAGGCTCTGCCAACCTCATGACCCTGCCGCGCGTCGCCGATTCCCTCGCCGGCCGCATGGCGACCATCGACCTCCTCCCGCTCTCGCCCGCTGAGCTGCGCGGCACGCCCTCGACGTTTCTCGCCCAGGCGTTCCGTGGCCGCGCGCCCAAATCCGGCCCCGCGATCACCGGCCCCGCGCTCGTCGCCACCGTGCTCGCGGGCGGCTACCCCGAGGCGTTGAAACGCTCCTCGTGGCCGCGCCGCCAAGAGTGGCACCTCGACTACGTGCGCGCCATCGTGCAGCGCGACGTGCGCGACCTCGCCGAGATCGACCGCCTCAGCCAGATGCCGCGCCTGCTCCGCATCCTCGCGCAACACTCCGGCCAGCTCGTCAACTACTCCTCCCTCGGCGCACCGCTCGGCGTTTCGCACCCGACCATGCAAAAATACGTCGGGCTCTTCGAGCAGCTCTTCCTCATCCGCACGCTGCCCCCGTGGTTCACCAACGAGCTCAAGCGCCTCATCAAAACTCCCAAGCTTTACTTTCTCGACTCCGGCCTCCTCGCGTCGCTGCGCGGCCTCACGCCCGCCCGCATCGCCGCCGACCGCGGCCCCTTCGGCGCGCTGCTCGAGACCTTCGTCCTCTCCGAAGCCCTCAAGCTCGCGAGCTGGTCCGACGACGGCCCGTTCGAGTTTTTCCACTTTCGTGACAAAGAGCAGAACGAGGTCGATGTCGTGATCGAGAGCCCCGACGGCAAGCTCATCGGCCTCGAAGTCAAAGCCGCCGCCAGCGTCACGTCCTCCGACTTCGGCGGTCTGCGCAAACTCGCCGAGGCCTCCGGCAAACGCTTCGCCGCCGGCTTCGTGCTCTACGACCATACCCAGACGGTGCCCTTTGGCGACCGCCTCTTCGCCGTCCCTATCTCGTCGCTCTGGTCATAATTTCCGATTTCTAAAAACGTCCGTTTTCGCTCTACTCACTTTCAATTGGTCAGACTTTTATTTTCAATTGGTCGGTGCCCAATTCACCCTAGATTTCTCCTCATTACCGCAACTTCGTCCTCTTCCCCCACGCCCATGAAACACCTCCTGCTCCTCACGCTGTTCGCCTTCACCTCGGCGCGCGTCACCGCTGCCGAACCCGCCCCCTCGATCGACACCGCCATCGCCAAGGGCGACACCGCCGAGGTGCAGCGCCTCCTGACCGCCCAACCCGAACTCGTCCGCACGCCTGGTGCCGGCAAGATGCTCCCGCTCCACCAAGCCATCCTCCGCAAGAAGGCCGACATCGTCGCGCTCCTCCTCGAACGCGGCGCCGACATCAACGCCCCCGATCCTTCCCTGCGCACGCCACTTCACCTCGCCGTCGAACGCAGCGACGCCGCTCTCGTGAAAACCCTCCTCGCCCGCCGCGCTGATACCACCGGCCGCGATCGCATGGGCTGGACTCCGCTCCATCACGCCGCCGCGAAGGATAAAATCGACATCGCCCGCCTCCTCCTCGATGGCGGAGCCAAGCCCAATTTCCTCAGTGAGCTCGGCGGCACGGCGCTGCACGAAGCTGCTGCCGGCGCCAGCGCCGCGATGGTACAACTCCTCCTCGAGCGGGGCACCGATCCCGCCATCCGCTCCAAACCCGGCGTCACCGCCCTCGATCTCGCACGCGAGTTCAAGAACGCCGCGGCGATCGCGATTCTCGAAAAAGCGCAGAAGTAATCCCAGCCGCGTCCACGACACCGGGACGGTGCCGGCCGCCCACACTCACAGGAGCTTCTTCCCCTCGGCCACCGGTGGTAGCTTCACGCCGAGCAGGGGCGCCAGCGTCGGCGCGATATCGTCCACGCCCACCGACTCGGTGTGCACGCCCGCCTTCACGCCCGCCCCGAAAAACACGATCGGCACGTGCGTGTCGTAGTCGTAGGGCGTCGCGTGAGTCGAGCCGCTGGTCGGCTTGATCATGAAATACGGCTTCAGCACAAACACCACGTCGCGCCCGCGCGCGGCATGGTAGCTTCGGCGCAGCATCGCCAGCAGTTCATCACCCACCGGCGCGGCGGCGAGAATTTCGTCCCGCGTGAAGGACGTGGCCACCGAGGGCACGGTAAGCAGGGCCGCTTTCACCACGGGGGCCACCGCCACCACCGTCAATTTTTTTGCCGCCAAGGCCGCCGGGCGCAGGTGATAGGAAAAGTTATCGCGCACAAACCACCGCTCACCCGAGGGCAATTCACCAAAGGCCGCGTCGAGCGCCTTAGTCACCGCCGCATCGAGGTCCGCGGGTGTCACGCGTGCGCCGCCGAGCGTCACATCCCGTTCGGGCAACGGCGCGACGCCGTGGTCAGACGTGAGCACGATCACGCAGTGCGCGAGACCGACGTCGCGGTCGATTTTGTCGAACAAGGCGGCGAGCACGCGATCCAAGCGCAGCATCGAATCCATCACCTCGTGGCTGTCGGGCCCATAATTATGACCGATCGCATCGATCTGGGAGAAACTCACACCCAGTAGATCAGTTCCGGCGTGCCGCCCGAGTTGTTCCTCTTCGATCGCACGCTGCAAAAATTCACCCAGGGCCTCCGTGCTGAATGGTGAATTTTCATAGGCCGTGAGAAAGGCCGCCGAGGTAGCGCCCCCCTTAGCCGAGATGTTTCTGGGAAATACCTTGGTCAATCCGCTGCCCTCGTACTCGCCCGCCGCATCGTCAGGTCCTTGGACTTTTTCGTAGATTTCAGGCGCGAGCAATCTATCCCACGTTTTACCGAAGGCGCCTTGCGCCCGTTTCTCCGCGTTGAATGCTACGACCCAAGCCGGCAACTCCGCGCGGTAGTGACGGGCGGTGACAAATTTCCCGGCCTCGTCCCAATACGCCGAGTCACCCCATTTTCCGCCGAGCAGAATCGCCGCACGGTCCTTGTTCGACGCCGTAAATACCTTCGATTTGTCGCCGTAGCGCTGCTTGAGCAAGTCGCCCACGGTGACCGCGGAAAAATTTTTGGGCGAACGACCAGTCTTCGCCGGATTGGCCGCTGCTACAGGGCCCAGCTCCGCCGGGTTGATACCCACGAGCGGGGAGTCGCGATCCTCCACGGAATTGACCTGTTCCCACGTGGCGCGGTCGAGCCAATCGTTGCCGATGACGCCATGGACGTTGGCATGGACGCCACTGAGCATCAGCGCATGGCCGGGGGCCGTGTGGGTCACCGCGTGGCGGTAGTGGGCGTTTCGGAAATCGGCGCCGCCCTCGAGCAGGCGCTTAAATCCGCCTTCGCCGAAATAAGGCCGGAAGCGCAAAAGATAGTCGGCGCGCAACTGATCGACGGCGATCACCACAGCGAGTTTTGGCGACGCCGCCTCGGCCGCGCTCACCGATTTGGCGATCACTAGAAAAATCAAGACGCGGAGTAGTGTGAGTACCATGCAGTTTGAGAGCACGTCAGGTCAGCTGCCTGCCCACAAGCCAGCTCATGCTAGTTCACCAAATTGTCACGCAGCGGAGCGTTCCGCTCCTCGGCCTCGGTCGACCCGGGTTCAATTCACCTTCTTATTCTTCTTCTGTTTGCCGGAGTTGGCTCCGGCCGCCGGTTTCGTCGCACCTTTGGCGGCAACGAGGGCAGCCGGCTCGAGCACCCGGCCTTGGTCATCCGACTCGGTAATCCACTTCTCCAGTGTGCCCCGCAAACGCACGAGCGTCGTCTGGTGCACCGCGTTTTGGGAATTCACGAGGTTGTTCATCGCCCATGGATCGGTGTTCATGTCGTAGAGTTCCTCGGGCGCCATCGTCGGCGAGAGATAAAAATCCTTCTGCCAGTCGGTGAGTTTCCCTGCGGCCCCGAGTTCCTTGATCAAACTCCACACCGGATACTGCCGCTCTTTGTAATCGTTGGCTTGGAGAAAGGGGCGCTCGGGCGTGAAATTCCTGATGTAGCGGTAGCGCGCATCGCGCACCGTGCGAAGGCGGAAGACCGTCTTGTCGCAGCGGTCGCGCGCGCCAAATGCCACGTCGCGCGCCGGCTCGGCGCGGTCGCCAAACAAAATCCGGCCCTGCATTTTTGTCGGTTTCGCCGCCCCGGCGACGTCGAGCAGCGTCGGCGCAATGTCGATCGACTCCATGATCCGGTCACTCACCGTGCCCGACTTGAAGCCTTTAGGCTGGGGAAAATTCTTCGCCCAGCGCACAATGAACGGCACGCGCAGGCCGTCGTCATACACAAACTGTTTGCCGCGCACGTGCGCCTGACCGTGATCGCCGTGGAAGAGGATGATCGTGTCGTCGGCGAGGCCCTCCGCCTCGAGTTGCTTCAGCACGAGGCCGATCTTGCGGTCGAGTTCGCTGGCATCATCGAGGTAGGCCGCCCAGTCCTCGCGCGCCACCGGGTGATCAGGATAGATGGGGGGCAGTGCCACCTTCGCCGGATCGGCCTTCTTGGGTCCCTTGAACGCGCGGTGCGTTTCGGAGAAATTCACTTGGGCCATAAACGGTTGCTTACCCTTGAGGTCACTCCACTTGTCGGTGTCGAAGGGCCGCGCCGGATACGTGAAATTCCAATCCGTCTTGCCCGAACCGCGAATGCCGAGCGCCGCGGGAAATTCGCGGATGTTCGCCGTAAGGTAGCCCGCGTCGCGCATCCAATCAGTGATCGGCCGCACCCCGGCAGGCACCGTGTAGCCATCGTCGCGATGCGAGCGGTGGTTGTGGGCGCCGATGGTCGTCTGATACATGCCGGTCATAAACGCCGAGCGCGAGGCGCTGCATACCGGCGCCGTCGTGAACATCCGGTTGAAACGCATGCCTTGCGCCGCGAGCCGGTCGAGATTCGGCGACGACACTTCCTTGACGCCATAGCAGGCGAGATCGGGCGAAAAATCTTCGCCGATCAGCCAGAGGATATTGGGGCGTTTCGCCGGCGCCGCCGAAGCGGACACAACCACACCGAGGGACACGACCGCGAACGCGCGGCGAAGGATTGAGCGGAGCTTCATAAAAAAACGTTGGGCGAGAGTGCGGCCCGCCACACGGAAAAAGCGAGCCGCACCCGATTACCAGCCGAGATCAGAACCGCCCGCTCACGCCCACCGTGACGGTTACGCCCGGAATCCGGTATTCGGAAATGTTATCGGAAATACCGCGGTAGAATACCTGCGCCTCGTTGAAGATATTGCCGATGTCCACAGAGAGACTCACCGCTGGGCGAAGCTGATACGCGGCCCCGACATTTACCACGGTGCGTTGCAGCGTGTACTGGTTGCGGCCGGAACCGGTGGCCGTGAACGCATTGATGAACTCTCCCGTGCGGTTGATGTTGATCCGCGTGCCCAGCTTCCGGTAACGCCAGCTCACACTGAGGTTCGAGGTCCGTGGCACGAAGCCGGGCACTTCGCCGGTCTTGCGCGTGGCCGTGGTGGAACCAAAATTGCCGTGCGTATCAAGAATCGTGGTATTAGCCGAAATACCCAGACCCTTGAGCAGTCCGGGGAGAAACGTGAACTGCTGCTGATAGGCCAACTCCCAGCCCTGCACGATGGCCGTGCCCAGGTTGTCGCGGGTCAAAATGGTGAAGCCGCTGTACTCGCCATTATAGCCGTTGTCCGCACCACTGCCCACCGTGCCGGCCAAGACGCCGTTCACGAAGTAATCTTTGATCGTCTTGTGAAACCAGCTGACCGAAAGGCTGCCGACCGGTTCGAAATAATACTCCAGCGCGGTATCCCAGCTTTCCGCCGTCTGCGGCTTCAGGCTCGGATTGTTGATCGTGAGCGTCTGCGCGGTCTCGTTGACGGTCTCGTTCGGGAGCAAATTGGACAGCGGCGGGCGACCAAAACTGTTCGACCAACTCAGCCGCGCCTTGAGATTCGGCAAAAGGTCGCGCGTGAGGTGCATGCTGGGGAAAAGCTTGGAGTAGCTGCCCGAGATTTCCCGCCGGGTATTGGCGTAGTCGCGCTGCGCGGAGCCGACCGGATCGGCCGCTTGCTGCGCCGCGGTGCTCCCGACGCGCGCCCGCACCCAGCCCCAGCTGTCATCTTCAGTTTTCTCGCCGCGCACGCCGGCGACAAATCCCGTGCGACCCCACGTGCCCTGCGTCATCAAGTAGCCGGCCGTGACGGTCTCGGTGACTTCACGCGTGCCGATGAATTTCTGGCTCTCTGCAAAATAGATGTCGTCGCGCCATAGGGCGGCATTGACCGGCGTGCGGCCGACGCTGATCGCGTTGGCATTCCACGCCGGGATTTTCAGCCCGGTCTTGCGATCACCATACGTCAGGATCGTCGGATCCGTGGGCAACTGCGCTGAATTTGTGCCAATGAAGGTCGAGCGGCGGTCGCTGCTGATATCCCCGGCGATTTCCTCGCGCAGGCGGAAACCGGCCTTGAGAAAAATGGGGTTCTCCACCGTGAGCCGATAGCGGGCGTTACCGCGCACTTCGCGGATTTCGTGGATATTGGAGCCGTCGGCAAAGTTCAGGCTGCTGGGCCGATAGCTGGCAGGATTCGCGATGTCCGGCCCGCCGTTTTGGATGAAACGCGGGTAGAGATCGGACTGGGTGCGATCGAGCTTCCAGCCCACGCCGGTCACCCGGTTGACGAGCACCCCACCATCGCCGCCACCGCCGTTGATGTGGTCGGGACTGAACACCGCATTGTAGTCGAGCTCGAGACGTCCGAACGTGTGCTCACCGCCGAAATCCACATGGCGCTGGCGATGGAAGTAATGGGACATCTGCGAAGTGATATCGATGGTCGACGCGGCGACCGGCCGGACCTCGGTGATGCGCGACGTGAAGCCCGGAATCACACCGGAAGTGGTCGTGTTGGGCACAGTGGCTTGATTGCCCGTGAAGGCGCGGAACAAATACCGCAGACGAAACCGCTCAAAGGCATCGTTGTAGATCAGGTTGAGCGAGAACTTGGAGTTGGCGGACAGCCGGAAGTCGAACTTCGCGTTCACACTCGATTGCTTGCGGTTGTTGTAGTTGTCCTGCGTGCGGTAGTCCCAGACATAGGCGGTCGGCGCCGCGGTGTCCTGAAAATCGCGCGTCGTGCTGAAGAACCCGATGGCCTGCTCGCTGAAGAAAACATTCAGCGACACGCCGAGATTACGCTGGTCGCCCAACACATCGAAGACTTCCTGATAGCCGACATTGAACAACGGATGGGCCCGATGCTGCTCGCGCAGAGGAATCTGCTGGGTGTCTGGCGGAGCGACGCGGGTGGAGAAATTGTAGGTGATGCGCCGTTTTTCCTTCATGCTGAGGGTGGAGCGGCTCTTTAGATTGACCGTGCCGCCCAGCGAGCCGGCCTCCTTGTCGGGTGTATGGCCCTTGGTGACTTCGAGCGCTTCAAACATCGAACCCGTCATGGTGTGCATGCGCGTGGCGCGGGCCATGCCGCCCTGCGAGCCCATCAGCGCGCCGTCGATCGTGATGGTGTTCATCGCCGGCGGCATGCCGCGCACCGTAAAGCCGATGATATTGCCCTCGTCGCTGAGATTACCGGCGACACCGGGCAGGAGCACAGCGAGCTCGCTCGCGTTCATGTTGGGCAGATTACCGTAGGCATCCAGTGCGACGACGTCTTTCTTGTTGGTCGCATTGCGCTGCGCGGTGAGCGCCGCCGCGTTGCCCTCACGCTCGCCCGTGACGGTGAAGGCGGTCAGCTTATAAACTCCCGTGGTCAGGTCGAAATCTCGGGTCGCACGCCCGCCGGACGCCACGACCACTGTGGCCGCGAGTGGATCAAGCCCCAAGTAGGTCGCCACGATCTCATGGGAACCGGCCGGAACCGCACGGAGCGAAAATCGGCCGGTCTGGTCGGTCAGGGTCGACAGGCCCAATTTGGGCAACTCAACCTTGGCGCCTTCCAGCAAGCGACCGGTGCCGGCGTTGCCGACGTTGCCCGAAATCGAGCCGGTCGCGGCGAACACCGTCGGCGCGAGGGCGCCAAGGATAAAGAGTAACAAGGCAAACACAGAGGTGGGTTTCATCGGTAAAGCAGGGTGGATGGTCTCGGTTGCAGTCAGTAGATCTCGCCGCAAAAAACCAAAAGGGGATGACGTGAGCGACGAAAAGAACGGGAACGGATTTTCGTTGTCCATTTTATTTCGTTTTCGTGCCGGCCGCACATTTCGCGTGCGCACCGCCACTCCTATCGCTTCGATCCGAGCTCCGCCCTAATAACCATGCTCCTTCGTCCTCTGCTCCGCCTCGCCGTTCTCTACCCCCCGCTCTTCCTTGCCCTCGCCGCCGCCGCTGAGCGCGCGCCGAACCTCATCGTGATCCTCGCCGACGATCTCGGCTGGGCCGACCTAGGGCATGACGGCTCCAAAATCGACACGCCCCACC
>Ga0209550_10003773_pt1 | contig 14390 bp, 11 predicted proteins | sample LauGreSuBDMM15SN_2_FD_187567 | JGI IMG/M metagenome (GOLD analysis project Ga0209550, IMG submission 187567) | Freshwater lake microbial communities from Lake Michigan, USA - Su13.BD.MM15.SN (SPAdes) (version 5) | ecosystem: Environmental > Aquatic > Freshwater > Lake | place: Lake Michigan...
ATTTGAAGAAAGTAAAATTCGGCGCACCGGTCGCGCTCTTCAATGGTAAGGATCTCACTGGCTGGAAAGCGAAAGAGGAAAAGGTTGAGAGCGCTTGGAAGGTCGAGGGCGGCGTCTTGTCGAACATCGTGGCGAAACCCGCACCGGGCACGCCTGCGAAGCGTACTGCAAATCTGCGTACGGAAAAAGATTTCGAAGATTTCAACCTCAAGCTCGAGGTTAACGTGCCCGCCGGTAGCAACAGCGGCGTCTATCTCCGCGGCATCTACGAGATCCAAGTCTTCGACTCCTTCGGCAAGGCCCTCGATTCGCACAATATGGGCGCGCTCTACAGTCGCATCACGCCGAGTGTAGCCGCGGAGAAACCAGCGGGCGAGTGGCAGACCCTCGATATGACCTTGGTGGACCGCCACGTGACGGTGGTGCTCAATGGTAAGACGATCATCGACAACCAACCGGCGGCCGGCTGCACGGGCGGCGCGATGTGGTCCGATCAGTTGAAGCCCGGCCCGATCTATCTCCAGGGCGATCACGGCACGGTATCGTATCGGAATCTTGTGCTCCGGCCGGTCGTAAAATGAACAGCGCCGAGTCCGTCCCTGCCCTGACGCGACGCACCTTCATCAGTCGAGCGGCCCTCGGCACTGCGGCGGTCGCCCTCGCGCCGCAGGTGGGTGCGGCGGAGTTGCCGCCGCCGAAGCTCGGCATCGCGATTCTTGGTCTCGGCGGCTACGCCTCGGGGCAACTCGCCCCGGCGTTGAAGCTGACGCAAAACGTGCAGATCACGGGTGTGATCACCGGCACACCGGAGAAAGGCCGCAACTGGTCGCAGGTCTTCGGCTTTCCCGAGAAGGCGATTTATTCTTACGACACGATGGCGCGGATTGCTGACAATCCGACGATCGATCTGGTCTACGTCGTCACGCCGAACGCGCTCCACCGTGAGCACGTGATCGCGGCCGCGAAGGCGGGCAAGCATGTGATCACGGAAAAACCGATGGGGATTTCTGTCGCGGAGTGCGACGCGATGATCGCCGCGTGCCGGGCGGCAAAGGTGAAGTTGTCGGTCGGCTATCGGTTGCACTTCGATCCGTATTTCGCCGAGGTGGCCCGCCTCGCGAAGGAAAAAGACGTCGGACCCTTTCAGAAGCTGAGCGGCGGTTTCGGCTTCACGCTCTCACAACCGCAGTGGCGGGCGGAAAAGAAACTTGCCGGAGGCGGGCCCCTGATGGATCTCGGGATCTACTCGATCCAGGCGGCGGGCATCGCGACGGGCGAGGCGGTGCCGGTGGCGATTACGGCGAAGGAACAGCCGAAGAAGCGACCGGAGTTTTTCAAGGACGTGGAAGAAACGATCGAGTGGATGATGGAATATGCCGACGGCACGCGGGCGGATTTCATCACGAGCTACAACGGCGGCATCAACCGGTTTCGCGGTGAGTCGGACAAAGGTTGGGTGCAAATCGAACCGGCGTTTTCCTACAACGGACTGCAGGGTGATTCGAGCAAGGGGAAGATCAGTTTCGAGCCGGCGGTGAACCAGCAGGCGCGTCAGCTCGACCACATCGCGCAATGCGTGCGCGAGGGCCGTGAGTCGGACGTGCCGGGCGAAATGGGCCGGCGCGACATGATCATCGTCGAAGCAATCTACACATCGGCGGCCCAGGGCGGAAAGCGGATCGAGATCAAGGTTTAGCCTTAACGATGCAGCGGACCCCGAATCGCCGCTGAACCGATCAAACTGAAAAGTGACTTTTGTCGGCAGCCCGCTTGCGGTTGCCTGGCCGAGCGCGAGCACGCTCGCTGCCGACAGCCGAGTCTCAAGAAACAGCTCCCTGTGCGTAGTCCCGCCTTGAGGCGGAATCCGTCAATCCTTCCGCCTAAAGGCGGCACTACGAACTCGCAAAAGCGGTGTTTCCTCACGGGGGAGGGCCGGATGCGCGGAGCGCGGGTAAAATGACTCTGCCTCGTTCCTCTCAAAAAATAATCAAATAACTGTAACGGCACGCATCCAAGCGGCGGCCCTACACAAGCCCTGACGGGAATGCCCACAGATTCAGGACTCCGCAGAGTTCTGAGCAGCAGCCTTTCAATCTACCGAACCCTAAATCTGCGGGAAAAATCATTTACAGTTCCTCGCTCTCAAGAAACAGCCGCTGCTGGGAGCGTGGCTGCAAGCGGGCTGGTCAGTCTCCGGAAAATTTTCCTACCTGAAATTCCAAAGCTCGGGGCCGAGGTCTTCCACTCGTTGAAGCTGCCTCCGCCCGGCACAGCTCAACTGTTTTCCAATTAATCAAACCGGCCGGCAGAGGGTAGGGAGATTTTATGGGTAGGGCACAACGATGCGCTGACTGCTTATTCGGCAAAAAAATGTGCGGTAAAAGATGGGGACTGGGTGTCGCGACGCGCAAGACGAGGAAACATTCGGCGGGATGAAGCGTCTGAGCTGGCGTATGACTACCCTTCTGTTTCCTAGAAATGCGCGCGCAGTCCGGTTGGGCGCGGCGCTGGGTTTGGTGTTCACCGCTGGTTTTCTCGCGGCGGCGGATGGGGCTTTTCCTGCGATCCCCGACGCGCCCACCGTGCCGATGGCGCCGACGTTGCCGGATGCGGCCATCATCAGGGAGCCACTCCAGCCGGCGGCCAGCCAAGAAATCATCGAGGAGCGCCCGACCTCGCAGCACGTGTGGGTATCGGGGCATTGGCGCTGGCAGGAAGGCCGCTATGCGTGGATCGGGGGACGCTGGGATTTACCGCCGCGCGCCGGCGTTTCGTGGGTGGAGCCGCGTTGGGAAAAGCAGGGCAACGGCTATGTGTTGGGCGGCGGTTACTGGCAGGAATCGCCGGCGCAGGGCGTCGCGATGCATTCCGTGCGGGCTTCGTCTCAGGGTATGCCTTCGGCACCGCCGCAACAGGCGCCGAGTGTCGCCCAGCCTGAGGTGATCGTGATCCGGGAGGCACCACCGCCGCCGCCTCGTGAAATTATCGTCGCGCGGCCGTCACACCACCACGTGTGGATTGGCGGTTACTGGGGCAGCCGCGCGGGCCGGCATGTCTGGGTCGGTGGACGTTGGGATTTGCCGCCGCGTTCGGATGTCGTGTGGATCGAGCCGCGCTGGGAACGCCGGAGCCACGGTTATGTTTTGATCGAAGGCTACTGGCGCGAGGCGACGCCGGTCCGCGTGTATGAGCGGGGCGGGCGCGAAGTGATTATTGTGCGCGAGCCGCCGCCGCCGCGCCGCGAAGTCGTGCCGGCCCGAGCCGTGCCCGGACAGATCTGGATTTCAGGCCACTGGGCTTGGCATGGAGACCGGCACATCTGGAAGGGCGGGCACTTTGAGCGACCACCCCGTGCGCGCGCCGTGTGGGTCGAGCCGCGTTGGGAGCGGCGCAGTGGCGGCCATATTTTCATCGAGGGATTTTGGCGCTGAGGTTTTTTGATTTCGATTGGGAACACGACGGCGCGGAGAAATCCGCGCCGTTGTTGTGTCCGCAATGGGGAGCGGGGCCGCGTCACCCGGTTCCGTTCACCATGAAAATGACTGCTCCCGTCGCCCCAGCCTCATAGCCCCGCCACGCGGTGTGTGAACCTACACAAGTCGGCGGCGAGTCGGCGGCGGGCGGGGTGGACCACCACAGTGGTTGCTTCGCGGTGCGCTGAGCACCGACGAGCGGAGGGCTAGGCCCGAATCTCGGTGATCTGCTTCGTGGCGATTCCGATGGGGCGGTCCAGCGGAACTCCGGCGCAACCGAGCAACGTGGTCAGCAGGTCGCCTTGATTGCCACGGACATTTGAGAGGAATCGTCCGGTGTTGATGGAGCCGCCGCCCCGTCCGGCGACAATAAAGGGCAGGTTTTCCCGGGCGTGCTTGTTGCCGTCCTCCAGACCGGAGCCCCACATCATGATGCAGTTGTCGAGCAAGGTGCCGTCGCCCTCGCGGATGCTCTGCATGCGTTTGATCATGTAGGCGAACTGGGCGATGTTGAACGCGGTGATCGCGGCGACTTTCCGGACTTTCTCCGCTTCAAAGCCGTGGTGGGTATTGGAATGGTGTGTATCCGAAAATCCGAGTTCCGGGTAGGAAACGCCGTTCGGCGTGGAGCCGATGTAGCTGCTGACGCGTGTGGTGTCGGTCTGGAACGCCAGCACGTTGAGGTCACACATAACCTGCATGTACTCGCTGCGTTTGTCGCCGATGGGGATCTTGATCTCGATGGGCGGGGAATCGGACGCGTGGCGCTTGCTCGTGCTGACGCCGGCTTTCTCGAGGGCCGCCTCTTTTTGGCGAAACTCGATCGCGGCAATGCGCCGCTCCACGGCACGCACGCCGTCCAGATATTCGTCCAACTTGTGTTGGTCGCCCTGCGGCAACGTGCGGCGCAAGTCACGGGCACCGCCGAGCACCAAATCCAGCATCTTGCGATCCAGCGCGGCCGCCTGCGTGGTTTGGCCGGGTGCGCGGCGCTGGCCGGAGGCGTCCGGCGTGCCAAAGAGTCGGTTGAGGACGCTGCGCGGATTGGTCTCGGCGGGAACGGCCTGCGTGGCCGAGCGAAAACTGCAGTGCGAATAATACCCCTCGTTCAGACCTTCTTGGTTTTCCTTGTGGGTCTGGGGCATGGTCGCCAATTCCAGCGACGGCAACGACGTGAGCGGGCCGACGTAGTTCGCCGCGATTTGATCCGCGGAAATCGAAATATGGATTTGATTTCGCCGATTCGCGTCGGGCAGTGATGCCGTGAGCCATGTTGATAATTCGAGTGCGTGGGGTGCGCCGTTGAAGGGCGAGATCGGCACGCCCGAGATGCCTTTCATGAGTAGACATTGGTCGAGCACGGGGCGCAGCGACTCCAACGCTGGTGGCGGAGTCGTGAGAAAACTATCCGGGCTCGCGGGCCAAAACTGATCCATGATGACCCCGTGCGGCATGTACATGAAGCCGAGGCGGACCGGTGGCTTGACCAATTTTTTCTTTGCCGGCTCGGCCCACCCCATGGAGTCCAACAGCGGCAGCGCGAGGGCGACGCCCATTCCTTTCAAACATGTGCGACGATCGATCAAGTGGGGAGAGCTCATGGGGTGGAGAGGTGTTTAATGTTGGATACGGCGCTGCGTGAAGGGGTAGCTGGTGACAATGGCGATGATGAGACTTTGCATGCGGTAACCGTCTTTGGCGATGGTTTCCATGAGGCGGTCCACCACGATTTCGTCGTAGCCTTCGAGCTGGCGACAGAGGGCGTAGGCCAGAAGTTTCACGGTCAGGTTGCGGGCCAGTTCTTCCTGCCGGGCGGCGATGAGCACCTTGAGTTCTTGGGGCGACGAAAAGCGTTTTCCGCCGGGGATCTCGCCGGCGGCGTCAATCGCGCCGCCCGTGTCGTCGTGGTCGCGCCAGCGTCCGATGGCGTCGAAATTCTCCAGACCAAATCCAATCGGATCGAGGATCTTGTGGCAGTTGGTGCAGACGGAATCCGTGCGGTGTAGCTCGGTGCGCTGGCGCAGGGTGAGGTTGGCGACTTGCGCGTTGTTCTGTTTTTCCAGAGCGGGCACGTTGGGCGGAGCGGGCGGGACGTGTTCGCCGAGCACTTGTTCGAGCACCCACACCCCGCGTTTGACGGCGCTGGTGCGATGGGGAAACGAGGTTGTCGCCAGTATGCCCGGCATGCCGAGAATCCCGCCCCGGTTGGCATCGTTCAGCTGCACTCGGCGCATGGCTGGGCCGGTGACGGTTTTTTCCAGACCATAAATGTTCGCCAGAGTCTCGTTGAGGAAAGTGTAATCACTGTCCACGAAACCGACGACGCTCCGGTTTTCGCGCACGATGCTGTCGAAGAAGAGCCGCGCCTCATCATACATCGCGGCGCGCAGTTCGGTGGTCATCTGGGGGAATTTGACCGGATCGAAAGTCTTGCCCGCGAGTTCGCCAACTCCGAGCCACTGCGCCCCGAATCCATCGAACAGCGCGCGTGATCGTGGATCGAGGAGCAACCGCCGCACCTGCGCCTGCAGAATCGCGGGCTCGTGCAACGTGCCCCGATCCGCCAAGCCGGCGAGCTCTGCGTCCGGCAGCGTGGCCCACAGCAGATACGATAATCGCGACGCGAGTTGATAGTCGTCCAGCAGCACGATCGTGCTACCCGGCGCAGATTCGGTGGCCGGGGTAATGAACAGGAACTGCGGCGAGACGAGTACCGCTTTGAGCATCAGGCCGAGGGCCTCCGGGTAGGCGAGGTGGTGGTCGCGCCCGAGATCGAACACGCCCACGAGCACATCGAGCTCCGCCTCCGTGGGTGGGCGGCGATAGGCGTCGCGGGCGAGCGCGCGGGCCACCGTGCGCGCCGCCGCGCGGGTATCTGCACCGGGCGCTGGGGTCTCACCGAAGAGCCGCCGTTGCACGGGAGTCGGCGGCGCGTCGGCGGGTGCCACGATGCGATCCACGACGGCATTGGCGATGCCGAGATACTGCTCCGATTGGAGCGGCGAAAGCGTATTCAGATAACCCGCACCGAAGACTTCATCTGGCAACCCGCGGGCGACTGCCGCGTCGACGCCGTAGAGATCGTGCAGCGTGTTGCCGTATTCCGCCTTGGTCAGGCGACGGATCACAAAGGGACCGGGGTCTTTCGGGCTGAGAAACTTGATCTGGCCGATCCAGTTGAGAAACGTGTGTCGCTCGGCGTCGGTCGGCTGTTTCGCCGCGTCCTCCGGGGGCATGTCGTGCGCCTTGACGTTGGCGAGGGCCTGTTTCCAGCGCTGGCTGAAGGCTGCGTTGCCGGGGGCTTTGAGGGCGGGTTCGAAGTTGACCCCGCCCTTGGTTTTCCGGTTACCGTGACAGTTAAGGCAATACGTGCGGACAAAGGGCGTGACTTGCTCGCGAAACGTTTTTTTCGCCTCGTCCTGCAGCACGGAAAATTCCGGGTCGTCCGCCGGCTCCGCTCCCACCGCGAGGGCCAACCATGGCGCCAAGCCGAAAGCGAGCAGGGCGATCGCGCCACGGGGCAAAGTTGAAGGGAGGGTCATGCGGGGGCTGGGGCTCGTTGTCGTCCACCATCGAGAGTCAGCCGCCGCGGCTCAATTTGAATCGCCGCCAGCGGCCATGAACCTTCGGCCGGGCTGATCGACTGCTCGGGCCGCGTCCGTCTGCGGCGATTGGATTTCCACGGACTCTATGGGTTCGGGCACGAACCGGTTGGCTACCGCGCGAGGTTGGCATGACAGAGCGAACGATTAGCTGACGCGGATTCCGGCCCATGCTTCGCTCAAAGCTTCGACGGGCGCGGCTCTGCAGCTTGACAGTAAATATTGGTGACTCATTTTGATTCACATGAAAACAGCGACTGTCCGGCAACTGCGCACCGAATTTCCCAAGGTGCTGGCATGGGTCAACGCCGGCTTGGAAGTGTCCATCACACGGCGTCGTCAAATCGTGGCCAGTCTCGTGCCGGCAGGCAACCGCCCAAAGCTGACTACCGTGCTGCCCGATTTCCGGGCGCGCCTGCGGCGAACCTACGGCACCAAAATTATCCCGGCGGCGGTCATGGCCGACATTCTCGCTGAGAACAAGGGCCGATACTGATGGCTGCGCCGGTTTACGCCGACACGAGTTTCCTCGTGTCGCTCTACGTGCAAGATGCGAACACGGCCCGCGCCGTGGCGGCGGTGGAAGCCGGTGCGACGCCGCTCGTCTTCACTCCCCTCATCCGGCATGAGCTGCGGAATGCGCTCCGGCTTTGCGTATTTCGGCGGCAAATGTCCTCCGCCCAACGCGAGTCGGCCCTCCACGACATCGATGCTGACGTCGAGTCGGGTGTGCTGCACAGCACGCCCGTAGACTGGCCCAAAGCATTTACCCACGCCGAGAGATTGGGGCGCAGTTACTCGGAAGCATTGGGGACGCGAGGCATGGACGTCCTGCATGTGGCATGCGCGCTGGCGTTGCGGGTAAAACGATTTGCGACCGTCGACGAGCGCCAGCGGCAACTCGCTGAACTGGCTGGCTTGGACGTGGAATTGTAGGCTCGGCCGCCGGTCGGATCTACATCGGGCTGGATGGTAATCCAAGGCTGGCACCCTCGCTGTTTTCAGCGGGGCAAACAAACGGGGGCAGTATTTAACTCTGAATATTCCGGCGGCTGACATTAACCATTAAAACCAGACCCTTTTTTTATTCCTTCAGTTCGTCAGTCGATGCCGCCAGTAACTCGGCGGCTGCTTAAAATGCATCACCGCGAGCACCCAGACGTGATCGGGTTTGACGACGCAGACAACGGCATAAGGAAACGGTCGCCGGAAGTGCCGCCGGGCCTGCGGCGGACGGTAGATGCGCAGTAGCGTGGGCCCGGCTTCGATCTCGGAGACCAGCTCATCGATGTGGCGGTAAAACGCCTGACCGAGGTCGGGGCGCTCGGTCGCGTAGCGCGCCGCCGCTGTCTTGAAGTCGGCCCGTGCCTCCGGGTGAAAACGGGCCCTAATCACAGGCCGACGATCTTGCGCACTTCCGCCATGACCTGCTCGCCAGGGACACTTTCGACCTGGCCGCTTTCCAGTTCGGCGAGCCGCCGGTCGATTTCACGGCCCCATGCCTCCTCAACCGCCGGGTCGGGTGCGCCGAATGTATCGATCAACAGCAGGTCCATCAGCTCGGCCGCTTGCTCGCGGGGCAGTTGGCGTGTCTCAGCGTAGAGTTCTTTCAGGGTCAGGCTCATTGGCGATAATATAGGTCGGTGCGTGCACAGTTCAACTCTCGCGTTCGTGCGAGTGGCACTGCCCTTATCCGTTCCGTCCTCGATTTCGTTTCACGCGTCGCCCGAGTCGAGAGTACATGGGTTCTGATTTTCCTTCGCTTGCGGTGGGGCAGGACAGCAGAGCTGGGCCAACGTCGATTAATATTTGGACTGTCATGGCGAGGAGCGAAGCAACGAAGCCGTCTGCCTTGCGCGCACTATGTTCGCTGATGTCGCTGGAGGCTCCGAAGCCTGTTTCGGAAACCGGGGTAGGAATATTCTATTGGTAGGAAAATTTCTCGGAGAATTTCCACTGATCTACGAGTCGACGTGGTCGTTCAGCTTTTTTCGAGGAGGACAGAGCGCAAAAAGGGAGCGCTTGACCGGAATTGTTTCAGCTATTTGGAAAAATTTCCTGCCAAAAAAATCTTCCTACCTCTACTCCGTCGGATTTGGTCGGCTCCCACCGTGGCCGGGCCCGGAGGTCCCGGTCCTACCTCGATCCAGCGGAGGGTCCAAAATCACGCGACGACGACGACGCGTCTCCAGCTCGGCCCTTGCGTCTCCAGCGTGGACGTCGCTTCGCCAGCGGGTGCGCTGCGGTTCAGAACGTGCCCTTGAGGCCTACGGTCCAGAGGGAGCCGAATTCGGCGCGTTGGCGGAACTGGGCGTCGTCGGGCGTCGTGGGGCCGTGGATTTCCACGTCGTCGGTGGGGTCGTTGACGTTGCGGAGATTGGCGAAGAGCGCGAGACGACGCGTGAGCGAATACTCGGCGGTGAGGTCGATGTAGCTCTTCTTGCTGCCCCACGTGTAGGTGCCCGGCTCGATGCTGCGACCGGTGACGGCTCCGCGGCGCTGGCGGCCGACATAGTTCCAGTTCATGCGGACGTTATAGTTCTCGCGAGAGAGGCTGATGCCCCAGCTGCCGGTGCGCGGAATGTAACCGTTGAAGTTGGTGGCGGCATCGCCGATCACGCGCTGGGCGCTGCCGTTGGCGAAGACCTGCACACCGCGCGCCCAGCGAGGGAGAAACGTGAGCGCCTGGCGGTAGTTCACCTCGATGCCGGTCATGCGCACGGAGGTCTGAAGATTCTCCTGGGTGGCGACGGTGAAAGGATCGTAGAGCGCGGGGTCGAGCCCGTAGAGCGCGAGGAATTCCGGCGTGGCGTCAAAGGTCGTCTGGCCGAAGAAATTCCGGATGTCGCGGCGGAACGCACCGACGGAAATCTGGCCCACGCGCTCGAAATAATATTCGAGCGAAACCTTGGTGGACTGGGCGGTCCAGGGCTTGATGCCGGCGTTGTTGACGGTGATGCGGTTGGTCAAGGCATCCGCGGGCGCTTCGAGGTTCGGTAAGGTGACGCCGCCGGAGTATTGGGTGAAATTCGGGCGGCCGACGGAGGTGTAGGTGGCGGCGCGGACGATCAGATTTTCGCGCAGATTGTAGCCGGCGTTGAGGCTGGGGAACCAGCGGAGGTATTCCTTCTCTACCTTCGTCGCGCGGTCGAGGAGCGTGAGCTGCGAGATGGCGAGGGCGTTGGCCGGGGTGGCGGGAAAAATAAGGGCGGGCGTGCGCGCGTTGGGATTGGCGGGCGTGGGGGCGGCGACCGTGACGACGCGGCCGGCGGCGTCGCGCTGGAAGTTGCGCGTGGGATCGCTGAGTGATCCGCTGGCGGTGATGTTGGTCTGTTCGGCCCGCACGCCGCCCGTGAGTTTGAGGCGGCGGTCGAGGAATTGCGCGTCAGCGCGGAGATAGGCGGACGAGATGATCTCCTTGGAAATGCGGGAGGCATTGACCTCGGCGCGGTAGCGCGCGTTGTCGTCGGAGGTGAACCACGCCGGGTTGGCGCGATAGACGTCGAGCACGGTCTCGTTGCTGACCCACTGGACGCGCGGCACACCAAACAAGCCGGCGCGCTGGTAATAGAAGTTGTCGTAGACGGCCGCGGCGCTGTCGTCGCTGCCGATGGGCGTGGTCGAAGCGCGACCGTCGGGACCGACGAAGTTGACGGCGAGGTTTTGCGTGCGGTTGTCGCTGCGGGACGAACGGGCATCGAGGCCGCCCTTGAGCGTGAGCGGAAAGCCCGGGTTAAAATCGCGGCGGATATTGGCGTAAGCGGTGTTCTGGACGTTGCGCGAGCGTTGCGGGCTGGCGCCGGCGGTGCTGAGCGCGTAGGTGGCGATGTTGAAAGGATCGACGGCTGCGCCGGTCGCGGGGTCGGTCACCGCGATGGTATTGGGGCGCAGGTAGAAATTGTCGGCGAAGGAAACCGTGACGCCCGTGCGGCGCGCGAGGGTGCTGCCGAAGCGGCCCTTGTCCAAGCTGCGAAACTCGTTTTGCGCGTGGGAGGAGCCGAGGCCGGATTCCATTTTCCAGAGCGGGCCGTCGTGCCGCCAGGAGAGCGTGGGCATGAAGGTGCGCGAGTGGCGGTGGTTGCCGCCGTTGGAGAGCCGCACCTCGCCGGCGCCGGTCGTGCCGCGGGTGAACGCCGGGGAAAAATTACCCGCGCTCGTGCCACCGACCGAGAACGTGATCGAGCGCTGGTTGAAGTCGGTGTGGAACGTGCCGTATTGGAGCGAAAACGAGAACCGATCGGTCGGGCTGAGCTTGTAGTCCACCGTGGTGGCAAAAGACGTGCGGTCGGCGATCTTGGATTCGATGCGGACGAGAAAATCGCTGCGGTAGGGGCGGTCCGGCGTGGTGTCGGGGAAGGTCGTGCCGTTGGTCGCGGTGCCGGAGCCGCGCCAGGTATTCTGCAGGAGCGGGCCCTCGACGTATTGGGTGGAGGCGCCGGCGGAAACGGTGAAGCCGAAGCGTTTGTTCACCGGCACGATCCAGGAAAACTCGAAGCCGGGGCGGACCTTCCACGTGGGCGTGTCGCGCCGGCTAGGACCCTCGGTGCGACCCTCGAGGGAACTGTCGCGCGCGGTGAGGTAGACGGAGCCGCTGAAAATCGGCCGTGAACGCTCGAAGGCGGAGCGCGGGATCATGTTGACCGAGCCGGCGAGGGCCGAGCCGGGCGTCTCGGGCGTCGGCGAGTAGACGGCCTCGATGCGGGAGAGATTATTGATCGAGATCGCGTTGAGCTCGACGTTACGGCCTGCACCGGAGACCTCGGACGACGCGAGCGCGAAGCCGCCGATGGTCACGGGCACATTGGCTGACGAGACGCCGTTCATCGAAATTTCCCGCGGGTCGCCGCCGCGATAGTCCATCGTGATTCCCGGGAGCATTTTGAGGAACTCGCCGATGTTGCCGTCGGGCACGACGCCGAACTCGTCGGCGGCGACGACGGTGACGATGTTGGCGGCGAAGCGCTGTTCGTTGATGGCGATGGCCGCGCCGTCCATCTCGCGCGAGGCGGAGGTGACGAAGGACTCGAGTTTTACGACCTCGCCCGGGCGGCCGCGGCGGGAGGCGCTGCTGAGTTCGAAGTCGCGCTCGAGCGTCTGGCCCGCGGCGAGGGTGAGCGGTGCACGCAGGGGATCGAGGCCGGTGAAAAAGATTTCGAGGATAACCTCGCCGGCGGGCACGGCGGAAAGGCGGAAGGTGCCCGTCTCGTCGGTGGGGGCGACGAGGTTGGTGCCGCGGACGGTGACGCGGGCGTTGTTCACGTATTGGCCCGTATCGGTGTTTTGGACACGGCCGGTGATGGCGCCGGTGGCGGCTGGGGCGGTGGCCGAGGGGGTGGCGCTACCTTGGGCAGAAAGCGGAGGGAGTGCGGCGAGGGTGGCGAGCGCGAGGAGGGCGCTACGGCTGAGCGAGGTCAGGGGTGTGAAGATGGCTAATTTCATGGCGGAGTTAGGATGCAGGCTTCGGAGAAAGTGCAGTGAGTAGGGCGAGGGCAGATCGGCGTGCACGGGCGCGGCGCAGTCAAGCCCGCTGCTCGCGGGGCTACGGCCGCAAATCGCGGACGCCGTTTTTCAAGGACATGAGCTGCTTCACCTCGGCGTCGGTGAGCGCGCGGTCGAAGACGGCGAGATCGTCGAGGTGGCCGACGTAGGCGGCGCCGAGCACGAGGTTCACGGCGTCGCCCTTCCAGTCGAAGGTGAGGTCCCAGTTTTCGATGGCGCCCTGGAGTTTCCCATTGAGCCAGAGGCGGCCGGTGGGTTTCGCGGATTTGTCGTTGATTTTATCGAGCGTGAAGACGGCGTGGGTCCACGTGTCGCGGGAGAATGGGGCGCGGGCGACCTGTACCATCGGGCGCTGCTCGAAGGGCAGCGCGCCCCAGCCGACGTTTTTCGGATCCCAAATGTTCTGGAGCGGGCGGATGGCGAAGCGGAAGAAGCGCGGTGTCTCGTCCTTCGACCACTCGAGAAAGATGAAGCCCTTTTTGCCGTCGTCGCCGACGATCTGCACGGGGTCGCAGTAGCCGGGTTCGAGATCCTTTTCGGGATCGAGGCGGAGCCAGACGGAGACGGTGGCGGACCACGACTGGCCGTTGTAGCCGAGTGTGCCGCCGTCCTTGAAGAGCGGGCGGGTGTTGCCCTTCTTCGGAAAATGCAGCGCGCCGCCGAAGCGGCCGGCGCCGGGGGCGAGTTTCACGTCGTCATTGAGCGCGGCGGGCACGAGGCCCGTTTTCGTGCGGATGTAGCAGGTTTTCTCGCCGCGCGAGAAATCGGCATCGAGTCCGGTGTCGAACGACGCGTGAAACGTGAGCGCGCGTGCGAGGGCGGAGTTGGCCGCCGCCGGCGCGGCGAGGGCGGTCGCGGGGAGGAGAAGGGCGAGGAGGAGCGGAGATTTCATGGGGAGAATGAAAAAAAAGAATCAGCGGGGCGAAAGGCGCGCGACGTCAGCGGCGGTGAGGGCGCGGTGGAAAAACGCGATCTCGTCGAGGCGGCCTTCCCAGCTGGAATCGCCGTCGCTGCGGCCGCCGAAGAAAAAATGATCCGCGGCGGGCGCGCGCGGCGCGGCGGTGCGCGTCTCGATCTCGAGCTGGCCGTCGAGGTAGATGCGCACCGTGCCGCCCTCGCGCACGAGCACGACGTGCTGCCACGTCCAGCGCGGAATCGCGGTGCGGCCGGCGACGGCGGTGGCGGAATCGTCGCCGGTGAAGAAGACGAGCTTGCCGGCGTGCCCGGCCGTGCCGCCGACGCCGAGGTGATCGCCGTGTGGTGCGAGACCGTGATCGGGGCCGCGGGAGAAAAGCCAGCCGCTCGTTGCGCGGGCGGCGGCGGGCAAGCCATTCCAGAGCCACAGCGAGACGGAGTAGCGATCGCGGACGCCCTCGAGACGCGCGCGGAGCCGGCCTCGAGGTCCAGGCCGAGCCGAAAATCGCCGAGGCCGCGATCGGCCTGCTCGAAAAAGTCTCCGGCCGCCCCCGCCGCCCGTGGAAACTCGCCGATGGCCCCGCCGCCCGCGCGCTGCTCGACGCCAAACCCCACGCCTACTGGCGGCTCAACGAATTCACCGGGCCGCTCGCGGCCGACGACGCCGGCCAGGGCCGCGACGCCGCCTACGAGCCCGGCATCACATTCTACCTCGACGGCCCGCGGCCTGCGGATTTCTGCTCCGCCGACGAGAGAAACCGCGCGCCGCACTTCGCCGGCGGCCGGCTCCGCGCGCGTCTCGAGGGCGTCCGCGATCGCTACTCCGTCTCGCTTTGGCTCTGGAATGGCTTGCCCGCCGCCGCCCGCGCAACGAGCGGCTGGCTTTTCTCCCGCGGCCCCG
>Ga0209550_10003778_pt1 | contig 14380 bp, 20 predicted proteins | sample LauGreSuBDMM15SN_2_FD_187567 | JGI IMG/M metagenome (GOLD analysis project Ga0209550, IMG submission 187567) | Freshwater lake microbial communities from Lake Michigan, USA - Su13.BD.MM15.SN (SPAdes) (version 5) | ecosystem: Environmental > Aquatic > Freshwater > Lake | place: Lake Michigan...
GTGACGCATGCTGAAGAACGCTCTTTCACGAATGACTGGACTGAACCAATGGTTCAACTGAACCCCCTATCCACTGTGTTGATGACTTGTCACGCTAACAACACATTCGATAAAAAGGTACTCCTTCGAAATCCTGCTTCTGTGATGCGGTTAGTTTCCGCCGTAGAGATTCCTATGGGCTGCTGATACAAGAGATTCATAGGCTCTATCCGTACTGCTGTCATGGAAGGGAGCAACAATGGAATCTAAAAAGCTATTTTCAAAATAAAAGCCAAGGGGGAATAACCCGAAATAGGGCCGCGGCGGCCTTGATTGACTCCAGGCCCATACATGATAAATCCAATAGCCTATCACAATAATGGGTGACGCAATAGCTCCTAAAAGGCCCATCATAATCATAATGGGGGTACCATCTGTTTTGTAGATATTCATCATAATGGAGACAGCGGCAATGAGACAGAGAAGCCCACCCACAATACCAAGAGTTGTAAAAAAGGCAGTCAGGATGGTAAGACCATAGGAAGGCGCAAAATTATAAATCGCGATAGGGATAGCACTTAGGATTACTAAAAGAATCCATTGAATGGCAATACTACTGCTGGGGGTGGCTGTCACCGGCCGAAAAGAACTAGGCTTGGAGGCGGCCGGAAACGGGGCCGTGACATCTGTCGTGGATGGCCTAAGTAAATCCGCTTCTCCTATTTTCGATGGCAGCTCTGCCATAATACCCTACTGCATCCAGCCCTTTTTGTTAGACAAGCTTACCGTAAATCCTTTAGCCGCACCTCCATATAACCACTCTTCTTACTGGCATTCAGCACAGCGAATTCGGGGTATGTGTTGACGAGCCAGCGTGCGCCCCGCTCCTCCCGCTCTTTGCGATCCGTCACCACCTGCATCCCGCCCGCTTCCGTATAATAAGCACTGATGGGGGCCACCATGTTGAGACGCACAACAGCGCCAAACTTCTTGTAATACAGAATACTCCGCTGATAATCCTCCTTGTATTCCGTGGTAATTTCAATCTCCTTGAGACCGGGGTTAATACACCCCCAGAAGCTGCCAATAATGTAGCGCAAATCAGTACTGACCTTCGGCTTCATGAAATAGCCATTCGCAACAGGATACACGCCCCAGAGAGCCGTGCCCGCCTTGGCACATTCCGCAAAGCCGCGATGGATGGTCGAAATCAAACTGCGCAGAGGCCGCTCCTGGCGCTTCGTGCTTGCGTCATATTCCAGAAATCCCTTAATATCATCATCGATATTCACAATCTTTGTTCCAATGGGGTAGTATCCCGTGATGAAATTGCGGATATCATGCATACCTTTGACACCTACTACAATCTTACCATACGTGCGGGGATCCAGCGAAGCCTTATAGAGTGCCTCCTCTTCCTTATTGGCAACAAACACCGTGATCTTTGACGCAGGGATCCCATATCGCGTGAGTGTCGCAAGCGTTTTCTCCTTAATAGCCTCATGCCGCTTATAGGAAGGAATTGCGACTTCGTACGCAAAGGAGCTATGCTTGCGCGTTTTAGCATGAGGGCGCATTCTACAGAGTGTGGCTATTTTGAATAAAGGTGAAACCTCCGTCGAAGCATAACGGCGGCAGTATGACATCTCATCACACGGCACATAACAATGAACCTGAGAAAGCCAATCAAATGCTGGCTCTGTGTCGATCCGTGAAACCCCAGCTCATCTACTTTGCGGTCGGCCCCGCCCACAATCTCCAACAACAGTATCCGCCCCCCATCGCGAACTGGCCAGGGCAGAAACTCTGTTTTCTGTTTGATCCGCTCTTTGAAGAGAAGCTGGCGATCTTTGAGGAGCTTGGCATGACACCTGACACAGATGGCGTCGCACGCTGGGATGAAACAACCTTCATGGTAGTCCGCGAACACTTTGCATTCCGGAATCAATATGGACAACTCCTAGACGCACTCTGCGCCTATTGTATGGAACATCCGACCCAAATGATCGTCCAGGACTACTGCGGCGGTTTCTTAAATCCAGCCACCTACCCCATCCAAACCTACGGCCCCGGGTTGAAGGAGTCTGTCCTCTTCGATATGAGTTACGGCGATGACAAAGGCAGTACCTGTTATCTAGATTTCAGTAAGGTGGAGGTCTTCCGTACGCCAACCGGCGGATTTTTCCATCCTACTCTGGAACGGCTTGCCCACCTCCGAGGGCACATCTCCAACCGCATGATGCGTGCCGAAATGAAGCGGCGCGCATCAGATGTTATGGGCTATGCACACCGCTATTACTGCACGCAGGTCGGCCTGAAGGAGGATCGGGACTGGTGTACAGAAGAAGCCGCCGTGGATGTGATGAAAGGCCCCTGTGCTACCTATGGCCTTCCTGTAGATACGAGCCCGCCGGGTATCCGAGCACTACTGGAAGCCATGTATGAAGATTTCTGCTGGGCCGTCAATGAAGAACCGCTGAGAGGTGAAGCATTTGAAACCAGGCTGTTAAATACGAGAAGCGATGAGTTTCCATCCCTCATGCGCACCCTTCGAGATAAAATCCCAGAGACTCCTTTAGAGAATGGCGTTTAGTAAGAGCACCCTGACGCTGATGAAGTGGCTGTATTGGATCTTTACAGTTGCGATTCACCTGTATCTGTGCTACATCCTATTTGTATCGGATCGCGCGATCGCGGGTGTCCTTTGGTTGGTCACAGGCTTCCTCTTGATCTACATCATGTATTATGTCTATTTTCCGAAGGGCGATCCCGGTTCAACCTGGCCCCCCTACATCCGCCCCTGCCCGGACTATCTGACGCAGGTGACGCCCACGGCATGTATGGATTTTGTTGGGCTGTACTCCCCGAAGCTCAAGAAGGCGAACCCGGATAATCTGCCTGAACCGAAGAATCCTGATTATTATCAGTATGCGTTTAATCCGTCGGGAACTATGGCCGCAAAGACAGCCAGGGCGAACCAGTATGGGCTCACTTGGGAAGGCGTAACGGATTAATCCGTTAGAACGGTGTTTGAAGGTCGCGGTCAAACTGAGTATAAAGAATATAGAATATATATAGAACATAATGCAGATCTTCATCAAGACGCTCACCGGTAAGACGATCACCCTGGATGCGGAGCCGAGTGACTCCATCGAGAATGTCAAGGCCAAGATTCAGGATAAGGAGGGCATCCCCCCCGATCAGCAGCGCCTGATTTTTGCCGGCAAGCAGCTGGAGGATGGCCGCACCCTGGCCGACTACAACATTGCCAAGGAGTCCACCCTGCACCTTGTCTTGTAAAAAGCAAAGCCAGATCTAAACATAGTTTGAACCGACACCTTAGAGATGTCGATTCCATCTGTGTCCCCCCTGCTCCATAAGACCCATTACGACGCTCTCATAGCATGGGCCTCCATGAAATCCCCTAGGACACCCGTAGCAGCCTTTCTGTATGGCAGTCCCGGCGTTGGTAAGACGACACTGGCCCATCGTGTTGTCAACGATCTGGGTCTCCGAGCCGTCGAGTGTAACGCTTCCCAGTTCCGTCACAAGGCCGCCATGTCCGAACTCATTGAGCCCCTTCTGAATTCCGCTAATGTGGGCGATTTTTTCAGACCCGAAGGTCACCGTCCTCTGGGCATTATCCTGGACGAAATCGACGGCATGTCGGCGGGAGATCGCGGCGGTCTCTCTGAACTCGTGCGTATCCTAAAGGACTATACGGGGCCGAATCTCATTCTCTGTATTTCGAATGAATGGCAGGAAAAGCGCTATCAGCCTCTTATGCGTCTCTGTTTCTGTCAACAGATCCAGCCCCCCGATGTGATGAGCTGCGCAGCCTGGATGGGCCAAGAAACCATAACCTTGCAGCCTCTCTGGGAGCGACACAACGGCGATCTGCGAAAACTGCTTCAGTGGAAAGAGGGTGCCGGCACCACCGACACCTCCAATGATATTACCCGATCGTTCACAGTACAGGATCTTGTTATGCGCCTGCTGGATGGCGAACTCGACATTCAGGAGGATCTCCATTTGGATAACAATGATCTGAATCTGGCCGGTCTCCACCTACACGAGACACTTCCAGACTGGATCCGCGAGCACTATGGCTCAGAGCAAAAAGCCTGGTCCATGTACAAGGATTGCCTGACCTCCATTGCCACGAGCGACCGCCAGGATTATTATACCTTCTTCCACCAACACTGGAGTCTCTTTCCTCTCTCCTTCCAGAGCAAACTCCAGGCAGTCAATCATCGCCTCTTTGTCGCAGAGCACCCGGCCGCCACGCCGGTCCCTCCTGGCAAGGGCTGGAAGTTTCAGTATACGGCTGTTTTAGCTAGGCAGTCCTGGCTCTTTAATCAGTTCAAATATCTGTGTGAACTCCGCGATGAACTCCAGACAAGGGGATCTGCCCTCCGCGATGGGGGCCTGGAGATGGCCCTCTGGGTAGCATCTCTGCTGAATGTGACAAACTCCACAACTCTCCTGTCAGGCACGGCAGTCCCGAAGGAGCGCGTTCAACGCTGGCTCAAAACTCTGGCTGTGCCGGTCGTGCCGCCGTGTCCTATTGGCAAAATAAGAAAGGCTAAGTAGGGATGAGCGCAATAAAGGCAATAAAAGTATATAAATGCGTGAAAGATACGTGTTACAACCATGCTGCAGATAATCGTTATCTTGGTAAATTTATTAAAATGGATTCAAGGCCACGGGATTCTGGCGCAGGTGCGGCTGGACAATCACGCGCTCCCATTTATGTCTTTGAGAAAGAAACGATAGAAGATCATTATCCTGCGGATGAAGTAATCGAAACGCCGTGTATAGCAACAGGCGGTCGACGCACCACCCGCAAAGCCTGCGCTGCCAGAAAGAGAAAGACCTGCCGGGGGTACAAGGGCCGCCGGTTCGATTGTCCTCTGAAGTTATCAGGGAAGGCCGTTGAGATTACACACAAAGGCATTCCCCAGAAGGGCGGATGGCTATCTATCAATAACGAGTCTCTCTATATTTCTCTGAATGAAGGTCGTATCAACACGGCTGTCCCCACAAAGGCAACCTGTAATGATGAGACCCAGACGATCCGCATTCGGTCGACAAAAGTCCATATTCCTAGCTGCAGCGCCTACGAAACAGTTAAGAGCTATCTGAGTCACTAGAGTCTGAATCAGAAGTCAACTCATCCCGCACAGCTATATAGCGCACTAGAACATCTGTCATAGCAGAGTGCTCTGGTGTATCGGGTGTTGCGAACATAAGTTCTATAGCCGTAAGTGCATCGGTGCTGTCACTGTCACCTTCACTGTCACTATCACTGTCACTATCACTGTGGCTATAAAGAGAACGCACAGCGCCCTGCAGGCGCGACCGATTACGTTCCAAGCCATGCGTGGCGAATCGGCGTAATGGATTCAAAGAGGAGTCTATATCTATCAAAAATCCCTGAGTACGCTGTTTAAGAAGCAGAAACGATTCAGGGGTTGCCATACGAGGCTCGACCGTAGTCCAGAGCGCTTCCAGCGCGTCATGGAATAGGTTTAGGGCACCCATGTCTATATTTCTAGCAAGGGCCGCTTTTAGACAGGAGACGCTTGTGCGGCCTTAGCATCTGTGGTCAGAATGTAAGGCAGTGTGTAACCCGTGACAAGAGCAGCAAAGATCTGACCTGAAAGGGGAAGTTGCGTAAGCCCAACAAAAATGGCGGCAGAGCCCAACATGAGAAGGGAGTCTCCCGGAATGATCCAGGCACCACTGACCCGTGCATAGTCCTTAAAGATATCCATCAGGCCATTGACACCCTTCGGGATCGTCTGAATGACGCCGACATAGAAGAGAATATCATGAAATGCCTGAAATCCGACCAATAGAAGTAAGAATCCCAGGAGACCAGATGTAGGGAAAAAGGTGTGAAACAAGAAACGTGCGACGGCAAATCCGATGGCAATTGACAGAACATCCGCGCCAACCGCAAGGAGACCATAGCGATCATACCATATATTGAGGGGATGCGCAGGAGGGAGATAGTAACGGCACACAAAGAGAACAATCACATCGAGCAACAAAATGGAGATAAGGAGAAGTGGCCACCCTCCTGACATAAGTGCGTTCATTCTGCTACATCCGCTTCTTTTTATTTAACCCTAAAAGTTGAACGCTATCCGCGAAACCATCACATAACTCAGTGACAGCAAATGAACGCTCTCATTATCAAAGAACTCGACATCATGCGACGCACAAGCGTCTCCGAAGAGAAGGGGGGCCACAAGAGTCGTCAGTATGCGACCGCCATCAAAACGATCCAAGAGCTACCCAGCGATATCGTAACCATGGCGGATGTTCCCAGTGGTGCGGGAACCGGCATCGGCGACAAGATCCGCGAAAAGATCAGCGAAATTCTCGACACAGGCGCCCTAGCGGCTGCTGATAAGGCCCGCGCGGTCAAGGCTCCCGATTCACTGGATGCATTCCAGAAGATCTACGGAGTGGGCCCCAAGAAGGCAGCAGAACTCGTGGCCGCAGGCTACACCACGATTGCGGAGCTTACTGCAGCAGCAGCCAAAGATCCAAAGCTTCTCAACAAGAACCAGCGCGTCGGGCTCCGCTACTATGAGGATCTCCAACTGCGAATCCCTAGATCTGAAATGGAAGTTCATGAAGCGACTCTGATGAGCCACAAGCCCGCGGCTCTGGAGGGCGTTATAGTAGGCTCCTTCAGGAGGGGAAGACCTGACAGCGGCGACATCGACATGATGATCAGCCCCACGACTGAATTTACAGACGGTCCTCTTGCTCTAGCCAACTATGTCGCCACTCTGAGAGCCGTGGGCTACCTCAAGGAAATCCTAGCACTCGGCCCGCATAAGTGTCTGGCTATTTCCCAACTGCCAGGTCAGAAAGCAAGGCGCCTAGATCTCCTTGTGACGCCGCCCTCTTCCTTTGCGGCCTCCGTGCTGTATTTCACGGGCTCCGACGGTTTCAATGTGGCTATGCGCCAGGTCGCGAAGGACAAGGGCTTCACGCTGAATGAGCACGGACTCATGCGAACGGCCACCAAGGTCTTTGTAACGGGTCTCAAGCAAGAGCGCGACATCTTCACGGCACTGGGACTCCAATGGAAAGAGCCGCACGAGCGAACGGGTCCCGAAGCAGTGATTGTTGTTCCTAAGTAGATGGTCAAAGGAAACCCTATGTTCTGCCTCCTGTCAAAAGGGGTCGACATCCTTGTCTATGCGGTCGCAGCCGCGACCGTGGCGGGTTCTCTGCTGCTACTCCTTACGGAGTACGATGAGGAATCGATTGTGACACCACTGCTCATTGCCAATGCGGTTATCTTCGCCCCTATCCTCTATATCCTTCTATGGAATGCGATCAGAAAGAGAAGCTTCTCTCCTACCATGTCGGGCCTCAAACTAGCATTCATCGCATTTCTAGTCAGCCCAATCCCCTATCTGGCCATTCTCTATGGGATCAAGGTTCCCGATACGCTGAGAAATATCCTTCTTTGGGTCACAACTCTGAGTCCAATCTATACAAGTTTCGGCTACATGATTGCCGGCCTATTCCGTGACTGTATACTCTGTGATGCGAAGGGCTGCGATTTTTGAAAAAGGTGACGTCACAGACTCTGCGTGTCGGCATCGTAGGAGACTAACATACGACAGTTAATCACCAATGCAGTCCACCATTCAAACCCCGATACACCTGAGCATGACGCCCCTGCGGTGCTTCTACTGCCGCGGATTTGGCAACTGCCATCAATACTCCGGCGATCTGGAGGGCATCATCACCTGCGAGCGGCATGTGTCGCAGGGCCTCCGCGACTGTGAGGCCTTCCTCCATTACGATAGCAAGGTGCTTCTTCACGATGCGATCGTCTGCCCGGGGCTCAAACCCTTCTTCGATGCGCTCCCTGAAACCTTTTCGACAATCCGCAGCAGCGGCGCTGTCGATGAGGGCTGGGCCATCTCAGACCTCGCGCTCTCCTGTAACGGTCGCATCTGCCGCAACCAAGCAGGAGACTGGTGCATTCCGATTGAGAAGAAGGCAGAGGGCATTGCGCGCGGCGCCTCCCTGCGAACATTCTTAACAGCCGGCGTGCCAGGCATTACAGAGGAGCTTGTAGCCGCCGCAATCGCCGCGCTCGACGCAGGAATCTACCGTGCTTCTGCAGAGGCGCAGGCATGTATTGCTGCGGAGGCCGCTATCGGCGTTCGACCCGATACGCCAACTCCAGTGGACAACATCCTTGCTGTTCTATAACTCAAAAGGGGGACTACAAGTCTCTATTTTGATGTATACGCCGCATAGGCCGTAAGGACATCCATCAACAGATCAGCACAGAATAAAGAATGACAGGAACCACAGGGCAGCCGAATAGATCCATACAAGAATCGAGCAGTGATTGAAGGATATCCAGGAACAGCCCGTTCACCGCTGACTTTCACATAATCGTAGCCGCACGCAGCACAGTTCATGGAGCCATATCTTTCTTGAATCGTAAGGCAGCAGCAATCCTTCTCTGTACAGCGATCACAGTAGTCTACAGGATCCCTTGTTGGTTCAGAATATGTAACTGTCATTACCACTGATAAGCGCCGCTTCAGACCGCATCAATTTTGGTCCAGCTATCATAGTCGAAATCATCCTCCCGTGGCCACCCTGTCACGGCGTAGCCATCCACGTGATAGGTGTGGCTGCCACCAATCACTAAATTGTAGAGCTGCGTCTCAGGCGGCATCGCGTAGGTCCCAATCGACTCCACTGTACGAGATCCTTCTACCGTCTTCAGATTGATTCCCTTGATCAGTGTCTGTACGCGCCCCTTCTTGAGACCATGGAGGAGCCTTTTCACAACAGCGCCCTCTCCATCAATGACATTATGTTCCCGCCCGTAGGTAGTAGATGCCACTAAGGCTGGATCTCCGCAATAGAACTGACGATCCACAGAAATATGGGGGTGGTGATTCGTGGTGCTGTGTTCCTCATTAATCAGGCACATGGTCGCTACGGGGCCCAAGAGAGGCCGGTGAAGTGCTAAGACCTCATTGATTTCTCCGAATGCACCGAGCACCCAGTCGCCCACCGCCACCTCTTCGATCACCTTCGTAGAGCCATCCGCCATCTGCACAAGAGAGCCAGCCAAGAAGCAGGGAGTCACTGTTAGAGTAGCACTTGAATTACCACACGCGGTTTGCGCAGTTACCGTAAATATTCTGTTTGTAGAGTCATTATTGATAAGAAGTATCCTTGCTGAGGTTGCGCCGGTAGATACAATTGAATCTGGCGGTATCGGGCTAGATAAATCTTCATTTGTAGATGTAATTATATAGGATGTGGCTCCTGGAACAGGATTCCATGAGACATCATAATAAAGGGGATCACCTACGTTCCCGCTGCCACCACTTGGATAAATATTTGGCGGAAAACTTGCATCACCCCCTAAAAAATTGGTGATTGGGCCAGGAGGATTACATAGTACAATAGAAACAGCAGGAGTGCAGCACAGGCCCGTCGTTAGCCCTACAACTTTAGCTGAATTCTCTTGTCCACCGGTCCCCTGATAGACGGATTGCCGAATACCGGGATTCAATGTATAGAAAGACGCAAGCGCTTTATTGTGTCGCGCCCTTGTGATTGCGGAGGAACTTCTATCAGTGTTCGACATTCTACAAGTCAGATAGATTATATCTAATCATCATTATACCAAACCGCATAAAGTATAATATGTGTATTTATTGTAAAGGTAGAACCAACAAAATAGATGGTTGTGCCATCATTCCATCCGCCAAAAAAACTCCCATCATTCTTTGTGAGTCCGCCCGTATTCCCCAACACAGTGACGGGCGATCCTGCGATATACGGAGATGCCGGATCCACCGGCACCGACCCGCCCGTGGAGCCATTACCATCATAGACTACGGTATAGACAATAGGCGCAGGAGGAGCAGGAGGAGTAGGAGGAGAGCAGCAGGGTTTCGCAAAGATACCCGCCACTTTCGCCGAATTTTCCTGTCCGCCCGCTCCACTATAGTTTGCTTTTGGAGCATCGGGGTTCAGTTTATAGTAGGAGGCCATCGCCCGGTTTCGACGCATAAATGTAGAAGCAGAAGCACTTCTATCGGTCGCCGACATCCTACAGAATCATCGGTAATAAATGATGGATAAATATCCTCAATCCTGAATAGATGGCGGATGACTACGTGATTGCCTGTCGGTCCTACAAGAGAGCAACGGTCTTCCCCCAAAAAACCTATAGGATGCTGGATCATAATGGCCTCACAGATCGCCTTTACATTTTCGTAGCCAACAAGGAAGAGAAGGATCTCTATGAAGCAGCCTTAAAAGGTCATGTCTACAAGCAGATTGTGATTGGCAAACTGGGGGGCGCGAATGCGATCAAAGCCATTTGCAACTTCTTCCCACCTGGGAAGCGCATCCTCTTTGTAGATGACGATCTGACCCGCTTCTTTACATTTAGCGAAGAAGGCACCTACACCAAGGATTCCAAGATGCTTCACCGATATATCGAGGATGGCTTCGACGCCATTGACCGGTTCGACATGGGTGCCTTCACTTTCTCTTTTCTATCCAACAAGTTCTACCTGAAGGGCAAACCGTTCAAGGAATTCCGCCCATTTATCCTGGCCGGCAACTTCTTTGGAGCCCGCAATGATCCGGCTATGATCATCACCAAAATGAGCCACGGCGACGACAGCCAGCGCACATGTCGTTACATTGATCGCTACGGAGGGGTCCTGGTCTATTGGTGGGGCGGCTTCGAAACAAACTATGGCAAGGAGGAAGGAGGACTCCAAGCATCAGGGGATCGGGGCTCCGCTGCTGAACGACTGAAGAAAACAGAAGAACTGTCGTGGACCATGTATGAATCGGATCCGCTGGTTCGCGCCTACTGCCAGGAACCAATGCTGATGGGCGGCGGTTCTCTGATCAGTCTAAAACTCAAGACGTTGCCGCAGGTTCGCAAGGCGCAGGCAGAGAGGGGGGCACCGCTCCGTCATGCAACATGGGATTGGTGGACCCGAAATCCAAATAAGAGTTCATAGTAGATGCCCTACAATCTGTCAACTCCGGCCGGTGTGAAGGCACTTCGCGAAGAAATGATGGCAGAGCGCGAGCGTATCATGAGAGAGCTCGGGCTCACTGGATCCCCCAAGATAGTGCTACCGGCAGTTCGTCGCACATCCAAAGTCAAGACTCGATCATCAGAACGGGTTCGCCGCCTGGCAGCAGCAGCAGAGGAAGAACAGCAAAGCGCAGCAGCAAAAGGAATCAAGCGCCAGCGCCTGCACCCGAATATGCGGCTTCTTCAGGAGCAGGGGCTCCCAATTCCGGACCGCAGTCGTGTGGGGGCTTTTCGCGTTCGCCTGGAGAGGCCTGGAGCCACCCGAGCCACTTCTAAGAGACGTCACTAGGTCTACGAGCCTTTCGATGCGGATTGCGACGCAGCTTAGTGACCCTCCCCGACACATACGGCTCAATGGGAATCTGCTCAATGGGTCGAGGTGTTAGAGGCTCCACTGGTCTTGGGAGAGGTGGTGGTTGCGGTAGCGGTAGCGGTAGTGGTAGCGGCAGTGGTAGCGGCAGCGGCATCTCCATATATTTATATTGGAGGAACAACATCCCGCAGAGTAAGATGCCAAGCAGAAGGAGAAAGAACTTCATGAGATCACTAGTCATACCTGTTGATCCTATGACGGCAAATTGCTAGGCGCGCCACTATCACCTTTTTATCCAACCTTAGTAGAATGAGTGCCTTCAAACGAGCGACACTCAGTGCGCTTTTGAACCATGTTGGCTACACTATTTACGCACGCAACATAACGTCAAATCCGAATGATGAAGATAACTATGTTCCATATGACCTTATCGCCATTGATCCATCCAAAGAGGGTGACCGCGTTGAGATAATTGTGCTTAATCCTGATGAGCCCGACGCGCAGACATTCATCCTGCAGCGTAGCATGGAAACCGGTGATCTCCATCAAATAGATGTAGCGCAAGATGGCAAAGAAACGATCTTCCACTATTATATAAAATCTCATGGCGGGCGCCGCCGGACAAGAAGAAACCGAAATAAGCGCCGGTCACAGTCCCGACGTCGCCACCGCCACCGGCACCTCCATCGCCACCGGCAATAAGTCAAAACTTGAACACACCACCCGCAGTAGCAGGCACGGTAAGATGGAAACGACATCCTTCAATTTAAGCGATTTGGACGCCCTGGATGAAATTAAGGTGGGGAAGATTCACGTTCGAACCCAGCAGATGGGCAAGAAGTGGATTACAACCTTGGAGGGGCTCGACACCGATCTGGACCAAAAGCGTATTGCCAAGGCCATGCAGAGGGATCTACACTGTGCGGCCAAGGTGAGTACAACAAAAGAGGAGACCGAAGTCATTACCCTCCAAGGGGATCAACGGGATGTCCTGAGCGAGTGGCTTGTGACCAACATGGTGCTCACGGAGAAGGAAGGGAAGGAGCGACTGGTAATCCACTAACTGTATTCTTCATCCTGGCAAGGATGCGCGAATAGAACTGCATGCGCCACACATTCTGAATTTTGCGCGCCGCCGCGGCCACTACCCCCGGTGGCTGCGTAGGAGGCGCCAGGACCTTCATGATTCGCTCATCCTCAAGCTGGTAGTTGGCAAACCACATGAAGGTGTTCCATCCGGTGTAATCCACACGGTAGGGATCCGCGCCTTGCTTCATGAGAAACCGCACCGCCTCCAGAATGTCATCGTCCACCTGCCCCGACCGAATCAATGTCGTAAGAGGCAAAGATCCATCGGAGCCGGGGCAAACACAGTTCACATCGATGCCTCTCTCCAGAACAGCCCGCATGGCGGGCACGGATGCGTAGTTGCAGGCGCCGTGAAAGGCATGCTCATAAGAGGTATCGTCCTCCTCATTATCAGGGCAGAGACTCGACAAGGCCATGAGATCCGCCCCAAGGTGCAGGAGCGCTTTTGTCGCGGCCACATGGCAGTTGACGACCGTGTAGCAGAGAGCCGTGTCGCCCTCACTATCACGCTCTTCCATATCGGCTCCCGCTGCCACGAGTCGCCGGATCTCATCACAATCCCCGATGCTGGCGGCTTCCATCAGAGGTGTGATACTAGCAACAGAGTAGGATGTAGAGACGGAATCGTCATCCTCTTCATCCTCTTCCCCTGAAGCACGAATCTGCTCATGTTCACCGGGCTCGGCCCGGCAGCACGGGCAGGTCCCTGCGCCATCCTCCCGTTGAAGCCACGTGACTACGCACTTAAGATGGAACTCATGGCCACAGCCAAGCACCGTGCGTCCCGTCGACCCCGTAATGTCATTGAAGCAGATGGAACAATCGATAGGACAATCGCTCATTTTGGAATTCAATGTCTTAGATGAATCACCTGTGAGTGGCCCCTACGGGGCGCTACTCGATCAACTTTTTCAGGTCAACATAACAGACTGTCTGACAATCTCTTATGGTGACGCTATCCAGATTCGAACTGAAGTTTTAGGTGTCAGAAACCTATGTCCTAACCAACTGGACGATAGCGCCCCGTGGCTCCCTAGCCACCAAAGGGGTCGGAGGAAATAACAGCCTAGGATGAACGCGCCCCCTAAAACTTGAACTATAGACCAACAGAATCACACGCCACAGCGAACAAGGCAAGACAACATGTTCGCTATAAAAATTCTCATCGCAATCATGACAGCCTTCGTGGCCCGTCTCTTTTTCCGCCCCACCATGCCCCTCCATAACTTCCCAGAAATAGCCCGGTCACACCTGTGTTCATCTGCTGGATCCTCACACCGGCCCCCACAGTCCCGCTGTCATGACGTTTCAGTTCCAAAAACCAGTCTTCACGGATCTCTACACCAACCGAACCATCGTGGCATACAAGAGTCTTCGCCAGATCTACATGACCTCTCCTGTCTATCGCGGAAGATCCGTCTATCAGACCCTGATGGGCAAACCTCTGTTCCAGTCTGTCACACCAGCAGTGTGGTCTATCTTTGAGAATAGGAACAAAACCTGGTGGACTCGCTGTGATCGACACTGGCAAAATACAAAGATGACAGCGTTAGAAGCTCTTTTGACACAGAAATCATAATGCAGAACGCAAAGCCTTGCTCTATGTGTGGCGGCGGGGACCATGTAGATTGGAAGTGTCCTGAACTTGTGGCACCGATTCGCCAGGAAGGAATGATGAAGCCACCGGCCGGCCAGCCCGTGGGTGGAGATGACGATGATAGTCTCAGGCAGCGGATGAGACCTGTAAAGGACCTCTTGATCTTCCAACAAGGCTCATTGTCTTCCATTTCAATGCCTCCAACTCCGCTTCTTCCAGTTGGTTGATTAGGATAATGATTATTTCTTCTTTTGTCTCAGCAATT
>Ga0209550_10003780_pt1 | contig 14378 bp, 17 predicted proteins | sample LauGreSuBDMM15SN_2_FD_187567 | JGI IMG/M metagenome (GOLD analysis project Ga0209550, IMG submission 187567) | Freshwater lake microbial communities from Lake Michigan, USA - Su13.BD.MM15.SN (SPAdes) (version 5) | ecosystem: Environmental > Aquatic > Freshwater > Lake | place: Lake Michigan...
ATATAGATTTTCTCCTGGACCTTCTAATTTGTATGGCCGGCCTCTAGAACTTCCAGGAGTTAATAATTGTTCGTACCATTTAACTTTTGCAATTAAGTCTGTATTTACCTGTTTTTTATACGCTTTTATTTCTTCTTCCATCACATCAGCCTTTTCTACTGCGGCTTTAGCTTTAGCAACCATTTTATAATAAGATTCGATGGGATTAAGCGCTGCTTTAACATTTTTAGCTAAGCTCCTCTCAAAGGAAAAGACCCCTTTGAGAGTACTATTAATCCAAGTCCACAATTCTGATTTAGGAACTGTAATTCTTGTTACTCCCCACTCTCCATACTCTTCCTGTACATCTTTAACAAATTTATTTATGGCACTCCAACGTGCCCTGTCAGGTTCTGGGCCAAGTTTCATACCGTAGTTTATTTGGCCTTGTAATTTACTCACATAATCACTATTGAGGTCATTAATCTCATCCATTAAGGCCTTTATCTCTTCATCGATCTCATCAATTCTAAGTTTGTCAGCATCTGTGAGATTTTCACTTGTCCGATACTCAATACGTTCCATAACTTGATCGAGTAAAGGTTTCATTTTTTCCCCCACTTGATTTGTAAAACGAATGAATACTGGAGAAATCTCTAATATTTCCCTTGCGATTGCCCCGTCCGTGGTTCCACCCGTATCATCGATGACATTATCCAACTTACCTCCCAAGTCTCCATAAACTTTACGGATTTCTTTTAGATAGTCATCTAATAGTGTTTCTATTACGTTTCCAGCATCGTCAGCTACAGTAACAAAATCTGCGTATTTCCCATAAGGGGTATTTCGAAATATTTCTTGGAATTCTCTAACCACATAATCCTCATTCCCTCCAGCATCGAGATATTGTTTTACCAAAGTTTTTATCTCTGGAGTGATTAATTCTGATATATTGTCCTGAATTGCCGATACAATTTTTTGGTCCATTTCGGCAACTTTGGCTACAATTGCCGGATCCGAACTTTTTTTGAGATTGTCAAAAATTTTCACGTAATCCTCAGCTGTCAAAGGAATGGAATTTCCTTCAGCATCCATTACACCCTTGACTCCTGTTTTAAGTTGAGAGACCGAACGTCGGGTTGCATCATCCAAGTTTCTTTTAGCTGCGAATTCTACTATTTCTTGCGCAACCTGTAATAATGGAACAAGAATCTTTCTTGACTCTAATATAACTTTTTTCACCCCCATGAGTTGATGAATTCTGTTAATTTCTGTAATTAAATTTTTTTTAGGGGTTTTCATATTGTGCTGTCGAATTGTTTCTTCAATAAACCAAGTGTTTCTTTTCCAACTATGCCACTTGTGTCCTTTAAATTATTATATGTTTGGAATTTAATTACCGCCTTTTCTGTTGTGTCACCAAAATCTCTATCTATTCCTGCTCCTTTTTTACCAGTCTCACCCAAGTCATATCCAAGTAACAATAACATCTTTTGGATTTCTGCGACAACTTCTCCCTTTTGTCCTTTTCTAATAGTCTGTTTGCCACTTAAAATTGATTCTATAGTGACAGGTGGAGGAGTATATTTGAAAGTAGTACCATCATCATAAGTTATAATTCCTGTATCAACCAAGGACTTTATATTTTCATTATATTCCGGATTCATCGCATCAAGAACACCACCTATAAATTCGTCAGTCGTCATTGCATCTTTAACTTTCTCTTGTCCTTGAATATTATCTGTTCCATCTGAATTAAACAACATGTTCTTCACTTGGAACATAATGTCAATTACTGCCGGTGGAAATTTATAAAGAGAATCCAACATAGCGGCAAATTCCGATTTGTCTCTAGTTCTTTTCATTGAGGGTGAGAGCTTTGACATTAGAATCCACAATTGGTCGAACGTAATTGCAATTCTTAAAACCTTAATAACAAGTTTACCTAAAACTCCTGGTGCCTTGAATACTGCCTTGTAAAAATTCATCACTTTTAATAGAGGAAATTGTTTCAAGGTTTTTCTTATTAACAAAAATGAGTATTTACGTAAAACTGGTGATAATTCAGGTAGAATTTTTTTAAATAATTTAGATCCCCTTTCATAAATTTCTTTTTCAACATCAGTCAGCAACTTGTTGTCCGCCATTTTTTTCATTATTGGTATGAGTTCAGGTACCAATTGTTTAAATGCTGTAGATTTAATTAACTCACTTCCTGGAATAGCTTGTAACGCTAACATCAACCATCCATCAAAATCTTTACCTTCTTTGAAATAATGTAAAGCGTCGGCAATACCTACGGAAGTTCCCCCTGCAACTAATGCCACTCCAACTGGAGCTAAGTATCCAGTCATCATTAAAGCAGCTCCAAGTCCTGTTAAACCAAGTTCTGTCCATCCAGCAATGTCATGATCCCATCCAAATGGTGGATCCGTTGGAACGTCATAAATTGTATTGTATCTACTATCTAAAGGTTTGAGTTGTGCGTTATAAGGATCTTTTGGTGTACTTTGTAATCCTGACGTAAACTGTCCCAAATTTATCCTAGAATCTGATTGTTGTGGAGATGCCGTCCCTCTGATTCTTGGTTGTTCAGATAAAACATTCTCATGAGGAGCCTTACTTAGGTCATACTCCATAAGAAATTTTATTCTTACAATTGAATTAATATCTATTTCTTGGTCCACGGGTGAATACTTTAGTATAAATAGTTTTGTTTACGAAAAAAAAATATGTATTTTTATGGAAAAATAAAGATATGGAATACAGTCCAGGTGAAGTTGTAATATTATTTTCATCAAAAGAAGTTAAAACAATCGTTGAAACCGAAAAAATTGGTGGTGTTGAAATTTGTTATATGGACGATTCAACATCTTATGCCTCAACTCAAATTTTTTCCGCTGAAAAATTTTTGGAAAAAAATATGGATAAGATGATTGACGCAGTATTATCTGAAATGCACCGAAATTATTTGAATGAAATAAAACGCCTTATTCACTCTTATCCAAATGGTTAAACTTGATTACAATGGTTTCCTTATCAGGTGTGCCTTTAATTTTACCCCCCAAATATTCTCTTAGATTCTGTCTAATCTTTGATTCGACTTTATTTTCAATGGTCTCGGGTTCAGCATTTTGTATGGCACCCTTAACACCATGAATATCCACATTAATAATGAAAGTATCATCAGATTCTTCCACTGAGGAAATTTTGAATTTTATTGTACTTGATGGAACTCCAAATCTCAGGTTTTGAACTGTATTTGATGTAAGGTCGGGAATCAAATTTTTGAATCTATCCTTTTTATATACCATTATTTCGTCATGGGTTGCCCCTCTTTCAACCTTTTCCATTTCATTACGGTTCAATAGATATACATTTGAATCTAAGTTCTTATCGTAATAATATGGGTTAGAAGCATTCATTTGTTTTCCAGTTGAACTAGAATATCTTTCTTGAATTTGATACCAAATGTCGTCTTTGAATATATAAATTGGATACCAACCATAAGATTGAACAACATAAATTTTTCCAGATCGAGTTTGTTTCCAAAATCCTTCAAGGTTTGACCCTTCAAAAGGAAGTTGAGCACCTACGTATTTGTTGGACTCCCAATTTGGGATTTTTCTCCCTTTCATGTCCCGTGGGTCAACATAATTGTCTTTTGTTAGATTGGAGTAATTACCATCTTTTCTATAGTTGTGTAAGTATAATTCCAAAATGAACCTATCTTTATTCTCGGGAATACCAAAAAATGGTAAATAATCTCTAATGACTTTCAGTAATGCTTCCTTGGTTTTATGAACTTTCTTTTGTTCATTTAAGAATCTGAACAGTTTGGTTATGATTCTATTAATTGGTGGGTCACCTGGGTCGGTTTGTTCACTAATATATTCATCTTGATGTATTGCACAATACCTATTGTATTCTTCAATCAAACTCTGTTGAAACCATTTTTTGCATATATTAATAAGTTTATCGAGAGCGTCATAATGTTCATCCATCGTCATATTATCAGGAGTATGGTAAAACAAAAAGTTCTCAGATCCGACGGATATTAAGGCTTGGGCATATTGAAATCCATTTTCAAAATCATTGCAAATATCAAACTCAATTTTCTCTCCTCTTATATAAGATTCCAAAGTTTCTCTATCGATCCTTCTTTTCAATCCCAATAATGGATTGGATTCAGTTAAAAAATTATATTGAGATTCGTTTATGATGTATTTCATAATCATAAATACATTAAAAAACAAAAACCTCCGATATTGGAGGTTTTGATTATACATATCATTTTTCACCTATGGTTATTTCCCATTCTGAATCTTGGTCCTTCGTTTGTATATCAAAAAAACTTTCCAAAGCTTTCTCAACTTCATATTTGTTGTGTAACATTCCGACAAATGAAACTTTGCTTCTATCAAAAACAATTTCAACCACTTTTTTTGTGAAAGAAGGTCTTCTTCCAGTTGGTGACTGTAATTCATCCCTATCATAAAATTTCACATCTTCAACTTCGTCAAATCTGGAGAGAATATACTTTTTTATTGAGTTAAGTATTTTTTCATCTGACGCAATTTCAAGAATCCTTTGAAGTTGGGACTCCGTTAAAACATAATCTCTTTTGATTTTTGATTCTGAAGATTGTGTTGGTATTTTGCGTTTTGGATCGTTCCAACCCAGTGGAGGATACTTTGAACTCAAAAATAATTGATTTTCACTTTCAAGTCCTTTAATGACTTCATCGTTTATATTTTTGAAATCGGTGTGTGCAATTCTTATAAACTTTAAATTATTTTCCTTGGTGAATATGTTTTTTCTCTCATCATTAATAATATCATTTTCAAATTTTTCTTCTCCGCCACGTTTAGGATTCGGTTCGAAATGTTGAATCCCATCATATTCAATTAAAATTTGTTTTCCGTTTTTATCCACAATTCTTATATCAAAATACAAAGAGTATTTTCTACATTCTCGGGATTTAGGGCTTATACAACCTTCTATTGTCCACTCGAAATCGATGTTATCTTCATCATACCCTAATTCCACTAATGTTTTAACTATACTCGCTGGACCCTTATATCTAGTTCGTCGACATTTAGGGCATCCCGTTTTATTAGTTAATAAATTATAGGCGTCCACACCATCTTCAGTTGCAAAAAGTCCATGGGGTTTATTATATTTGTCTAATTTATTACAATAGACATCTTTAACAAAAGCTTTTGGTTGTACGGTTTTTTCTGGAGGTGAGGAAATTAAAGAACTTTGGCTGAAATCATATTCCCTATCTTTTGGAAATTTCTCCTTATATTTCTCAAAATCTACTTTGAGTCCGGATTTTTTGTCTTCAGAACATTTTCGACATCCACTTTCTTTGGTTGGGCTAAGTAAATCAGACATTTTGTAACCATCGGTAGTGCCGTGAACTTGTCCATTTTTATCTGTTTTCGAACAATATAACCCGTCTAAAGCTCTATTGCTATTGTGATCGAGTCTAAAAGTAACATTAGAAAAATCCAAATTTGGATATTTTTCCTTTGGAAATTTTTGATTAAGTCTTTCCTTATATTCTTCATCGGTTACTTCATTAGCTTGAGTTCTTTTCAAGTCCTTTAATAAATCGCCTAATCTTAGTTTTTCACCATCGGGCCCAACTTTTTCGTTGAATCTTTTAATCCAATTGACGATAGCAACCTTATTTGGGTCATCATAAAACTCTTTTTTAAATTCAAAGGTAGAAATATGGTTCTTAATCTTTTCAAGATTCCAATTTGGTTTTGGTTGTTCTAAAATTAATCTCATAACAATAAATATACTTGAAACTATATTAAAAAATTTTTATATGAAATCGAGAGTGTCTTGGTCAAAAAAAGTTGTATTTGACAAGTATAAATATTAACTTTGGTTATTAAACCAAAATCATGAATCCAAAACTGAAACAGATTATCAAGAATAAACTTTCTGAAGATTTCTCTTCGGTGAGCATTATCAATTATAATGGTTCTATTTGGTTCATTGATGCCAAATCCAAATATTGGTACCTTGAAGTTTACAAAAAAACTAAAACACTATGGTGGAGATTAGATTTTTTTGAAGATTTCTTTCTATTGTTCAGTATGGAACAACGTGAGTTTGTGCCAGTAATTATTGAGTGGGTGGAAGAGGTATTGAATGCTAAGGTTGTTTCAACGTTTCGCATTTGTGCCACCAAAAATCTAAAGGTGGAAGAGGTATTGAAAGGTGAGGTTGTTTCAACACGCCGTCAAAAATTGAGACAAGAAACCCAAGTGGAAGAGATATTGAATACTAAGGAATCTTCTTACGATTTTGTTCAAGAAGCATTGGTTCAGGACTTAATAAAAAATATGATTGAGACTACAACCCCTGACTCTAATTCAGATTATTCCCGTGTAGAAGATGCATTAAATTCAAGATAATTTATTGGAATTTGCTTCGACAATTATAAAACCCCTTAGATGAAAAAAGATTTCTGAAATCTAAAAGCAAAAGTTCTGCCAACTTAATCATTAAATTCTGTTGAGCATCTAAACCACAAATCATCCCAAGTCTCATTATTGCAGTATAAACACGACATCTTAAAAGTCGAAGTAGTAACCACGCAGCAATCACAATAAAAACTCCAGTTGGAAGTGCCGCCAAATATGCAACCACCTGTCCCCAAACTGCTCCAGCTGCTCCAAGTTGCTCATTCATTTGTTTGGTCTCAACCTCCTTACCCACTTTACCTTGACGTTTCATTCTTTTTAAATCCTTAATCATTGAATCGACCCCTGATGTGGAAACATTGGGCATAATTGAATCCATCATTTCACTCACCTTATTTTTTGCATCGGTAATTTCTGGTGAATCTGAGCTTGAAGCATCAATATCATCATTTGTTATTCCAAGAGGTTTGATTTCGTCGGCAACACGATTGATAATCTGTTGACCCATATCAGAATCAGGATTGACGCATTTCTCCTCATTTATGGTTCCCTTACAACATCCCATAATGTCTTTTATTCTCGAAACTTCTTGGATTAAGTTTTTCACAATATTATTATTTTTATATAAATACATCTTAGTCTTTTAATATGGAGGTTTAATTTTTTTTTATTATCTTTTTGGTATGGAAAAACCAAAAGTTCATAACGTAACGGAATGTCCCTCATGTAAAATCCCAAAAGGGTGGGGAGAAGAAATCATTATTACAAATAATGAATTATATTGTGGTAAGTTATTATGTTTCAAAGAAGGATTGAAATTCTCAATGCACTATCACATGATAAAAGACGAGACTTGGTATGTGGACGAGGGTCAATTTATTTATAGATGGATTGACACAGAAACTGCAGAGGTTCATGAACAGATTCTCAATGTGGGAGATGTGGTGAGACAAAGACCAGGACAACCACACCAACTCGAGGCAATAACCAAAGGAGTTATATTCGAAGTGTCAACACAACATTTTGATTCGGACTCTTACAGAGTATGGAAAGGAGATACACAATGAAAATATGGTTAAATGGATGCTTTGATATCTTGCATCACGGGCACTTCAAACTAATACAACACGCAGCATCGTTCGGAGGAGAAGTGACAATTGGAATTGATTCTGACAAACGAGTAAAGCAAATGAAAGGAGAAGGAAGACCATTTCATTCCGAAAATGAAAGGGCATTCAACCTCAAACAAATCAAAGGGGTGGACAATGTCATCATTTTTGACTCTGATGAAATGTTAAGAAAACTTTTAGAAAGATATAAACCAGATAAATTTATCATCGGGTCTGATTACCTCGGAAAAGAAATAATCGGGCAAGAATTCGCAAAACAAATTGTAATCTTTGATCGATTAGATAAATTCTCTACAACAGATATACTAAATTATGGTAATAACGATAATAGGTGAGTTGTGTCTTGACGTATTTATCTATGGAAATGTAAAAAGGCTATGCCCTGAAGCTCCAGTACCAGTTTTGACCGATATTTATGAAGAAAAAAACTTCGGAATGGCCGGAAATGTAGCCCAAAACCTACTTTCTTACAACTCATCACTCAAAATTGAGACAATTCATCAAAAAAACTCAATAAAAAAGGTAAGATACCACGATGATAAGACAAATCACATGTTTTTACGTGTTGATGACGGTGAAAATGAGGTCGATACACTCGTTTTAACACCTGAGATGGTACAAACTATCACTGAGTCCGATTTAGTTATTGTAAGTGACTATAATAAGGGGTTTTTGACCGAAAAAACGTTAATTGAGATAGGAAAATCATCAAAATTATCCATTATTGACACAAAAAAACGTCTTTCGAAGGAATTAATCGATGTTTTTACATTTATTAAGTTAAATGAACACGAATATGTCCCAAATAAACGAATTGTGGACCAAAATATGGAAAAATTCATCATTACATTAGGAAAAGACGGGGCAAGATACAATAAAACCGTATATCCATCACCTTCTCCCAAACAAACAATAGATGTTAGTGGTGCAGGTGATACATTTACAGCATTTTTTAGTTTGAAATATTATGAGACAAAAAATATATCAGAGTCCATAACTTTCGCAAATCAAATGGCATCAATCGTTGTATCAAAAAGGGGAGTCGCGACTCCCTAAATCGATTTATAAACTAAAACTTTCTCCGCACCCACAAGTTCTAGTTGCGTTAGGATTACGCCATTCAAATCCTTTTCCGTTTAGTCCATCTTGGTAGTTCAGCTCAGTGCCTGCCAAATACAAAAGTGAAAGTTTGTTGATACAAACTTTAATTGATTCGAGGTCAATAACGGTATCAGTTGGTTCAATCTTATCGTCAAATTTCATTTGGTAAGATAATCCACTACAACCTCCACCTACAACACCAACCCTTAGATTATGTGTACCAGATGTAATTCCCTCATTTTCCATTAGTCCAACAAGTTGTTGGATAGCTCGTTCAGTTACAGATACCATAAAGTATATAATCTTGATTGATAATTTTATATTTCATCTAATTCAACGTGTTCAAAGGATTCAAAAATTGCCTTCATTAATTATAAATATTAAATAAGCTTGGTTGGGAGAGAATTATTTTCAATAGTACGTATCTTTTCGATAATACTATCCGCAATTATTCTGTGAAATTTTTTTGAAGGGTGATAATCGATAGGTGGGTTTTTACCAAAGAATTCATAATCCTTATGGATTGTTAAATTTTCATCAAACTCCATAACATCGTACAAACATTTAAATTCTTTATTTTTATATTTTATATGAATTTTTTTTTGATTCATATAATCATCATTTTCTATTAATTTGTTGTAATGATTAGACCAATTAAAAATTAAAGGTGTTATACCCTTACTCTCATAATAAATGAAAGTTTCTTTTATTTTAATAAAAAGTTGCTCAGATAATTTATGTTGATAATTATCATAATCAATAAAATTATATTTTTCAAAAATTTCATAAACCTTGTTTTCATCATCACTTAATCTAAATTTACTTCCATCGGGTAGGATGTAATGACATCTGTCAGGCATTGATGTTTGAAAAATAATATATTTTACTTCATCATATTTATAATGATTTTTTGACCATTGTGGTTTTAAAGAATAAAAATCAAAAATATGTTTTATAAACTCAATACTATCCTCATCATTTCCCGAATAATCATCTCTTGTTATTTCAAACATTTCCAATTCCTGAGATACTAATCTTGGGAACCTTAAAATATCTTTATATTTTAAATGATGTACTTGTCTATCTCCAAGCATTGAATTAAACGTTGGATCCAATTCATATTGATTATATAAATCTTTACAGTAAAACCATAAACCATGTCCATGTGTAAATGAACATCCAGCAAAAATTATCCCACTCATAAAAAAAGTTTTATATTTTATTTTTAAATATCTCCTGTATATCACATTGAATTTTTATGAATTTATTATCAATAAACTCATGAGAATGATTTTTATATAAAGTAATTAATTCAATTGGGATATATGGGTCATTATTACAAATTTCAATTGATTTTTTTTTGTTAAAAACTGTTATTTCTTTTATCCGATTATAAAGTTCATATAAATCAGCGTGTTTATATTGATTTAGATTTTTAACCATGTCAACGATTCTTTCTTCGGTATCAGTATTTGAATCGTAAGAATAATCAAAAATTTCATCATAGAGTTTAAATCCCAAATTCTTTAGTTGTTGATTATGATACAATGATCCAACAGAAATAAAAGGTTGTCCGATTAAAAAATTTTTATAAGTTTTTTCTGATATGAAAACTTCATGGTTACCCGACATAGTCTCCCCAACAACGTTAAAAAGACAACGATTATTGAGTAAAAAATCTGTGTTAAAATCAAATCTATCATCAACATCATCAATTATGTCAATTTTGTCAAGCATGTCTAACACCATTCTCTTTTCTTCCCAACACTCGAACTCATATGGTTCATACCATTCACTGGATAACTTATTCCATGAAACCGACCCAAAATCAAACAAGTCATTTTTACAGAAACTATCCATAATTAACGAACGTTGACTTCTAGGGTGCCTATTTAAAGAAAAAAATAGTTTTTCAAAATTTGAATTAATGTTTATTTCTTCAATTGGTTTTTTATATACATTAATTAAGAATTGTGCGCTATAATGTAAAAGAAATGTATTCCATGTAAGAATCTTAACATTCCTAATTACATAATCACCACCATTCCCCCACGAATCAAAAAGTTTGGACCCACCAAACAAAAAATAGACCACGATGTCCCTCTCAACTAAAAACGATTCAAAGTCATACAATACTTTTTTATAATATTCGTCATAATCTTTTCCTGAAGGAACATCCACAGGAGTACCAATCGGTTCAAGTGGATGAAAATATAGAAGATCCATAGAATATAAATCCCTTACATGATCGGCAATAAGATTAAACATATCCTCCCTATTAAATGATTGGTTATATGTTTCCTGAAAAGTTATGATTTTAAGATTTCTCATATTTTAATCTTGTTTCTCATTACCAAATTATAGTACATTTTTACAAAAAAAACCTCAATTTGCTCTTTCTGTTACAGTAACCATGATTTAAAAAGTTTCAACACTTACAATTTTATCTCCAACTAAGTTATTTACAATTTTGTTTAAAATTCGTCTCATATCACCATCATCAAAGTTGAATAAATTTTGGGCGTTATCATAAATGTCATCGGAAATCCTTAATAAATAGCCATCCTTTCTTGGTAAATAAATTAGGAATGCCGTTGACTTATCGTTATTGTCGTTGAAAACTTTTGTTGTATAAAGTTTATGACTTTCTAACTCACCTAGTTGAGAAAGAATGAAATTGTAAGCTATGCCATCTAATCTTGATTCATTAATTTTATATTTCATCTAATTCAACATGTTCAAAAGACCCAAAATAAACTCGGTCAGGATTGACACCATAATCCGACAACCAATCGACAACAACTTTTCTTACTTGGTCATATTCAAGTCCAAAGATATTTTTTAACGAATCCCTAATTTGAAAATCAACCACAACGCTTTCCTCATACATATCTAACGAAAACACAATTTCACCATTTTTCAGGAAAAAATCATCATCATAATAATCTATGTTAACCATAGTTAAATTACCATATGATTTTACCAACCATTTCTTTGCAATGTCGAGAAGTCTAGATTCAGTTATTATTACCTTCATTAAAAATAAATATCAAGTATTTTTCAATTCAAAAATAGTTTTGCCTCAAATTCTCTACGCTTTGATAATCCAGAATAATATTTACCAGTTTTAGATCCAGTTGTTGGACCTTGGGATATGTATGCCGCAGCAGCTTCCATATCTCCATCTTCGATTGCATTTTTTATATTTTTTCCGTAATCTCTTGCCGTAAGAAAATATGGACCCGCATTGTAAGCGAAGCTTAATATTGAGGCTTTTTGGAAGTCATTCAATTTTTCCCAATTATTAGACCCTAGTTGGCTGGCGATTATTGGAGCAAATGTATTTTTTAATTGATAGTCTAATGTTTCTTCCGCATCATCTTTTGTCCAAGTGGTTTCAGGTGTTACATCAACCAATTCATCACCAACTAATTTTTTGGATGTTCCATACCCACCTCTGAATGTACCCTCATCATCGGAAGCTGTGTCAGTAAAAGTTTCAAATTTTCTGATGAGTTGCTTTGTCATTTCCAACCAATTACCTGATAGAGAAATATCAACATTACCGACTAGTGGATCTGTCAATTTTTTCAAATCTTCTGAGTCAATGTTTTTTGCTTTGAGAAGTTCAATCATCTTAAGTAACATTTCCTCTGAAGCCTTAGTCATAACTATTTCTTCATCATTAGATGACGATAAACCAGCAACAAACTCACCGACTTCAGAACCCAAATGATTCATTGGGTCAACTGTTCCTCCGTCTTTATAAACCTCGAAGTGTAAATGTGGACCAGTGGAACGACCTTGGCCAACTTCACCCTTTCCACCACCAGTTAATCCAATCACATCACCTTTTTTAACAATGTCACCTTTACTAACATTTATTTGTTTACAATGACAGTATCTGGTTTTGTAACCATCGGCATGTTCAATATAGATTGTTCCACCACAAGCATCATTTTTGATTGCGGCATCAATTACTTCACCATCTAAAGGGGATTTAATTGGTGTACCCGATTTAGCACTTAAGTCCACACCATGGTGTTTTCTTCCCCATCTTAATCCAAATGGTGAACCAACTGATGTGGGCCCTATTGGTGAACTTAATGTGGCTTCATTTAATGATTCTTCATCCCCCAATTTTTCTTTGGTGAATTCTGTAACCGCAGCTGCAGTTTCAGGGCCAAACAAACCATCGACTCCGAATCTTGGAAGATCGTACCCAAGAAGAATCAAACCAATTTGCATCGATTCAACTTCTTTTTGGTAATCCATTCCACCAGATGGTTGTTGAGTAAGTCCACCTTTCTCAGCTGCAGATTCTAATGTATTATAAAACGCATCTACGTCATCTTCAACAAAATCGGCTTTGATTGGGTCATCTTCTTTACTAAATCCAATGTTTTTCAAAAACTTATCGACAAATTCTTGTTCATCAATTCGTTTACCATATATCATGGAATGCATTCTGTTCAATTCTTCGGTCAATGACTTTTTCATATTAATAAATATCCAATTAGATAGAAAAATGGGCTGGGCCTATCTTACAGAAGAAATCTTCTTCTACCCGTTCTACCTCGGCCAATCAATCTCATCCGTTCCCAATCATTTCTATCAAAGACAACAACCACATGTCTACGACGAACAATAACCTTTGTGGCTTTAGGAAACATATCATATTTCTTATTTACCATTTTTTCTGAATCCAACAAATGATTCAAATAACTTTTTTCCATTGTTTGAGCATTAACTCCCAAACTCAATAACATCATTACAATAAAAATAATCTTTTTCATATTCAAAAAATATAATAAAAAAACCCCACCTATTAAATGGTGGGGGTTAATTTTAATTGTGAAATTTTTTTATCTCCTTTGTCTACCCTGTGGGACTATAGACCTATCTTTTGTAGGATACAATCTTGAAAAGTCTTGAACTCCCACCTGTGATGCTTTTGCCAAGATATTTTTTATTTTTGGAAGTAAATCTCCCATATTTTCAGTATTAATATTGAATTCTGAAAATCCATCTGACCTATAGCCTGGTAGTTGGCGTATTAATTTGTCAATTTCAGGATTTTCTGCAGACATATCGGCCATAGTATTCCCAAGTTTATACCTTTCAGGTTTTTGAGAAAACGTGCGGTCAACTCCCGCAGGACGAAAATCAAAGTAAAAATCTGTACCTGGTGCAACAGGTATATGTTTATAGTCATTACCCTCAGGCATTTTTGCTGTAAATGACAATTCCATTTCATTATTTACAGTAGGTTTTACCACAGATGATAATTCTTTTTTAATTTGATTGAAAACTTTTATATCCTCCAAGCTAGGTGGTGGAGTGTTTGCGAACTTACTCATTATCCTATCTTTGATATTTTGAAGTTTTCCTTGAGATTTTTGTTGAATAGACGCATTGACTTTGTCCTGAGGAGCACCTTGCTCTTTAATTACTCTTCTAACCAATCTAGTCAAATCTGCCTCGGTTAATCTTATAATTTTTTTCATATAAAAATTGTTTAATAATAAATATCACTACTGTATAAAAAAAATAAACCCCACCTATAAAGATGGGGTTTAGAAAAAGTTATATTACGCGAGATTTCTATCAGTAGTATTAGGTTTTCCCATAGCGATAGAATTACTGAAATTCAAAAAGTTATCCAAAGTTTTTCCACTATATAACCATTGACATATGAATAACATAATATCACCTTTTCTAT
>Ga0209550_10003781_pt1 | contig 14378 bp, 9 predicted proteins | sample LauGreSuBDMM15SN_2_FD_187567 | JGI IMG/M metagenome (GOLD analysis project Ga0209550, IMG submission 187567) | Freshwater lake microbial communities from Lake Michigan, USA - Su13.BD.MM15.SN (SPAdes) (version 5) | ecosystem: Environmental > Aquatic > Freshwater > Lake | place: Lake Michigan, USA...
TCCCGTTGGGTGCATTTGGGCAAGGGTAGGGGCGATCACCAATGAAACAATCGACATCAATTTGATGAGGATGTTCATGGATGGGCCAGAAGTATCCTTGAATGGATCTCCAACAGTATCTCCAGTTACAGAAGCCTTATGGGGTTCTGATTTCTTGTAAAAAACTTCTCCGTTTATTTCAACACCTTTTTCAAAGCTCTTTTTGGCATTGTCCCAGGCTCCACCAGCGTTGTTCTGGAAAATACCCATCAATACACCACTAACAGTAGCACCAGCCAAAAATCCACCCAATGCTTCTGGTCCTAAAATGAAGCCAATGAGCAATGGTGAAACAATGGTGATAGCACCGGGCAACATCATCTTTTTGAGGGATGCTTCCGTTGAAATGGCCACACATTTGTCATATTCTGGCTTTCCTGTACCTTCCATGATTCCAGGAATGGTACGGAATTGGCGGCGAACTTCTTCAACCATGGCCATGGCGGCTTCACCAACAGCACGGATGGCGAGAGAGGAGAAAATGAAAGGAATCATGCCACCGATAAACAAAGAGGCCAAAACGTCTGCTTTGTAAATATCGATGTGTTGATTATCCGGCATGGCTACACCTACAAAGGCAGCAAACAAGGCAAGGGAGGTCAATGCTGCAGAAGCAATAGCAAACCCTTTTCCACTGGCTGCAGTAGTATTACCCACCGCATCAAGGATATCTGTTCTCTCACGAACCTCGCTGGGCAATTCACTCATTTCAGCAATTCCACCTGCATTGTCTGCAATAGGACCGAATGCATCAATGGCCAACTGCATGGCAGTAGTGGCCATCATACCGGCCGCAGCGATGGCTACACCATACAAACCTGCACAAGCAAATGAACCATAAATACCACCAGCCAATACCAATATGGGCAAAAATGTACTTTCCATGCCTATGGCCAGTCCACCAATGATATTGGTTGCATGACCGGTAGCTGATTGGCGAATGATGCTCATCACAGGACGTTTGCCCATGGCAGTGTAATATTCTGTAATAATACTCATGAGGGCACCAACTACAAGTCCAACAGCAATGGCACCAATAACACCATTCCGTGTAAATGATAATCCACGCAGTATCATTGTTTCTGGCAAAATAGCGTTTACGATAAAATATGCTGCGATGGCTGTCAGGATCATCGAACCCCAGTTACCCATGTTGAGGGCTTTCTGTACAGCGTGTGTACTTGCGCCAGCAGAATCACTCACCCTAACAAACAAGGTACCAACAATAGATAAAAGAATACCTACGCCAGCAATGACCATTGGCAACAAAATTGGGGCAATACCACCGAAATTGTCAACTGAAATGGTTTCCTGACCAAGTACCATGGTAGCCAATACAGTTGCCACGTATGAGCCAAACAAGTCAGCACCCATACCAGCAACGTCTCCAACGTTATCTCCTACATTGTCTGCAATGGTGGCTGGATTACGGGGGTCATCCTCTGGGATACCCGCTTCAACCTTACCCACCAAATCAGCACCTACGTCAGCCGCTTTGGTATAAATTCCACCACCGACACGCGCAAATAGAGCGATGCTCTCTGCTCCAAGTGAAAAGCCAGTAAGGACTTCAATGGTGCGCAACATGCCTTCTGCATTTCCATCGGGAGCGAAAAAATGTTTCAGGATGATGAACAAACCACCCAATCCTAAAACGGCCAATCCAGAAACACCGAGGCCCATCACAGCACCACCAGTGAAGGATACATTGAGTGCTTTGCTGAGGCTTGTTTTGGCCGCTTCAGCAGTACGGACATTGGCTTTGGTAGCCACTTTCATGCCTATATACCCTGCGGTTGCACTGAAAACGGAACCAATAACAAAAGAAATGGCAATACTCCAATGGCTACCTGCATTGCTCTGTGCCATGAATCCCAGCAAAAGGGCCACTATGGCTACAAAATAGCCAAGAATTTTCCACTCAGCCTTTAGAAATGCCATGGCTCCTTCAGCAATATAAGTGCTGATTTCTTTCATTCTTTCAGATCCGGCATCCTGCTTTGATACCCAGCGGAATTTGATAAGTGTGTAAAGCAGTCCGACAACTCCCATCATGGGAACGAGATAGATCAAATTTTCCATAAACAATTTTAGTGCGTTTGGTTATTGAACGAAACAGTTTTTTACTGACTTAGGGGCAGCAAAAATAGACAAAATCTGATGAAAAATGAAGGTTTTTTGCCGAATCATTTTTCCTTTAGGGATTAGATAATTCAGGTATTGACCATTATTCATCATCATCAGACTGGATGCCATATCCTTTGAATATTCCGGCTATTTTTTTAGCCTGATAAATGCTTCTGTTGAACTTGTTTCCCAAGACAATGATGGCAGTAGAATCATCCGGAAGCCTGCTGAAAACGGTATTGTTTCCATGCCACCAGCCATTGTGGTAGATGATTTTCTTTCCGGTTGGCATTTCAACAAGTCTCCAGCCCAGTCCATAGTTGCGTGTACCTCTTCTTTCATAGCTATATCCCCTAAAAGCCTCTTCCAGCGTTTTTTCAGCAAAAAGCTGGTCTTTTGAGAGCGCAAAATCCCATTTCATCATGTCTCTTGGGGTGCTGTAGATGTTTTTATCGCCATAAATGGCATCAAGAAACATCAGCGGTTCCCTTTGATTGTTAAACTTATAGGAGGGGAGTACCGATTCTACCATGTCTATTGAAAAGACAAAACTATTGTTCATTCCAAGGGGCTTGAAGAATACCTTGTTGAGGTAGTCAGAAAAACTTATCTGACTCACTTTTTCAACAATCAAGGCCAAAAGGGCATAATTGGTATTGCAGTAGTCAAAATAGGCATTGGCCCTACCAGGTTTAAGCTTATCTGCATTGTCAATCAATAATTGTAAAATATCGGCGTTGGTAACAAATCGATGCGTATCCCACCCCATTTTTTCAATAAAATGCACATAATTGGGCAGTCCGCTGCGGTGACTGAGCAGGTTCCTGATTGTAATCAATGGAAATGGAAAGCCCTCCAAGTATTTTGTTATGGGATCGTCCAGCAGCAATGCGGCATTTTCCCATAGTTTAAGGATGGCCATCGCAGTGAAGGTCTTCGAAACCGAAGCCAAATGAAAAGCAGTATTGGAGTCAATGGGCTCACCACTCAATATATTTTTAAGTCCTTGGTAGCGTTCAAAGATTATTTTACCATTCCTGCTAACAAGTATGCTGCCATTGAACCTTGATCGAAGCAATGTTTGGTCAAAAAAATGCTGGCTTGAATTCCTGAGTTCTTGGTCTATCGCTGTGAATGCAGTATTGGGTGCTAAATTGATGGTTGTTATGGATTCTTTCAGATTGAGTGGGCTTTGCTTGCTGTATCGATCAACAACATAAAAAAGCGCCGAAAAGGCGATAAACAATAAAAGGAACAGTTTTAGTTTCTGCATTGCTTTGCTTAAATTGGAAACGGAAGAATAAGTTGCTAATTTTGTTTAAATCTACAGAAAAAAAATAATGGTTAATACTAACAAAACCAGCTACCCCAAAGATAAGATCAAGATCTTAATGCTTGAAAATATAAGTGATGCTGCCATCAAAGTTTTCAAAGATGCCGGCTATGCAGACATCAAGAAAATTTCGGGTGCCCTTTCAGAAGAGCAACTGATCAATGAGATTAAGCAGGTACACATGGTTGGCATCAGGTCAAAAACACAGATTACTGAAAAGGTTTTGCAGCATGCTGAGAAACTTCAGGCAATTGGTTGTTTTTGCATAGGCACCAACCAGGTAAACCTTCAGGCAGCCCGGAAAAAAGGAATTGTTGTGTTCAATGCCCCATACAGCAATACCCGATCAGTGGCAGAGTTGGTCATCGGGGCTTCTATCATTCTTATCCGGAAAATACTGGATAAAAACAAAGCTGCCCACGAAGGACAATGGAACAAGGATGCCAAGGGGAGTTTTGAAATAAGGGGTAAAACCCTGGGAATCATCGGATATGGCAATATTGGTTCACAGGTAAGCATTCTTGCAGAGTCATTGGGAATGAAAGTTATATTTTATGACAATGTCACCAAGTTACCACTTGGTAATGCATCATCCAGAAAGACACTCAAGGAGGTTGTTTCAAAGGCTGACGTCATTACCCTTCACATTCCTGAAACGCAACAAACCAAAAATCTGATCAATAAAACCCTGCTCAAGCATTTTAAAAAAGGTTCAATCCTGATCAACTTTGCAAGGGGAGAAGTGGTAGATCTTGATGCTTTGGCCACATCACTCAAAGGCGGACATTTGTCGGGCGCTGCCATTGATGTTTTCCCTATTGAACCGGAGAAGAACGGTGATCCCTTTTCATCACCCCTTCAACATATCCCTAATGTTCTCCTCACTCCACATGTTGGTGGATCTACAGAAGAAGCACAGCACAATATAGGGGAAGATGTGAGTGCCAAATTGTTGCAATACCTTGAAATGGGAGCCACTACTGGATCCCATACCGTTCCTGAAATAAGCCTTTCCCCACAGGAGGGTACGCACCGCATTTTGCATATTCATACCAATGTTCCGGGGGTTTTGTCTGAAATCAACACGACTTTGTCTGAAAATAAAATCAATGTGCTTGGTCAATACCTCAAAACCAATGATGCTATTGGTTATGTAGTCTTGGATATCGATAAGAAGCTTTCTAAAAATGCGGTTGAGCTGCTTAGAAAGGTCAAAGGTTCCCTTAAAGTAAGGCTCTTATATTGATTTCTATGATTGGTAACCATATCTTATACCAGTATTTTTCTGATGCAGATGCTTACCAAATTGCCTTGTTTGGCAATGGACTCATCCATAAAACATATACTGTATCAACAGCATCCGTCCCAGCATTCATCCTGCAAGAAGTCAATACAACAGTGTTCAAAACCCCCTTGGATATTGCCTCCAATCTTGATGCCTTGTCTCAGTTCCTTAAAGAAAACAAAAAAGAAATCTTCTTTCCAACTCCAATTTCTACGAAGCATGGGGATCCTTATGCAATAGCGTCCAATGCATATTTTAGGTTAACGCCATTTGTTGAAGGAACACATTCTTTAGATGCTTGCTCCACTGCTGACCAGGCCTATGAAGCAGCCCTTCAATTTGGAAAATTCACTGCAGCGTTTAAAGGCATGGATGTGAGTATACTCAAACCTACGATTCCCCGTTTTCATGACCTGGCATTCAGGTGGCAACAGTTTACTGAAGCAATGCAGCATGGAAACAAGGATAGAATTCAACAAGCCTCAACAGTTATTGAGCAAATACAAAATGATTTTACCATCGTTTCAAGGTTTCAATCCATCATCTCTTCATCGCATTTTCTGCAACGTGTTACCCATCACGATACAAAAATTAGCAATGTTTTGCTGAATGAACAGGGTAAAGGTGTTTGTGTGATTGATCTTGACACAGTAATGTCTGGTCTTTTGATCAGTGATTTGGGAGATATGTTCAGGACTTATCTTTCTCCAGGAAATGAAGAGGAAACAGATCTCTCACAGGTATTTGTTAGGCCTGATTTTTACAAGGCAATTATTGCCGGATACCTTGAACACATGAAAGATGTGTTGAACAAGGAAGAATTGGACGCTATCAATTATGCCGGACAATTCATGATCTATATGCAGGCCTTGAGGTTTCTGACTGATTTTCTGAATGACGATACCTATTATGGTATAAAATATCCGCTGAACAATTACGACAGAACGATCAATCAATTGGCCTTGCTTGACCATTACAAAGCTGTCACGCTGTAGAATTTATTCTGCTTTCTTGACAAAGATGGTATCTGTAATGACCGATTTCATTGAATCGCCAAAGTATAGATTAACATTGGTTTTTATTGATTCCAATGCAAGCCTTTCATCAGTTGTTATTTTTATTCCCTGCAGATAAATCATTTTCAAATTCGGTAGATTCATCAGGTTTTTTACACCACTGGCAGTTGTCTTTGTATTTACAATGTTCAGGTATCCCAGATTATTCAATGCCGTAATCTGCTTCAATGCATTGTCTGAAATGTCAGTATGGTCCAGCCAAAGCTTCTCAAGGTTCTTGAATTTGCGAAGATTATTCAGGTCATTGTCCTTCAATGCTGAAAAGGATAATTTCAATTCTATAACATGCTCACTGATTTCAGCTGCTGCTACCAATGCATCATTAATTGCCCCCTCAATATTATACCCAATCAATCGAATATGATTGTCATCAAAAGATATAGTTGAGACAACCCATCCCATTTTTTCAAGCTTTTCCTGCATTTTCTTTTCAAACTTTTCTATCGGTGCTCTGGTTTTTACGATGGTTTTTTCTTGTGTTTGGTTCTTCACTTTGAAGGATGCCAATGCCTTGATCACCTTTGCATCTGGTGCCAATGCTGCTACAGATTTATCAAAAGAGGCACCTGCATTGATCCACCATTGAAAAATGACCAGTTCTGCATCGGTGAGCTGTGTTTTTTCTTTAGGGGGCATGTGGTGCTCGTCAATATCATCCAACAAAATCCTTTTGATCAATTCTCCATCAGATGGATCTGTGGTATTGATCAAATTACCATTTTTACCTCCCGCTTTTATCCAGCTAAGGTCATCAAGCCGTAATTTTCCTTTTTGTTTTTTACTTCCATGGCATTGAACACATTTCTGGTTCAGGGTATACTGTACCAGGTCCTTGTAGACCATGGCTTGGTTGATGTCTTTGATATCCAATGGCGCTGCTGTGATTGTTTTGGTATCAAGGGTCCCTTCAGTTAAAAATCCTTCTCCATGGGTAAGTGAACCTCCCTGGTGACCTGTCCAGGCCAGCAGAACAAGTAACAATACTAGTGAATAGGTATGGGCAAGTCGCTTGGCCATCAATTTTTGCCGCAAGAAATAATATGCAGTAAAGAGGGCAGTGGTTCCAATCGCCGTCCACTGGTGATTATCCACCAAATCTTGGTTGTTGATCCCTTCCAGAGAAAGGGTATATCCTGTGACAAGGGAAAGGATAGCAGACAGTATTCCTATTCCCAAGATCAGTCGAATCGAAGCAGAGAGATATGCAAATTTATCAAACCTCGTTAGTCCATCCATGACAATAACCAGCACAAAAATACCAATGGGTAAATGCACCAAAACGGGATGAAAGCGGCCAATCAATTCTATCAGGTTCATGCTATGGTTTTAGCTGTATCTTTTTCTTATTGTTTCCATCATGTACTTGTTGATGGCCCATTGATCAGCAACAGGTTGACCAGAGAAAGGAAGGGTCTGCAGATAATTGGGTGGACCAAATTCAGTGAGGAACGTGATGGATTGCCCTTCAATTTTTTTTCTCTCAATGACCTTGTCCCACCAATCAAAATGTGCCTTGACCTCATTTTTCCATTCGGGTGCTCGGGGATCATTTACTTGTGGACCCTCAGCATGGCCAATCCTCGCATGGATATGTTCAGTTCTTGCCAAAGCCAGATCAACATTGATTTGCTGATCTCCCAATAAACCCTCATGTACATTGCACCAGTGCGAAATATCAAGGGTCAGTTTAAGTTCTTTGAATCGATCGATGAATCCCTTGGAAACATGGGCAGCAAAAAGCATCCTGCCCCGATGGGTTTCATGGTAGATGGGTAAGCCTGATGCAGCAGATTGTTTAATGGTCATGGCCACCATTGCTGCATTGTCATCAAAACTAAAATAGTCTTTACCAGAATGACAGTTGATATAAAGGGGTTTCAAAGAGATGGCTCGTTCAATTGCATCAGAAAACTGTTTTTTGTGCAATGTAGGGTTGGAGTCATGTCCGCCTGCCAGCAGTCCAAGTTTAAGTCCCGCTTTACCGACTGCTTCACTCAATGCATTCATCTCAGCAATAGAGCCCGGAACCCATACTTCTATGCCATCATATCCATCTTTTTTGGCTGCAGCACAAAATTCCACAAGATTACCATTGAACCCCCAGTTGGTTGCCATGATGATCAGATTTGCCGCAGGCAACTTGACTGTAGGGGTTGCAAATGCATCAAGTTCTGTAACCAACAAGGATCCAGCCACCAATGATCCGGTTTTCAGAAAATTTCTTCTGTTTTTCATGGTTTGTTTTAAGCGATGATTGGATCTATGGGTTTTCCAAAAACGTCTGTAAGCCGGAATGGTCTTCCCTGGAATTGATAGGTCAATTGCTCGTGGTCAAACCCAAGCTGTTTCAATATGGTGGCCTGTATATCATAAACAGAAACCTTTCCCTCAATGGCATTGTATCCGATTGGATCTGTTTCTCCATGGCTGAATCCAGCTTTGATGCCGCCTCCTGCCATCCACATGCTGAAAGCTTCGGAATGATGATCACGGCCTTTGAAGCTGTTTTGTTTGCCATCCCTGTTTTCCTGCATAGGTGTTCTTCCGAACTCTCCACCCCAAACCACCAGCGTCTCTTCCAGCAACCCCCTCTGCTTCAAATCCAGGAGCAAAGCCGAAACAGCCTTGTCTGTCTGTAAACATTTGCCAATGAATCCTTTGTCAAGCGCAGTGTCTTCCCCAGTGCCATGGCTATCCCATCCCCAATCAAAAAGTTGAACAAAGCGTACACCTTTTTCAACCAGTTTTCTGGCGAGCAGGGCATTGTTGGCAAAAGACTCTTCACCAGGTTTTGTGCCATACATTTCATGAATATACGCTGGTTCATCAGCAATGCTCATGACATCTGGCACAGCAATCTGCATTTTGAAAGCCATCTCGTATTGAGAGATTCTCGCTAATATTTCAGGATCCTTGTATTCATTGTAGGAAAGTTCATTTACATTGTTGATGGCTTCAATCGATGCTTTTCGCATATCCCTGTCAAAGCCATTGGGGTCTTCCAAAAATAATACAGGATCGCCCTCAGACCTGCATTGAACACCCTGGTAAACGGATGGCAGAAAACCACTTCCCCAGATGCTTTTTCCTGCATCCGGATTTCTTCCCCCAGAAGTCAATACAACAAAGCCAGGCAGGTTGCTATTTTCTGAACCCAGCCCGTAGGTTACCCATGAGCCCATGCTTGGTCTTCCCAACCTTGGCGTACCGCAGTGCATCAGCAATTGTGCAGGGGCATGGTTGAATTGATCGGTATTGACAGCCTTCAGGATGGTTACATCATCAATAACCTGTTGGAAGTGGGGGAGGTTATCAGACAACCACAAACCACTTTGTCCATATTGTTTGAAATTGGCCTGAGGGCCCAATAATTTCGGGACGCCACGGATAAAGGCAAATTTCTTTCCCTGTATGAAAGAGTCAGGACAATCCAGGCCATCCATTTTTTGCAGTTCAGGCTTGTAGTCAAACATCTCCAGTTGTGATGGTGCCCCTGCCATGTGAAGAAAAATCACCGATTTCGCTTTTCCCTGAAAATGAGGAGCGCGGGGAGAAAGGGGATTCGACACCAATGAGCCATCTGCATTGTTGCCGGTGAGCAGGTTGCAGCTGTCCAATACTGAACCCATTGCCATCATTCCCATACCAGTCCTGCATTTCCCTAGAAAATGCCTTCTTGTTTGATAGGACAGGGCGGTTCTTTGTGCCTCCAGTTGTATTTTTTCTTTTGCCATTGTTCTTGATCTAGTTCTTGGTGATTACTTCATCGAGGTTTAAAATGGCATTGGTAACGACAGCAAATGCTGCCAATTCCTTGCCTTGTTTTCTGTAAACAGAATCGGATAGCATACCCAATATTTTCTCTTTCTCCTTTTCCAGTTTTTGAAAACTGGAAGTGTAGAGCTGTTGAAATGCTTTGGTTTTTTGTTCGTTGATGGGGTGCCCTGTAGCCAAAGCATATCCTTTCCCAATTCTTTGCTCAAGGGAAAGTGATTTGTCTTTGAGCAGGTTTTGGGCAAGTTTAACGGAAAGATCCCAATAGGTTGAATCATTGAGCAAGGTCAGTGCCTGCAATGGTGTGTTTGTTCTTATGCGCCGTGTGGCACATACTTCCCTGGCTGATCCGTCAAAACTGATCATGGACGGATATGGGCTGGTTCGTTTCCAATACGTGTAAATGGCCCGTCTGTATTGGTCTTCTCCATCACTTTGTTTCCATTTTCGGCCATCATAAGGGGATCTCCAGATTCCGTCAGGCTGATAAGGCATTACACTGGGCCCATACATTTTATCGCTGAGGGCACCACAAATGGCCAGTGCCTGATCCCTTACTTGCTCAGCACTCAGCCTTACCCTTGGGGCATGGGAATAATATTTATTGAGGGGATCCTTTTCTTTGGCCTTGTCCGTGGTTGTAGAAGATTGCCGGTAAGTGGCAGACATGACGATCCTCTTCAACGTTTTTTTGACACTCCAATTGTCATCGTTCATGAATTGATAGGCCAAATGATCCAGCAGTTCCGGATGTGTCGGGTTGGCTCCCTGAGAACCCAGGTCTTCCAGTGTTTCCACCAATCCCTGTCCAAACAACTGCTCCCATAACCTGTTGACCATTGTTCTGGCAGTAAGGGGATTGGTTTTTGACGTCATCCACTGGGCCAATCCCAACCTGTTCCTGAGCTTTATGTCTTTGTCATTGACAAACAATGCTGGTAATCCGGCCTCCACTTGTTTTGTCTTGAGCAACCAGTTTCCCCTTTCAAAAACATAGGTTTTGCGCTTCATGTCGGCAGGATTGTCAACCATGATGGGTGTGAATTCAGCATCCGGGCGGTTCAAGGTCTGGATAAAAAGATCATGGTATGTTGTATAATCTTTTTGATCATTCCCCGGGAATGCAGGGGTAAAGGCAAACCAGTCAAAGCGCATTCCATTGTCATCTTTTGACTTCAGTTTGCTGTTCTCATAGTTCAGGTAAAGGTCATGGACTCCAGTTGAGCCTGGTGGAAGATCTACCTCGAGCATGGACCACCCACCTTTGCTTTTGTCTACCTTAATTTTTAAATAGGGTTTGGCACTGGTAGAATCCAACCGGATGGTCAGTTGCCCATTGTCATTGCCGGATCCATAACGGATGAGCAAAGTTGACTTGTTGGTCAGGCTGATGGCTTTCATCCTTGCCCATGATGATTTTCGCAACATCAGAAATTTGGTATCACCCAGCGCCGCATTGATCATGGAATCAGCCAACAAACTGTTGATGCACTGCTGCCCTGTTTTAAGCAACCTGGAATAATAGGTTTTGAGGTCATTGTTGCCATAAAGATTGATCCAGGTCATTACAGAATCGTATTGGCCGATGCTCTTGTTGCGAAACTCGCGCAACAGCGGATAATCGTCGTAGGTGTCCTCATCCCTGGAATTGTTGAAATAAGCCATGAACTTATAATATTCCTCATGTTTGAAGGGATCATATGGGTGGCTATGGCACTGAACGCAGGCAAAACTGGTTCCCATCAGGGTCTCCCAGGTCGTATTGACCCTGTCAATGATGGCAGCTGTCCGGAATTCTTCATTATCAGTACCCCCTTCATCATTGGTCATGGTATTGCGGTGAAATGCGGTTGCAATAAATTGTTCATCAGTGGCATTGGGCAAGAGGTCTCCCGCGAGTTGTTCTGTCAGAAACTGGTCATAGGGTTTATCCTGGTTGAAGGATTTGATCAGCCAGTCGCGATAGCGCCAGATGGACCTGATATAATCCCTTTCATAGCCTTTCGTATCAGCGTATCTCGCAAGGTCCATCCACAAGGAGGTCCATCGTTCGCCATAATATTTAGAGGCAAGAAGATCATCAATCAGGTGCTCATATGCCTTGTTTGATGGGTCAGAGAGGTATTTTTGAGCAATGCTATCAGGAGCAGGTATACCTATAATATCAAGTGAGGCTCTTCTCAGAAGAGATTGTTTATCAGCTATATCGGAACGTGATAAATTATTCTCATCTAGTTTTTTATCGATAAAAAGATCAATGTCATTCTCATCATCATTGTCAAAAAAAGAAAAGAATCCTCCGCCTGGAATCTTCTGTTGCTGGACAGATTTATACGCCCAATGGGTTTCAAATTTGGCTCCTTCATCAATCCAACGGGTAAGGAGTTTAATTTCCTGTTTTGACAGTGGTTCTTCCTTGTAAGGCATTCTTTCTTCTAGATCCTTGTGGTACAATCGCCTGATCATTTCACTGTTTTTTGCATCGCCTGGTATGATGGCTGGTTTTCCAGAAGCAGTGGGAGAGAGTGCCTCATCCCTAAAAAGCAGGCTGAAACCACCTTTTTGCCTCACTCCACCATGGCAGGAAATGCATTTCTGGTTGATGATAGGTTTGATTTCAGCGTTATAGTCTACTGGCTCATCTGTCAGGAAAAAATAATATCCCGTTAAGCCAAGAGTTAATCCAAGGATGGTAAGGAAAAGCGGAGATTTTATCATTGATGGCATATCAAAGCGTTGAGTGAAAATGTGTGACAAGATTATTTTTGAGGTGTTTTACTTCTGTTCCATCCAGCGACACCTGAACCAGGCTCTCTTTCATATCGCTGTTGAGGTATTGCATTTGGCTTTCAAGTGTTTTTCTGGCTGAACTATGAAAGCATGTCGCGCCGGTATCCTTGGCCAGTCGAATGATATTTTCAGACCGTACTCCTGATCCAGGCATGATCTTGATTCTTCCATTTGCCTGCGATACAAGTGTCTTGAGCAAGGCAATTCCTTCAATTGCAGTAGGTTTTAAACCACTAGAAAGTATTCTTTTACAACCTATTGCAATGATTTGCTCAAGTGATATAAGAGGTTCTTTGACCCTGTCAAAAGCCCTGTGAAAAGTCACTTCCATCTTACCTGCCAATGCTACCAATTCCTGGCATTTTTCGAGATCAACAGTTCCGTCATTTTTTAATATACCTATTACAACTCCTTCACAACCATTATCTTGTGCACATTTTATATCTTCCTTCATGGTCTCAAATTCTTCTTGCGTATACAAAAAGTCTCCACCGCGGGGACGAATGATAGGGAATACCTGTATATGGGTTGATTTCCTGGCCGCTTTCATCATGCCATGCGATGGGGTAGTGCCGCCTTCATGAGGATTTGCACAAAGCTCTATCCTGTCGGCGCCGTTCTCAGCCGCCAATTGACAGGATATCACATCAAACGCTATGACTTCTAATTCAAATTTCATGTCAGTTAAAATAACTTTCACCAGGAATAACAATCTCTTCATTGGCAGATTTTACCGCATATGAGAAACCTTTTTGGAGGGCATAAGCGCCATAATTGCCTTCTTTATCCATGGCAAGAAAGCCAATTTGTATGTTTTTTGCTTTTTCAGGATCTCTTTTGGCAATTCTTTCAACCACTTTTTTACAGGCTTCCCTTGGTGAATTTCCCTGTCGCATATATTCCACAACCAAATGAGAACCAACGCATCTGATGACTTCTTCTCCAACACCAGTAGAGGTAGCTGCTCCAATTTCACCGTCTACAAAAAGCCCGGCTCCAATGACAGGAGAATCTCCAACACGACCATGCATTTTGAAAGCCATGCCACTTGTGGTGCATCCGCCACTTAAATTACCCTGTGCGTCCAGGGCCAGCAGCCCAATGGTATCATGGTTATCGATGCTGCCTGGGAACATGCCGGTATCTGGCTGTTGTTGGTATTGTTTGTTCTCGATGTTCATTACTGGCTCATAGTTTGCTTTTTTCAGCCAGTTTTTCCATGCTTCTTCGCTATCTGGGGTAAGTAAATTCTCTTTTTTAAATCCATTGGCAAGGGCAAATTGAAGCGCACCGTCACCAACCAAGATCACATGGGGAGTCTTTTCCATGACCATCCTGGCTACTGAAATCGGATGTTTGATGTATTCCAAACACATGACAGCGCCACAATTGCCTTTTTCATCCATGATGCAGGCATCCAGGGTTACACGGCCATCACGATCTGGATAGCCGCCATATCCAACCGTTTTATTGCTTTCATCGGCTTCAGTGACGCGCGCACCTTTTTCAATGGCATCCAATGCCCGTCCATTGGCTGCCAAAACTTTCCAGCCTTCAGCATTGGCTGCACGGCCAAAATTCCATGTAGAAATGATGATTGGTTTTGTGGGTTTGTTTGTTTGAATGGGCTCAGGTGATACTGATGAAATCACTGGTAAACTGAGCAATGAATTTTTCAGGAAATCTCTACGAATCATTCTTTATTTTTATACCTCAATTTACTCTAAAGTTTAAATACTTTGGCTGATTGTTCATTTAAAATATCAACAGCTCAACGATTAATGATTTATCTAATTCACCTATAATTTATATTATGTTAAATAGTATTTTGTTCAGAATCAATCTAATGGGATTAATGTCTCTTCGGCACTCATCATCATGCCCTCTATCCCGGTATATTTTAATGGTTTGTTTGCTGGCATCGTCAATGCTCAATGGGCAAACGAATTGGAAA
>Ga0209550_10003783_pt1 | contig 14376 bp, 4 predicted proteins | sample LauGreSuBDMM15SN_2_FD_187567 | JGI IMG/M metagenome (GOLD analysis project Ga0209550, IMG submission 187567) | Freshwater lake microbial communities from Lake Michigan, USA - Su13.BD.MM15.SN (SPAdes) (version 5) | ecosystem: Environmental > Aquatic > Freshwater > Lake | place: Lake Michigan, USA...
ATATACCAGTGTGTGCACCTGTTTACCATAAGACCACAACAACGAGTCTTTCATTTACTACTACAGCAGCGTTACAGCAATATACATACTACAAAATATCAATTTATTTCCTACGTAGTCCAAATCAAGTTTCTAATAATTACCAGCATAGCTTCAAAATATTATTAAACTCAGGAGGATTACCACTCTACAACCTGTATAGTGCAGATTATTTGAGTAAGCAGGTTGGTAAGATAAATAATTATTTTAAAGAAAAAGTATTAGTAGGTGGTACTAATAACTTTACTGCAGGTTTGAGTGGTGACAATAATTCTGTAGGAGGGTTGTTATCAAGTAGTTACCACTCACTTGTTACGACAGGAAATTTGTATTTAGATTATAAGCCGCCTAGTAGTATCTATTATTGCCTCGCGTGGGCTGGCGTCTTTACCGGCGGTAATGTAACCTTAGTTGAGGGTACAAATATAGTCTCCTCAAATGAGATTTATGCTACTAGTTTAAATGCTGGCTTTGGGCCGCCAACAGAAGTTGAAATTATTCAAGGCTACTATAGTGGTGTATATGTTGGTAATCTTGTATTAAGCAAGCAGGGTAGAATACCACCTCTAACATATGTAAAAGCTGTTATTAATGATAATACTATTCTATTAACAAATAATGTAATATCTAGCTCGAACAACGATCAACTATTTTTTATTAATACACGAGGCCTTAAAGGATATTCACAAGGTTATACTCTTAATACTACTACTTCATCTATCACACTTCTCTCTACCTTTTACGGTGATGAGAGAGGCTATAAGCCTGGAGATGTAGTTGTGACGGTGGATAATCTATCAGGTAACAGCTATAATGACGGAATGTTCTCAAATTTAGTTAATTATACGCAGATCTCAAGTATATTACCTAACAATACTTTCAGCTTAAAAAAGAGTTTTAACTGGAATGGAGCTATGCTTGGTCAAGCTGGATTCTATAACCCAGGGTTTGTATTATTCTACTATAAGAGTGGGCTTAGTAATAACTTATCTTTACGAGGGTATTGCTCTGGAGGAACAGTACCTATAATCGCTTCTGGTAAGTTAAGTCTCTCAGCTGCAGTTAATACAAATACTTTAGCAATAAGTGGTGACATACTCGACTATACAGGTAATAAGCTATCTCCTCTAAATCTTGTATCTACTAATACAGCTCTCTCTGTGTTTGAGGTTAATATAGGTACAGGTGATTCAAATTTACCTTTTAATACACACGTAACCTCTGCAACGTTTAGCTCTGTTACGATATCTCAATCGTTAAAACTTGCCCAGAAATCCGGTACTACTACAATACTATTCGGTCTATCTACACCACTATATAACGCGCGTGATGGGTTAAATAACTCAAGGCAATCGTGTTTTATACCAGGTGACAGTATTTTTCCTTTTGTACAAGTAACCACAGGTCCTTTAACCGGTATTAGAACGCCAGTAGCTCCCGACGGTAATTTAATATTCCCGAATAATAGTGTTCGATTTAATAAATTGCAATATAAGACGAGTGTATATGATACCAATATCGGTTCAATAGCTGAAAATCCTGCAACTCTAAGTTATACTCATACTATACCAATTACAGGGTTAAATAATTCCATATTCTACCTTTTTGCAAAAGAGATAATAAGTTAGTTACTCAGATGCAAACGCGTAATACTCTGTTGTAGTATTATCGCTGTTGATAATTGTAATAGGGATTTTAATATTTGCACCGGTGATTGGTAGCGCTAAAGTTATAGTATTTATCGTTACTCTATTAATAGATATACCGTTCTCAAAAACTAAACTACTTATATCCAGATCTTTTGTTGCACTTAAACCGTTATCAGTTGATTGCCAGGCAGCTTCAGAAGTAGAAAAAACACGTTGTTTTGCATTAAAATTATTAGTCTTATCTAATATATAGATAGACGGTGAGTACGGGTCATCACTTATTATATTTTTATTAATAAGATTAGGATCATCTATTTTAAGGACGCCTTTAATGTGTATATCTTCTGTAGTAAAATTATCCGATGTACTTATTAATTTCTTTGGTAATATACCTTTAATATATGCTGCATTATTTTCTAAATCAGCTATAGCACTATTAAGATTGCTAACATCATATGGATATAGGTAACTGGAGTCGTTGCGTGTTGGCTCTGTAGTATTTAAAAAATTACGCTGGGTAATAGCTGTATTACGTACAAAGCTTACTGCTGATAATGCATTTATACCTGATAAACTTACACGTGATCCTGATAATCTAGTTGAAAGTCCAAAGCATATTTGATTATTACTATTTAACTGATAATCGATAACATAATAATTATATATATCAGAACTAAGTAAGGGAGTTCTTGTACCATCAAATGTGTAGTATATAGAATCCACCTGATCACCCTGTGTAAAGCTTGATGTAGTTGATTTATCTAAGATAAATAGATTATTTTGTATGGTAGCTTGATTATTACGCTTAATAAAGGTTATGGATGTATTTCTAGGCACCACTTTCTCAAGCTTTTTATTATCAATAAAACCAAGCTCATAGTATACTTTACCCTTAAAAGTGCGAGGAACTATACTACCTATAGTATATTCTGATTTAAAGTATATATTGTCTGCTGAAATACCGTCGCCTTTAGTTATATTAAAATTAAGATTTGAATATGATATATTGTTTACCGCTAATGCATTAAGAATTCCTCCTACGCTAGTGTATAAATCTGATGAGTTGGCTTGAAATGCAATGTTAGCTGGTATATATGTAAAGGTAGTTGTAGCGCTTAAATTATTATTAAATACATTTATATCACTAATTGTAACCCTGCTCATATATGATGATCTCGACAATGGCACTTGAGCAAACAGGTTATTAAGTGCCTGTCCTCCATTACTTATTTCATTTAAATTATTCAATCTTGATAAACCAATCTTACTCATAGTTTTTCTTTATTTAAAATATAATGTCAACATTATTAAAGGCCGTAAGTAGACTATACTCGGTTGTAACATTTATCGGGTTAAGTGGTAACTGCTGATTTTGTAGATTAAGCGTAAATTGTGCTATAGTTGATATATTCTTTGTCGCAGTATATAAATCTTTAATAATATCTGATACAGCTGCAGCGCTCAATTTATTATTACTAAGATTTATAGTAACCCTTTGATCTTGAGCAAATGTAATTTCCCTAAACGCACTTAACGGGTAGCCGGAAATATTATTGTTGCTTAAGTTAATGTCTTTAATTACTTTAGTTGTACTAAAATCAGGAATATCTTTTAGCTTATTAAAGCTAAAATCAATTTTTTTGAGGTTACTAACTTTACTATCAATTATAAGAGTATCAAAGTAGTTATGATTAAAATTTAGAGTTGTCAACAGTAAATATTTTCCTCCAAAATGTTTAAATATATCCAGTGTACCACTTAAAGCATTATAACTCATGTCAATAGATTGTAATGTATCTTTACTGATATTATCTAAAGTACTAAGTTGATTAAAGCCTCCAACAGCTTGATTATTATTACCTATATCGATGGTTTGGAGTTTTGTGCAACCTTTTATAAGAGGTGATTCACCAGAAAGATTACGTGTTCTAAGCTTAAGTGTTTTTAGTTTTGGAAACCCATCAAATAATTCGCTCTCGACTGTTAATGCATAACCTGGATTGTGTGTTGAAGTATAAGTAAATGATTCTAAGGTCTGGCTACAACCGTTTAAAGTATTTTTGTATAATCCGTAAATATTAGTGCTACCATCTACCTGTACACTTGACTGTGCACTTGTAAAGTTTGCATTATCAAAATTAATATTTTTGACACCACCGGTAATATTAGGTAGTATGCCAGCGAAGTTAGAGGCCATATTTGTAAACGTAATATCTGTTAACGCTGTACAATCGTTAAATTTATACCCACCATCGCTATTAGTAAGTGAAAATGCAGATGCAGGCATAATTATACTACTATTGAGATTTCCACCATTCATAGAGAATGTTTTTAGCGATGTTTTATTACTGAGGTCAGGTATAGGTAGTTTGGTATTAAGTATATTAAATGTTGCTAGTCTAGTAGAATAATAAGCACCAGACATATAGGTAGCGCTTGTTGTTGGTGATAATGCTAGTGAAGTATTTCCGCTAAAATTAAGATCAGTTATGTTATTATTCGCTGCAAGTCTGAATAGTCCATCTACGGGTAGAGCAGAGAAATTATTTGATTGCACATCATAACTAGTACACGACAGCGAAACTGAAGGACACGTATCGCTAAATCTACCACCTCCTAACTTAAGTGTTTCTAACGGGAACGCTGACAATATATTATAAGGTTGAAATCTGTGTATAGTAGTAGCATTAAAAGCACCATTACCCATAGAAAGATACGTCAGCTTAGGTGGTAAATTTTTAATAAACGCATTATCCACATTACCAGTGAATCCACCGCCTTGGTTGTCTAGTGTTAGAGTCGAAACATTTGGTGTTAGAGTGCTGAGGTTGGGTATAGTAGTAAAATTATTACTACCAATATTCAATGTTTCGAGATTTTTAAGTATAATTAAAGGTAGCTTAGATAATTTTAATCCAGGTATTTCTAAAATGCTAAAATTATCAGGTGATGTATATAGCTCAATATTTGTGTTGGTGAAATTTGCATTATATGTAATATATTTAGTATCGTAAGAGTTTGTAATAAAATCTCTATCAGAAACACGTATCTGTGTTACTCCGTCGTTTGGTACTTCATTTATAATATAACTTAAAGGTATAGCAGCGGATATTATACCGACCCTTATATTTATATTTTGTATGGATGGTGAGGTACCTATAGGTGGTAAGGTATATGGTATATCCTTAGTTAAATAAAGTAAAAATCTTCTACCATTTGCAGATATTTCTAATGTATGGGTAGCAACATCAGACCGCGGAAAAGCAACTCTCTTAACAGTATTACTATATTGTAATCCCTTAGCACTAATACTCGTACCTTGTGTTATGATAAAATCGCCTCCATAATATTGTATAGTAGTTAACAACGTTGACCAGATGGAAGCGCTACTCGTAGATGCTTCTTGTATAATAAAGCCGTTATTACTATCAAGCCTATCTAAATCGTAATATTTTATAGATTTAGCAGCTACCGGGCCGTATACAGTTAGATTACCGTTAATATCTGCGATATTCATCCCCGAATTTAGTACATCCTGGTGCCTAGTAGCATCTGACTTCAATCTATTATATGTAACCTTAAAATTTTCATTTGTATTATTTAATATATGAACTGTACTACTACTAAAGCTCCTAGCTATACCTGCAAAATAACCTAAATCGTACGGATTCAAAGTTATGTTATTTAACGCACTAAATGCATCAACTACATCTTCAAGGTTATTTTCTTGCGTAAGTCCATAGACTATAGGATTGCCAAAGAGAGCCATATTATTGTTCTGCTACATTAAGAGTTATTTGAACTGTATTATCACTAACAGTACTACCACCTGTATTTATGTTTTTAGCAGTAAAGAAGACTGCATTCGAGCCTATAGCATCCTGCGTAATAACATTTCTATCTACGTTAAATATCTTATCTAGATTAATTGTTTTAGTTGAACTAGCTCCTATATAAAAGGAAGCCATTGTAGATGCTAACTCACTTGTAAGTATGCTTCTTCTTATACTACGATTGGTATTTACATCATACTGAGCTGCTTCTAATCTCTTTTGCGAGTTAAAGGTCTCAGGTATTGAAGCTAGTAAATCTATCGGATTATTAGTACCTGCAAGACCTCCAACGTTGTCCACTAATATATTGCCAGCTGTTAGCCAGTGTAGAGATGCAGTAGTACTCACTGTATCGTTAGTTTCTTGAATTGATATAGAATTTATACACGCACCATCTAGTAGCTGAACTGCAGGATATATTGGAAATGGATCTGTTTCATAATTATATATGTTGGCAACTGTATCTCGCTCGCTACCAGTTAAATCACCGAGCCCATTCCAACACGGATACATTTTCGAAGATGAAGTAGTTGTAGCTCCACTATATGTTAGTGTTAGTAGATGACATTTAATAGTAAATGTACCTAAATTTGATCCTCTATTAGACCAGTAGGTAAACCAGATATTTACCTCTGCATAATAGTATGTAATATTATCTCGTACGTATGATCCTCTCGCACCGTTTCTCATAAAACCATTACACCCCTGGCCAGGAAGAATACGATTTTTAAGAGTGTTGAGATTATCTAAGTCAAAATTAGGTTGCTCCTTAGGTATTGAAAACATACCGTGGCCTATATTTGTAATATTACCGAACCGTGGATCAGGGGATACTAAAAATACGCGATATGGGTTATATGATGGATCTTTGCCGTGAAGCTCTCGAGAAATATTCTCTGGATTTACGCCGCGATCTATTAAACCATCGTATAAAACAACTGTAAATCCTTCCAAAATTACATTCTTAGTAAAGCTTATATCTACTTTAGAACACACACCACCATCCTTATGATTAAGCGTATTGGGTATATTTGTAGAGGTAACATTATACGGGCTATACCCATACGTACTCTCACCATACGAAAAGCCAGTAGCTCCTGCAATAGTGGAAGGTGTAAATTCAGTAAACAAAAAGCTCGTAAGAGGGTCAGCTATTAGTTCCGCGTTACGTATACTTGAGATTCGATCACTCAACGTTATAAATCTCTTAATACCTCCTGCTTCACGTGCAGATAAGTTCTTACTATAAGCATCTATGCCTAGCTGACCGCTGCTATTAAACATTGGTTTTTTAGTTACAACACCTATTCTAAAGTCTGAATAGTGTCTGTTTGTAAGTGCATATGTATTTGGCGTATAGAGGAAACGAATTGATGCTTTAGGAGATGTGATAGCGTAATCCGATATAGCTAGAGAGTTGTTATAATTACTTATAATAGCTTTTTCTGGATAGTACGGTGTTGTAGATGCACTACCTCCAGTAGCCCCAATGTTAAAGTAGTTAAGATCTATATAATAGTCTGTCCTATTACCATCAAACACACTGAGAACAGCTGCACTAAGTGTATTGCTACTAATATAATTAGGATATGTCGGTGTTGATACGTACCGTGTATCGTTAGTTAATTGGTTTTTAAATACAGGAGTCTTCTTACCCGTACCGACAATTTGATTGAGATAAGCACAATTATAATATGTTTTATGAATTGGATTAGTTATAGAAGTATCTATCATACCCTCTAAAGTAGAACCACCAAGGATTGTTATGGGCGGCATATCTGGGTAATAAGTAGGATTAGCATATGATAATATATCACTTCTCAAGCTATGTGTATCTAAGTAATAACCATATATACCATTAACAAGAATCTTACTATCATTATCCTCCATTCCGAGTAATTGACTAAACAATCTTATGTTTAATGATGAAGCTGGTGGTACCGGAGTGTAAGATTGAAACGATTGACCTGTTATAGCAAGTGTTAGTGTGTCAATCCCCGCTACCCTTGGATTACTGAGAACATTACTAATAATATATACACTACCTGTAAGTTGCTGGTATCTACTAAACGTTAAATCTTTAAATTTAAACTTATCACCCGCTTTATAAAAACTATCCTTTAAGACTGTTAAGTACACACTTGTTGTGCTATAGTTGATAGCTGTTATAGGGTATTCATACTTTGTCGTAAATACTAATCTATCGTTTGTTGTGTTGGTATTAAATCTAAATTCTAGTTGCTTAGAAGCGGGGTTTATCGTAGGAGCTTTAAGTCCTTGATCGTAAGTAAATCCAAAGCCAGGGCATGCTTTACAATTAACAACATCTAGCTTAACAAGAGACTTAGTTGATGTAGCAGCTATATACTTAGGTATAATTAACTTTTTGTTTTTCTTTTGTTCACCTACAGAATTAGATATAGCTGTTTTAGGTGATATACCTAGTATAATATTTGAGCTAGTATAATTTGTTGCTTTAGACTCTGTTGTTATAGAGGCATAAGTATTTGTACCTTCGTCTCCTCCATCAATATAGTAAGATGCACCGTACTTATATAGGTATTGAGGACTTTCCGTAAAGGATGAATCTCTCATTAAGAGAGCGTATTTAAATTTAAAAAACGCTTCCTGTAGCCAGGCTTGTGACATTTTATTTTCAATGACCATTCTGTGCGCGAGTACCCAGCGAGCCTCAGTGTTTCCAACAGGTATGTATATATAGAAATTAGCACCGATAGCACCATACCATGAAAATTCAATCTTATACATGGTAACATAATCAGGATTCAGTAGATATCCAGACGGTCCATTACCATCCATACTATCATGATTCCACTTACTCTTAGGCAAAGCATATTCATACATTGTATAGGCTTTGCCGGTATCAGGATCTGTTTGTAGGTAGCTAGTTTGGTCGTAATATCTCAGTGTGTCTAGTATATCATATGGTAATGGTATACTAGACCTTCTTACAATATTCATATTATTGCCTTTCAGCTGAAACAAGAGTTCATCAGTAGGATTAGCGATACCCCACTCTGCAGCATTTTTTGAAGAACCTGAATCTGAAGTAGCTCTTACCCCAAATGTAAAGCCAGAAACACGGCCTGGTTGGTATCTAAATGTTCTTCTCGACGTTAGATAAACATTATCTCTAAAGTTTGTTAGAGGGACGCCGGGTAACGCGGTATCAAATGGATTATTATCACCGTAGAAACCATTAGGTAACTGTGCACTAGTTATACTATTAACCAAACTAATTAGTGAAGAACCTACAAAGGGTATATTAGTAATCGGGTTAATAAATGAATTTAATTTAATTTGATCAAAAGTTTTAGTCCATATATCGATAAGTAGTAGTCCTTGATCCTCTGTAATACCTTTATAGGTTAGTCTATTGTCATAACTCCGAATTGGGGTACCAGATAAGTTGTATACAATTAATATCTCGATATTTACACGGTCAGAGTTTAAGAAGTTATCTTTAAAGTTTGCAGGGTAGCTAGTATTAGCGTTAAAATAAGTATATAACTTTTGACCTAGAGTAACAAATTCTTTAAAATTGTCAAAGGCTTGTGAGTTAGTTGAGGGGAATGAGTATTTTACTGGAAAACAAGCTAGTCTTAAAGCTTGTTCAGATGTGACTTCTTGTACCGTACCTGTATAATAGTTACCTAAATCTTTTGTTTTTCTACGATACCAGGTACCATTAGCATAATTATCACCACCGCCATATCCAATCTCCCAAATATTTGTATCTAATCCCATTACTGATACATCAGAAAAAAGTCCGAGTTGTCTTTCACCTCTCAATACACCTAAAAGGGTTGAACTAACTTCAGATTCTATAGGAAACATTTCCTTTATTTTAAGCGGGGTATCAGGATTTGTTGATGCTACGATACTCATAGCTCTGTTAACATACGCTGCGTCTTGTTCATACCCCCTTACAGTTGTAGTTAGTGGCTTCCTGGTAGAAATATCTATCAAGTCATTACCAGTATAGTAATCACTAAGGGGTAAATCGGTATCAACAAGAGGAACTGTATTTTTATCGTAACCTAAAAGTGAACCATTAACCTTATTTACAAATTTTCTAAAGACTATACTCTCACCTGCACTTATATTGCCAGTAATTGATTTATTTAAATTAACAATAAGTACACGATTTACCACATTTGTAGAAACGATATAGGTTTCTGGTTGTATACGGTCTTCACCTATTTCATAAACCTTTATATCTTGCTCTAATACCTGAAACGTAGGGGTAGATATCATTGTACCAGTGACGCCTGGTGTACCAGTACCAATATCTAATTGATATAAGTCAAATTTTAGCGATGTATCATTTACACTCGCATCGCTTTTTAGATTAAAGATATATTGAGACATATATGTACGGTTACTGTTCTTCCCATGTTAAGCTGGCAGCTACAACGGGTTGTTCAGAGCCAGAAGCTTTAACTGCAAGATGCAAGCATTCCGATATATTCGTAAGAGGAAAAGATATATATTCTTTATTATAATCGAAGTAGGGTGCCAGATCATATATTTCACTACCATTCTCAAGAAAGAAGTTACTAATTTCCGAGCCTGTATTAGGTATGGGTCTTCTGCTGCTATTGTCAATAAGTATAGAACTTAATCTATCTACACTATCTTCAGGAATACCAATAAGAGTATTACTAGTAATAAGTGCTCCATTACCGTTATAGCTCCTAGCAGGTAAAAAATAACTTTCTGGTACAAAAAATACATTACCTGTAAGGCTATCTTTAGGTGTAAATTCGTATGTGGTAGTTGCTTGCGTATATTTTAAAGAACCAAAGACTGTAAATACATTATTAGCTGCATACGTATCCCTATATACTCTAAACCAGCCATAAATTGAACTGGTACCGGTTATCGTTCCAGCTGTAGCGCTTAGTGCAATAGCTGGTATAACTGTTGTTAGTCCTGCAGGCTTTAGTTGTCTTGAACTAGATACAGCAGCTACAGCCGTATTAATAATAATTGATTTAGTATTCCAACCATTGATGTTGTAATCAAGTGTTTGGAATAAAGCATTCTTAATTAATTTTAAGGTTACAATAGAGCCATTTATATTAGCAACTCCTGTTGATAGTTTCGTCGGATATACTTGAATTCTATTTCTAACTTTTTCACCTGTGGAAGTTGCAATATCTGTTTTCGATGATATACCAAATAATACTTGCGACGCTGCGGTATTAAAACTAATAGTATCAGCCGAAAGACCCGCAGTAATAGCTTTATTTAAGTATACACGCTTTAGCGTGCTACCAGTTAGAGGCTCTATAAAGGTTACCTTAACACCATTACTAGGTATATCTACACCACTTAGTGTAGAGTACATATACATATCTGATAGATCATTGACCACAAGGTACGGTCCATTAGAGCCAGTATCCGCTGCATTTCTTCTATCAACTATACACGCTGTTACAGATGATGTTATTGTAGCTGGTGTATCCTGTGAATTATTGTGTAACCTCACTGTACCTCTATCACCTCCATCTATGTAGTATGAAGCACCATATTTAGTAATAAATTCAGAAGATGTTCTACCTCCTGCGTAGCTATATCCACCGTCTCCTCTATTATTATCATCTATACCATAACAACGCTGGGTACCTCCACCGTAAACGTTATATGTAATGGGCAGTGTGGCATTGCCAAGTGATGCAACCTTTAGTTGATTGGATGCTCTTAAATGGTGAACTCTCACCCATCTTGCTTCGCTATTGCCAACTGGCACATAAGCTAAGAATATAGCACCAACAGCACCATACCACGAAAATTCAATCTTATTCATGGATACTTTACCGAAATCTGTATTCCATACCGATGATCTTGTTAGTGGTGTATTAGCACTATTCTGGACCGTTTCACCTGGATACTTTGTTACTGTGCCTCCACCACCGGCTTGCACAACGTCAGAATACACAACAGTCCGAGCACCGTTAGTAACAGCTGTTTTACCATCAACGAAATCAGTTGAGAATCTAGATCTCGGGACTTTATATTCATATACACCATAAAACTCAGGCTTAACATTATCAAGAATCCACCTTCTATATCCATCTACCGAACCATTTGTTGTGCTATTAGGGTTAGCATAATCTAAACACTTAATACCATTATTAACACTATCAACTTGTGATCTAAGTCCTGCTATGGTATTTTTACCGTTGCCAATAGATAAATCGGTGTCTATAATACCTACGCCCACGTTATTGCTATCTGTTAGTGTTAAATCGTATCTGAACTTACGATTAAAAGGAAACGCTATGTCGAACGTTAGGTCTGTCTGTGTAGGAAATATAAACGGTACGGGAGTGACTAGGTAATGAGATGTAAGATTCGAGTAGTTAGATTTAGGTTTCACAATACCTGCACCCATTATTAGAGGTTTTAATGTAACAACATCATCACCACTAGTAGAATCAATAAACTCAATTTTATAAATATCATAATCTGAATTAATAATAGAGGGGGTTGTGCCTGTACTTGTTGTGTCATATCTAACAAGCTGACCTAACTTTAATCCCGAATTACCATTCAGTGTAAAAGTACTAAGAGAGTTACTGCAACTTGTAATTGGTGTATTAATCTGCGCTTTAAGTAGAGAGTTATCATACATTGCCGCGTGTGTCATTACTAATCCGTCACGAACAACAACAAGATCACCTGCATAAGCAAACGAGACATTATAATTACCTGCTGTATGAGGAAATACGGTATTTATAGTAATATCTACATTTGCTGCATTCTGAACAACTTGCGTAACAACGGTAGATGCACTAAAATTAACATTAAAGCTACTCAGGTTAATAATATAGGGTACCATATTTTCCTTTACACCTAATTGACTTACAGTAGTTTGATTAATAGATATTTTATTACCATTAATATAAGCTGAGCTAGTTATATTAAATCCAGCTATATCTCGCGTGCCGCATATACCGTAATCTTCTTGCTGATTTCCGGCAGCGTCACCAAAAGGTTTTAGTGGTCTCTTAATAAGGGATGCTGTTCTACGAACAACAGAATATTCGTCACCTAGACCTTGATTTTTTGTTTCCCAATAATAACCGTCTGTATTATCAAAAATACCGTATTTTCTTATAGCAGGATTACGTACAAATCTGTCGTTATCATATGCAGGTACAACAGATGTTTTTACACCAAAGGTAGCCGCTGAAACTCGACCTGGTTGATATCTAAAAAATCTCTTGGATGTAAGAATAGTAGATTTATTTGGTGGAGCTTCAACTAATGCTCCAGATTCCTCAGATAAGTGTGTTAATCCCCAACCAACTTCAACTGATGCTGTACCATTAGCTTTGTACTCGTAGGTTAATGCACCTTCTCCAAAGATATGAGAGCTTTTTTGAATAGGGAAGGCTGACCACTCTGTTGGATTAACATCATATGTGTTAACATCAGCAAAAATACCCAGTGCAACTTCAGATCTTGGAATACCTAACATCGACAGAGCAACTTCTGATTGCACTCTGTTTTGCTCTGCAACCGGTATAGTGGGCTGATCAATAGCCAAGACTACTGGTAGTGATTTACCGGCTAGCTGTTGACCTGGCGGTACAGGCGCTGTTCTGCCTACCACCGTGACTGATGTGTCGTTGTTTATTCGTCTTGTTTCGCTCATGATTATGATGTTTTGTTTATTCTACCTCTGGAAATAATATATTCATTCTTCACACCTATATACGGTATGTTTGGATAAATTTGGGTTAGGTTGGTGTTAAGTGTTTGGAGTGTGCTAATATTATTAGTATAGGTTGTGTTTATAGCTGATAGCTTATAATCCCCTATATCATTTATTCTTGTAATCTTAAAATCTAATCCATCGAACGAATCGGTATCTTGTCGAGAAACAAAAAACGGCTTTATTATATCACCTACCGCGAGTACTGAAGGATGAGTCACATTAGGAAAAGTATTATTAAGTGTAAGTTCAAGTATAGATCCTGTACCCACACTTAAAAATTGATAGTATGTAGGCCGTATTTTAGTATCCGTACTACCAGTATATAAGTACTCTGTTGCCTTTAACTTGTAGTTTAAGCCAACTAATTTCTCACCTGTAAGTCTTGTTGTAAGGCTGTAATAAGAACTATGTAGTTTACTGTAGGTTGGTATAGCACTAAGTGCATCTTGAACAATCTTGAATTGAACGTAACCTCCTGATAGTTGTGCTGGACTGGAGATGATTGAAATGGAAGGTGTGGACAGTACTCCGTATGTACTATAGTTAAACGCAGGATGCTTTAAGGTATATACATAACCGTTTAATTCTACAAGAGTTTCAATAGAGGAGCTGAGCACTACTCCTTCAGAAGTAGATAAGTCTGCTGGTACACCATCTCTCATATATAGTATGATATCTGAGATATAATTAGGACTATCAATATCTAGATTTACTGCATCAAAGTTTGTATCATATAGATCTGCTACAGGGAGGAGTTCGTTATTCTGGCCGAGTACTAGGTTAGGGCTAAGTAACAAGCTCGAGGAGCCGTAAGCGAGAACACCAGAGCCACAATTTTTAATAACATTGTTAGTTACTGAACCAACAAGAGTGAGCGATAAGTCAATACTACCTAACCAGTTTTCCATATTACAATTGTGTATTGTAAATGAATTTGATTGTGGTGCATAAAAAGCGGTTGATTGCTCATCCACTGTAATACCTAAACCACCGTTGCGAATACTACTTGTTACAAGCTTAAGATTATTTGATTTCTTAGCATATATGCCGCCGCCAGCCGTGTTAATAACATTAACATTGCGATATGTTATATCATCTACTAAGT
>Ga0209550_10003784_pt1 | contig 14375 bp, 10 predicted proteins | sample LauGreSuBDMM15SN_2_FD_187567 | JGI IMG/M metagenome (GOLD analysis project Ga0209550, IMG submission 187567) | Freshwater lake microbial communities from Lake Michigan, USA - Su13.BD.MM15.SN (SPAdes) (version 5) | ecosystem: Environmental > Aquatic > Freshwater > Lake | place: Lake Michigan...
TTACCTGTTAATTCAAAAAACCGTCGCCACTGTGCTGCCGTATACGGAACCACACTCATATATCCATCTTTGGTTTTAAACGGACGACGATATTGATTCAGGAGGCGCGCATATCCGGCCTCACCAACTGGTGGCTCGTAAGTTCTGCCCGCCAAATGCTCAACGCACATAAATGAAACCATGCACTCAAACATGGGGACTTCGATCGCCTGGCCAGCGCCCGTGTTTGAGCGAGAATATAGGGCTGCTGTGATTGCCTGGGTCACGTATAGCCCGACGACTTTGTCGGCAACCACTGAATTGACAAACCGTGGAGGTTCGTTTCCGCCCGCCCCCTGTAACCAGGCAAGCCCAGATACCGCCTGTATCGTATCGTCAATCGCGGGCCTACCTGCATAAGGGCCTTTTTCAGAGTATCCATAGCATGAGCAATGAATCAGACGTGGAAATTCTTTTAGCAAGGTATCGGCATCGATTCTCAGACGTCTCATCGCAGGGGCGCGCATATTTGAGACAAAAACATCTGCCGTACCAATCAGTTCTTTCAGGCACTTAAGCCCCTCTTCTGATTTTGCGTCAAGTACAACGCTGCGCTTATTTCGATTTAAATTTAGATGTGCATGGCTCATGCCAGGATTGCGCTGCGGCATCACATGACGAAACACGTCCCCTTCTTTTGACTCAATCTTGATGACATCTGCGCCCATATCACCTAGCATTTGGGTGGCCATGGGCCCCATGCCAACAGCCGTCATGTCAATAATGCGAACCCCGTCTAATGCTCCACTCATTATTGCCCCTTGTATAACAAACGTTGCACCAAGCAAAGATGAGGATTATCACTCAAAAAATGTGTAGATCAGGGCTAGCTCACATCAAGTCTGCTTGTGCTTATCAAGATGGTTAGTTAAGTGGGTAAACATCCCGATTGAAGAGGCTGATGCCCAAGCAAATGAAAAGAGCCCCGAAAAGGCAATGATAGAAGGTATAAAACGCCACCCTACTGGTAACGTGAATAACGTACTGCCGATGGTTGTAAAAAATCCAGCCGTAAACAATAGTGCCGTCACCCAATCTGTCACGAAATCAAAATTCACTAATGCTGCGACCCAGATCAAGAGCGATAGAAACATCGCAATCACCAGCAACATAATGAAAAGCACGAAACGAAGCACCTCGAGGTGCAGACCATGAGCTCGGCTTTTTTGTAATACCTTACGATATTTAAGCGATATCGATGCAAAACTATAAAGATTAAAAATTACCACTGCGCACGTGACGCTCAGTGCAAAAACAAGCTCTTTCAGCAAGATCTCAATTTTAATAGAATCACTGATATCCATAAACTTCTCTGTGGCCTTTTAAAAGCGTAACCCGCGTTCGCTGGGCAAACAAAATCGACCCTCATTGATACAGTAGATATTGTTTCTGCTAAATGGCTCGTTGCTTGGGTCCCTTGCGCTCGCGGTCCCGCGAATAAAGCCAGTCCATTTACCGTCATAGTCAGTCGAGGCAGCAAACGAAGTGCCAAACATGAGCGACCCAAATATACAAATACGAGTGACCTAAATATAGCAAATTTAATCGTCCCCTCTGTAAGGGTCGGTCTAAGTAGATTGTCGTATAAACTCCGAGGCATCAAGTTGGCGCCGCTGTTTTATTTCCATACCGAATTCCGCCGATATCTGGACTAATTTATGAGAGTTTTTCACGGCTGGAAAATGGCGTTCGCAGCCGCTGGTTTGCAATTGATTCAGGCGATGATGCTGTACCAAGCGTTTGGCGCCTATGTGGCAGTGCTTGCGACAGAGATGGGTTGGAGCAAGACTTCACTTTCCGTGGGCGCGGCCATGCTCGCGATGGAAGCAGCATTACTTGGCCCTGCAATTGGCTGGTTTCTAGACCGTTTCGGGGCCAAGGGCATCATCAAAACGGGCATCATCCTGTTTGGATTAGGTTTTATTTGCCTGAGCCAAATCGAAACCCTGACGGGCTTTTACGTCAGCATCATCATTTGCGCTATTGGCATGTCCATGTTCGGGTACTTCCCGCTCAATGTCGCTGTCATTCAATGGTTCGAAAAGAAAAGAGCGAGAGCGTTATCTGTCGTCGGTCTCGGCTTTGCCGTTGGCGGACTTTTCGTGCCCTTGATTGCCGGTTCTATCGAAATGTTTGGCTGGCGAACCACGGCCCTGTGTAGCGGCCTCATCTCCATCCTCATTGGTTATCCGCTCGCGACTTTGTTTCGGCGTCGACCCGAAGATTTTGGCGAAGTCGTCGATGGTATCAATAGCCAAGCGCAAGCTCAAGCAAACGGCTCTGCGACAGCCTCTACTCCAGAGCCCACCTTCACTGTAGGACAAGCACTAAAAACCAAAGCATTCTGGCTATTAGCGGCGGGGCACGCGATCGCACTCGTCGTGGTGATGACGGTCAACACCCACGCCATTAATCACATGCGAATTTCGATGGGCTACACCATCACGCAGGCGTCTCTGTTCATCATGGCCATGACGGGCTCTCAGGTTGCTGGCGTGTTAATTGGCGGATACCTAGGAGACAAGTTTGAGAAAAGGCTTGTCGCGGCGTCATGCATGTTGTTACATGCAGGTGCGTTGTTCGTGCTGACCTATGCCACCCATGCCCTCGAACTGTTGTTTTTCGCTTTAGGTCACGGCTTAGCTTGGGGCATCAGAGGCCCTTTCATGCAAGCGATTCGGGCAGACTATTTTGGCAGGAAGTCGATCGGAATGATTCTCGGAATATCCGCCTCAATCGCTGCGATTGGACAAACTATCGGACCGTTGATCGCCGGTTATCTAGGCGATGCGACTGGTGATTATCAGCTGGGCTTTACGGCGATTTCAGGTATTGCTGTGATTGGCGCCCTTGCCTTCTGGTTCGCCCAGCGACCACAACAACCAAATACCTGAACCAAAACCGACCGCGCGACAACTTAGTCGATTTTGATGCCTCGGTACCCTTCAACGGCGACGTCATCACAAACCGCTTGAATACTGGTGCCCCCCGTGAGTCGAACACGGCACCAACGGATGATGAGAGCAGAAGCCCATGATTTGGAGGCATGACTGCCGCCGTGTTGTTACGCGCGATAAGATGAGCTATTCTTAAACAGCGTTGCTACAACCAATTACAGAACTTTAGGCGACCACGTCATGTTCAAAAAAATAATGCGCTTACCACGCCCAGAGGGAGTCGCGCGTCGACAGATCGCCTGGGACGGTGTGCTGACGGTTGTCGGTGTTCACCTGATGGCAATGCTTGCGTTCTTGCCATGGCTGTTCAATTGGTCAAGTGTGTGGGTCATGGTTGTTGGTGTATTCGTAGTCGGTTACCTAGGAATTAATCTTGGCTATCACCGCCTGTTGACCCATAAAAGTTTAGTGTGCCCTAAGTGGCTTGAACATGTTTTTGCCTTACTGGCAATTTGCTGCATGCAAGATACGCCCGCAAGGTGGGTTGGGATACATCGTTGGCATCACGTTAAGTCTGATGAGTCAGATGATCCTCATACCCCCTTGGCAGGATTCCTTTGGGGGCATGTAGGTTGGCTATTTTTCAAGAATGACCAAATCAATCGCTACGCGATCTATACCCACTTCGCCAAAGATATCTTGCGCGATCCTTTTTACAAAAAGCTCGAGACAACGGCACTATATGGTTTGATCGTCGTTGCGTCTTGGACATTGTACTTTTCAGTCGGCTTTGCGCTAGAACTGCTGTTGAGTGGATCGTTCTCGCAGGCGACTCAATTTGGTTTCAGCATATTAATTTGGGGTGTCTTTGTACGTACGGTTGTGGTCTGGCATATCGCTTACACGGTTAATTCTCTCGCGCACTTGTTTGGATATCGTAATTACAATACCTCAGACAACAGTCGCAATAATTGGTTTGCCGCACTGGTATCTCTCGGCGAAGGTTGGCATAACAACCACCACGCAGACGCTCGTTCTGCTCGGCACGGACACCGTTGGTTTGAGATCGATCTAACGTTTTCGGTGATTCAGTTGCTAGAGTGTGTGGGTCTAGCATCCAATGTGGTCAGGCCGAGTAAGCGTCTGATTGATGATAAAAAAATCGACATGGTAGATTAAGTCGCGGGGTCGCAAGGTGATCTCAGACTATAAGCCCAGATTCGGTATTAATAATTACCTGTATTGGCAATCTTCATATGTCATGCTGAATAATGAAGAGATTGCTAATTTCGCAAGCCATATATCCAAGCTCCGTCCATCAGAACATGCACAGAAACTCTGAAAGTTTTTACAAGAACGCTTTCACCTACTCCCAGACTTCGCAGCCGCTTGCGAAACGTTTGATGATCAGTGGAATTGAAAATTTCACTGCTCGATTCAATCTAATAGAGCGGATGCGCCGTTACGAAGACGAAGGGAAAATGTTGGCCGAACCCAATGTCTGGAAAAGCGTAGTTAACTGTTATGGACTTAGTCTGGAGCTCGTTAACAGCACCCTGTCAAACATCCCAAAAACGGGACCACTTATTTTGGTTGCCAATCATCCTTACGGGATACTAGATAGCACGATCATGGGGTATATCTTATCGTGTACAAGGCCAGAGTTTCGCATTATCGCTCATCAAATTTTTATGACGTCGCCCCAGATTAGACCATTCCTCTTACCTATTGATTTTGATAATACTAAACAAGCATTAGTAGCAAATGCAAAAACGCGAAAAGATGCAGTCAATGCTTTGCTTGAGGGAACTGCGATCGGCGTCTTTCCAGGCGGCACGGTATCCACGAGTGCAAGACCTTTTTCAAGACCGATGGATCCACGTTGGCGCACCTTCACGGCGCGATTGATTTTAAAGAGCAGGGCAACGGTCGTCCCAATATATTTTGATGGCGAAAATAGCCGCCTGTTTCAGTTGGCCAGTCACGCGCACAGCATACTTCGGGTTAGCCTCTTGCTAAGGGAGTTTGAAAAACGTTTGGATAAGTCTGTAAAGGTCGTGATTGGCGAGCCTATTGCCCCTGGTGATCTTCAAGCACATGCAGGCAATCCCCATGAGTTGATGGACTTCTTGCGTCGCTGTACCTATAAGCTGGCCCCGACGCCACTCGATTCATTTGAATATGGCTATGATTTCGGCTGAAGCAGGCAACGATAAGCGTCAGTTAAGTTGATTGCGTCTAACGGTGATGACGAAAACAAACAAAGCAAGCGCTGTGAGCAACGCAATAACAAGAAATGAGATCCCTGGAAAATACCAGATAGCCCCCGTGTTTGTGAAATAAAAGAATAACTGCGTCAGCACCAGCGGGCCAATAATTGATGCCAAGCTGTTTAAACTGCTCAGCGCGCCTTGCAGCTCCCCTTGTGAGTCGGCTGGGACTTGGCTTGTCATCATGAGTTGCAGTGATGGGAGAACGAATCCCGATATTGCAGTGACCGCTATGATCAGATAAAACTGCCAACCGTACTCGGCAAACGCATAGCAAATATAGGCAACAAGAGCCCCCACCATACCTAAGATAATCGCCTTGAATGACCCTAGGCTTCGCAGAGCCCAGCGATAAATTACGCCTTGCGTGATCACCATCATCAACCCATAAAATCCTTGCGAAAGGCCGACCTCAAATTCAGACCATTTGAATTTTTCAATGACAAAAAATGTCCAATAACTAGGTAACGCGAACGGTGCGATGACAAAAAGAAAATAGGCCAGCGTCATACCCTTCATGGTGGGATACTTTCCTATACGAAGCATCGCGCCAATAGGATTTAGCTCCTTCATCTTGACGTCTCGCCGAGCATTTTTTGCAAGGGACTCTTTAAAGAAGAAGAAGCCGTAACAAAGATTTGCAATACAAAGTGTGCCAGCGACTGCAAACGGGGCGCGAGTATCCCAGGATCCCAAAAGACCGCCAATGACGGGACCAATCACTAACCCCAACCCGAATGTTGCGCCAATCAGACCAAAACGTTGTGCCCGTTGCTCAATGGGTGAGATGTCAACAATATAAGCGTAAGCACAAGCGTAGGTCGCACTTGCACAACCAGCAACCAAGCGTGAGAAAAATAGCCAATCAAGCGTTGTCGCAAAAACAGGTACCACGTAGGCAACGGTTAATGCGAGCAGGGAGTAAAGTAAGATTGGGCGCCGGCCATACTTATCTCCCAAACTCCCTAAAATAGGTGAAGAAAAAAACTGCACGCCAGCGTAAACAAGAAAAAGATATCCGGATAAAAGACCGGCCTCCGCTAACCCCACATTGCCTACAGTCATGATGATTTGAGGGGTGACCGGTAAGGTAATACCAAAACTAATAGAGTCGATGAGCATCACTCCGACAATAAAAGCCATAGAGTGTGTCCGTTGCGTAGGTGCGTTCGACATTGAGCGTATCTAATTAGTTAATGAGCTAAACACAAAAGGTTAAAACCAGATGGAGTATCTAACTGTTTAGCAGGTTTGATCATGCTAGCGGTCAAAGAACTCAATTTCACGAATAAACCGAAAGAAATGACTGATTCTTCACGACAATTATCGTACCTTCATCAGTTGAAAAAATTGGCGTGCTGTATCCGGTATGGTAACTAAAACTACCTGTGTTGACGTAGACGTTGTTATTTTCAAAATACTTAATCTGCCGATGATGACTATGCCCAAAAGTCACTAGTGTGTTTCTTTGGCTAAACAGTTGCTGCGCCTTTTTGTGAAACAGTTCGTCCAGCGAGGCATAATTCACGTCAGAATTTAAGCTAGCGTACGACATTAACAGTCTAATGATTCGATCCTTTGCTGTTCCGGAGGGATTTCTGTGAGAGTTGGCAAGACGCCACTCATTCAAGGATTGTGCGATCATCGCATCCAAGCAAAACTGCTCTCCAGAGAGTTTCATGCCAATTCTGTCTACCCACCAACTCAGGCAATACATTAAATGAAAATGCCACGCATATTGCGAATAATGTTCTATCGGCGCCCTGAGCAAATGACCGTGCTGGGCAATTAGCGTATAGTCATTTTCAAGTGGGACAATCAATGACTGTGGTAACCCCAGTAGTTGCTCTAGCGGATAATCATGATTACCCACTATCCATCGATAATTTTTTAGAGACATTATTTTTTCAATCACAGGCAGACGATCGTCTAGCACTTTTTGTGCTTGTTCGCTGTGTGAAAATTTAATACGTGCACTTTTTAGTACTTCGAGTATGTCACCATTAAACAGAATGAGATCATATTCTGTTTCCCACCTGCTCAATAAATCCAACACTTGGCTATTGTTAAGTTTTAGTGCATCACTTGGGTCACCATAGATGCCCATGTGCCAATCAGACGTGCACAATACATTCATCTTTTTTGACCGATATAATGGAAATATTTCCAAATACCACCATAGGCATCACTGACCTTGAGTTGCCTTTTAGCAAAAAATTTAACTAACAACTCCTCAGGAAAGTTGATTCTGATTGGTATGCTGTGTGAAATCCAGCGTTCAAAAACAACACTACGAGAGCTATGAAAATCTGCACATGCAAAATGACCTTGATCAGTTAAATGCGTTGCGATTGCGCTTAAAAACAATGGCAAGTTTGGTACCGTTGATGCAGTGTATGAGCACAAAATCAGATCAAACATTGGTAAAGACGTATGCTGATCAAACATTTCATTTATCAAGGTAATATTTGCATTTCGTGATATTTTGGTTCGAGCCACCTGTAACATTTCTGGCGAAACGTCTACACCAGTAATTTTAGAGTTAGGAAATAACTTGTTTAATTTAATCAAATTCACACCTGTGCCACATCCAATTTCAAGAATTGAAGAGGGACTTAAAGTTTTTGCTATTTGATTAATCAAACGACTACGACCAAACAAAAAAAATCGTCGATTGAAATCATAGATCGACGCATCTTTTTTATAGTGCCTGATTAAATTCTCTTTGGTGTCTGGTGGATTCATTAGTTTGAAGTTACTTTACACATAATAAATGGGTTTTATTATAGATGCCTAGTCGATCTGTCGAAATATGCGCATCAATATTTATAGAAATATCGACATGCTTTTTTGCAAAATCTGGCAACCATTCAAATCCAGAAAAATATGAGCGAATAATTAATCTCGCACCACGTTGAGCACGGGACAAGATGGCTCGCCATTGATCTTCAAGCAATTTTGGATTGTACACCAACCAATCTAAGTGATCGAGCAGAGCGAAGTGGCTAAAGTATTGCTGCGAACTATTTAAATAGTCTGCCACATACGCATTTGCAACGCTTATCTTATGGTGCGCAGTCTTAAGCAATTGAAAATTATCTTCTTTTAAGTATTCAGGTGCGCAGTCACTGCGATAATTTCCAAAAATATAAAGATGATAGAAATAATTTTCTTTAGCGGGTAGTTCTGTCAGCGTATATTTAATTCGAGCATTTAAAAATTTGATAACCTCAGACGATTTGTGGCTAATCATTCCGAGTTGCCGACTAGGAATCCCAAGCTGAGTTGAGACGCTAATCAATAGGGTACTTAATATGCCAGTGAATACCGGTTCTAAATATTTTTCGTATACAGCAATTTGCTCATTTTTATTTGATAATTCAAATAACCTGCCAATCTGAGCTAAGTGATCCTCTTTTAATAATCTAAAACATCGAGTAATAAACCCACACCCAGTGTGATAATGAAATCCTAGACTAGACCCATTCCTCTGAAAACTTTTTATATTTTTATCCCAAAACGTAGCACATTTTGTTGGCAGCCCAGGCCGAAAATTCTGTGTATAAGATGAATCAAGCGTTTCATGTTTACCGACACCGAACATCTTCCAGAGATCTTGATGACTGCCATGCTCGATCACTTGCTTCTTCAAATTGACCAGCGCAATTTGACAAGGGTTAGCATCCACACAGTGAACACTAGCAACATTAGGATCTAGCGCATAATGCAAGGCATTACATCCACCGCTTGCCAATACAAAAATATTACTTTGGGGGGTCAGGTCAAACAACCGCATGTCGATTCGTGGATCTTCCATGCATACGTTGTACACTATTTTTTTGTTAAATAAATAGTTATAAAATTGCTTTTGCAGAAAGGATTTCATATAAAGAAATAAAAGAGGTTATCGCAAAACAAGCGGCTGCAGATTATTAAAAATAATGAGGCTGTACATATTATTAATAATCTGCGTCAAGTATGAAGTGAGGTGTCAGCGTCAACCCTCTGATCAGTCCTTACTTATTTCCACCCCAAATATCCTCGTAGACTCGATGTTCTGCCCTTAATTTAGCAAACAACCCCTCTCCAAATGCAATTGGAATTGCTTTTCCTATAGTCTCACCATCGCCGCATACATACACATTCGCGCCATCGTTAATTAATTCAGTCAATTCCGCCTTATTACTTTCTATTAGATCCTGAACATAGGTCTTAGTCAGGACGCCATCAACAATATTTCGAGAAAACGCCCAGTAAACCTTGATTAATCCTTTGCGTTCTGCCGCTAGCCATTCATGAGCATATAGCTGGTCGTGTTCAGGCTTACGACAGCCGGCAATCAAAATGCACTTGCCAAGTTGTTGACCTTGAGCCTGAAGAATGGATCTAGATTGAATAAAAGAACGATAGGGCGCAATGCCTGTTCCAGCACCAATCCAAATCATCGGAGTCGCCGAATCTTCAGGCAGTCTAAAGTGAGAAGCTAGAATCCCAACGCGAATGAAGTCCCCTGGATTAAGCGACTCAAGATAATTCGAGCAAATCCCCCGAAAAACACCCCGTCCCGAGACATGTGACCTCTTCAAAACTCCTACCGTGATACTGAGCTCCTGTGGATTGACCAAAGGTGATGAGGATATTGAGTAGTAACGCCGCTTTAAAGGGCGCAGAATGTTTAGGGCGATAGGAAACGAAAATTCGGGATAACCTTTTGACTGAAGAAAGTCGATCAAACTGACTTTCTTATCTCTAATTTGCTCATTAAAAACAGCCTCAGTTAAGCCCAAAACCTCTTTTGCGTAATGCTTTAGCTCGCCATTAGCCTGCGACTCCATAAATACGAAGTCGCTCCGTTTTAACGTATAGTCCAGGTCAATATAGCGTCTAAACAAATACAAATATGTGATTGGAGAGTTTATCGGCAGCCAACTAGATTGCGGATCATGCGAATCTATCGATATTAATTCCTCCGAATTCAGACCAAATGCGCGCATGGCTTTAGAGATATTTGGTCCCGAGTTATACGCTAGAACATAGACACAATCCCCAGCCTGGTATTTAAACTCTTTCGGAATAGAAAAACTAATCAATCGCGTGGAACGATCTTCAGGCTCAGAATACGTACGCTGAATCAACTCTTTATTTTCAAGCACCTCAAAATATTTCATATCTGCATTTAAAGAGACCATTGCTGCTTGAGGTATTGATGAAATGACATAAGTAGCATGACTTTGGGATGAGGCGGATACATCCACCCCAGTGGACTCCCATAATTGGCTTATCCAGCGATCTAGAAAAATTTGATGATCATCATTAGAAACATCTAACTTGAGCATAGGCAAAATTAAACTTCCACCACGATTAGTTACCTTTTGCTCAACGAGTCGGGGTATAGCCATATAAGAACTTTGCCAAGTCACATCGCCAATGCCGATGAGAGCGCAATCAATACCAGTAAAGTCCAGATCCCCTTTATTCAAAAGATCTACAAATCTTTGTGCATTAATGGGGGGGATACCGTTGTAAGTTGATGTAATGATCAACAGCTTATTTTTTTTCTGTAAGCGGTTAGGTAATTCATTTAATTCAAATATGTTAGGAGTAAATCCATGCTGCCTAGCTTGTTGCGCCAATTTTCTGGCAACTGATTTTCCAAAACCACCGTTGGATCCATAAGCAATATCGATTTCACTCAAATTTGACGCCGGCAGTTTAGATTGCCCGATCGCAGATGAGAATGGGCATTTTTGGTTTTCTAGCTGTCCTTTTGTAGCCGCTCCCGACTCATTACCAACGTTGATACCAACAGCAACCTGACTCCCAGTATTTGGGCTTATTGAGCGAGCTTTAAAGGAAAGTTTTAGATCCTTTGGATGAGCACCCGAAGTCGTTGAATCATTCACGAGCTTATATTTTGGATCCAATCTCAAGTCAAAATTACGCAAGAGACTAACAATAATCGTCATCACCTCAAGAAATGCAAAACCTCGTCCTACGCAAGACCGCTTGCCAAGACCAAAAGGAAGATAGGACCCCGGGGTGATTTGAGCTTCCGCTTCTGGCAAGAAGCGATCAGGATCAAATTTAGATGGATTTTTCCAGTACTTAGAGTTGTTGTGTATGGCATATAGAGGTAAGTAAAAAAGGGTTCCCTTTTTAACGGCTATACCATCTAGCACCTCAGTATCCTCAAGTGCGTATCTCATGACAACCCCAAATGAAGGGCTAATACGCTCAACCTCCTTAAATATACGAGGCAATAATTCTAGTTGATTTATCTTTTCTGAAGTAATTTGCTCATCTGGGTCAGGAAATAAACGATCCACTTCAGCATAGGCCTGTTGAAGTAAATCTCTATCAACACATAAGTAATACAAGATCCACTCACTTGCCAAGCGCGAAGTTTCGTGAATCCCCAAAATCAGTGCAATAATTTGATTCGCGATTGTTGCGTTAGATAATTTTTTTTCTGAAATTGGATCACGTGTTTCGAGCATAAAGCTAAGAAAATCCAAGTAATCTTCTTTTCGATCATCTGCTAATCTATTGTCGATTTTCTCTTTGACATATGACCTCACTTTAGTCAAATTTGCCTTCATTTTTCTGTTGCGAAGGAAGCGTAACTCTTTAATAAATTTAGGTTCATTACCGTGTTGAATTGCCATCAGCAAACCTTCTTCAAATGTTTGCATTAGCTCTGTGTGTTCGCTTTTAAACAAGGCGCCAAAATTTTCACTCAAGGTTGCTAAACCGGCGATATCCCATATAGCCTTACTAACTTCGTCGCCAACCAAAACATATTCGCCGGATGGCTGACCGTAGCGGAATTTGGTACACAGATTATTCGCGACAGCATTAATACCAGAACAATACTTCTTTAGATGCTGCCCAGCGAGCCCGCTAGACACAATTCTATTACTTTGTAACCAAATATCCTCGTGCGACCATGCCGAAAATAGAGAGTCTCCTAACAAGAGCTCAAAGGAATTAAAGATATATTTATCAAACCTACTATCATCTCCTAATTCTTGTATTAACTCAGCATTTGCCGTAAAAACTGCATATTTCCAGGTTGTATTTGGCTGAGGAAGAATAAAGGTTTGATCGGTAGTATTGTATAGCGAACTAAAACTATCGGCACTCGTAACAAGGTTGGCAGTACCTTTCTTTAATGCCGATAACAGAAACTTTATTTGAGTCAACTTTGTTAATGTTGAAAATGTTTTTGTGCTCATTGAAGACTCTTATCGAAAGTGAATTATTTCTTTTGGGTCAATAGCTTTTTTGTAAATTCATAACCGCTATAGGTCAAACAAGATATCAAAAAAGCAACAGCAATAATGAAAACATATTTTATGAATGCATTTATTTGCCAGTCTGCAATGATGACTTGTATATAAAAAATAATCGGCAGATGAATCAAATAGATCCAGTATGACGCCCTAACCAAATAATCAAAAGTCGTGGACGGTTTAAATTTTTCATTCGTAAAAAAACCAAACAACCCCAAACTCAAACAAACGGCAGCTATGGGGACAGCGATATTGCCTAATATACCAAGCATAATCAATTGCTCATCCTTGTGTACAAATAACCAATAACGTACCCAAAGCAGAACAATTAAGGCAATACTTCCCAAAAGAAGATTAATCTTTACAGACCGTCGCACTCGATCAAAAAGGAAGGCATTACGATACAGCACCCAGCCTATTAGGAAATAAAAGAGATAGTAGAATAACTTATCTAGTGGTTGTACAATGGCGAACGAATCGATAAATTGATCGCCCGGAAAATTTGACCACGTTAAGTAGCCGTTGTATATAAGGCAAGCTAAAAACAGGGCATTCCAGGATAACTGATGTTTATTTGAGTCTGCCTCTAAAAAATGCTGAAAAGAGTTATGTGTATTCGGAAAGAAATATTTGATCGATACAAGAAAGATCATGACGAAAGCGGTAATAATTATTAAAATCTCTATAAACCATAAATGAAAGACCGGATAGTTTTTCCAATGAAATTGATTGCCGGTTTCCCATGGATTAGTAACAAAACCAGCCCAGATCTGCTCTATGATCATTAAGGGCGTCAAAAACAGCAGGGATGCAATAAAAGGCAATAGTAGTTTTTTAGTTCTTGCCATCAGATAATTTCGCTCACCCAATTTGCGATATAGCAAGGCACTAAAAAAACCAGCAAGGAGAAAAAATAAAGGCATCCTAAATGAATGCGTACCCACCATGATGGTGTCATACACCCAGTTCTTACTCTCGTAATAGACAATCCAAAGTGGGTAAGGATTTTCAGCAAACGGAACTGATGCATGAAAAAACAAGCCCAAAATTAAGGCGAAAGCTCTTAAGATATCTAAACCGTGATATCTTCGATTCACGGTTGCGTGACTGTTGACCGTCATTTTTTTATCCAAGCAGGTCTAATAAGTTCAAATGATTGTACATACCTTGACAGCAATATCCCAAGGTTTAATTTGACAGTAGTATCCCAACGCTTGCAACAGATCTCAGTAAATTCGATCCTCCGCTATTTCGGTAGGTTTAACCTGCTATGTAGGTTTAACCTGCTATGTAGGTTTAACCTGCCCTAAGATTTTCAGACTAAATCGAAAATGCTACAGCCTCAAACCACTTGAAGACGGGCAGTTAGGTCGCTTCAAAATCAGTCTCCACAACGGCCAAGTCCGTACATGCATCAATCGCCGGACCGGAGTTTTTATCACCAACGCTAAAATCCCAATCGATAGCAGGCACCAAATTGCCGCGACTTCGTTCATGTTGGTGGTGAGGGCCATGGACAAGCTGGGACCGATTAAGAAGTGATAGATAGTCAAGCGCCATGACCCATACAGTAAAGGCATAAAGAACACCGCAATCTTATAGGTCGGGTAGCCTGTGAAGACGTACCCCCAGAATGGGTGGGCGGCAATAGCATTGGTTAGGCCGTTGACGGGAACTTCCCAGGCAATATGCCAATTCCCGCTAGCTGAACACAAACGATCGGAGCAAAAGAAATAGCCAAGAATACAGCGCCCTGCCCACTCAAAGGGGTACAGTTGTAACAACATAAAGATGGCTGAGGCAAAGCAAACGCCATAGACCCAACCTTGGATTTTTTGACGCACAATGGCCGGGATGAAATACATCGCGAGCATGTT
>Ga0209550_10003785_pt1 | contig 14371 bp, 9 predicted proteins | sample LauGreSuBDMM15SN_2_FD_187567 | JGI IMG/M metagenome (GOLD analysis project Ga0209550, IMG submission 187567) | Freshwater lake microbial communities from Lake Michigan, USA - Su13.BD.MM15.SN (SPAdes) (version 5) | ecosystem: Environmental > Aquatic > Freshwater > Lake | place: Lake Michigan, USA...
TGCCGCCTTGGTCCAACGCCTGACCACTTTGGCACCCGTGACGCAACAAGTCAGCAAAGAAGCCCTCAGCCGCTTGGTCCAGCACAGCGCGCCAGAGGCTGAAGACCTGATTCGCCAAGCCTATGGCAGCGAAGACTTTCGTGAAGGAGTGGCCGCCTTCGTGGCCAAACGCAAACCTGTTTGGAAAGGCCGCTGAAGGTCACGAGGGGAATGGACCACGCCAAGGGCGCTTTAGGAGGTCACCTAAACGCCCTTCATCGGTGACTCAAACCCGCTCGGCCACCCAAGCCTGCACGGTGGCCAACGCTGCGGGCAATGCCGCTGAGTTGGTGCCACCAGCCATGGCCATGTCGGGCTTGCCGCCGCCTTTGCCGCCCACTTGTTGGGCCACAAAGTTGGCCAACTCACCAGCCTTGACCTTGCCCACGGTGTCGGCGGTCACGCCAGCGGCGATGTTGACCTTGTCGCCATCGACCGCAGTCAACACGATCACAGCGGTTTTCATCTTGTCTTTGAGTTTGTCCAGGGTGTCGCGCAGGGTCTTGGCATCGGCACCTTCCAACTTGGCCACCAGCAGCTTGACACCCTTGATATCGACGGCTTGGGTCAGCAACTCGTCGCCTTGGGCAGAAGCCAGCTTGCCTTTGGCGGTAGCCAGTTCTTTTTCGAGCGCCTTGACCTGGTCCAGCACTTGGGCAATGCGGTTGTTCAGATCGGCAGGCTGGGCTTTCAGTGTGCCCGCAGCTTGCGTGACGGTGTCTTCCAGAGACTGCAGGTAAGCCAGTGCGTTGGTCCCGGTCACGGCTTCGATGCGTCGCACACCTGCGGCCACGCCGCCTTCGCTGACGATCTTGAAGAGGCCAATGTCGCCCGTGGCTTTGACGTGGGTGCCACCGCACAGTTCGCGGCTAGAGCCAATGTCGAGCACGCGCACGGTCTCGCCGTACTTCTCGCCAAACAGCATCATCGCGCCGGTCTTTTGGGCGCTTTCGATGTCCATCACACGCGCTTGCGCGGCGGCGTTGGCCAAAATTTCGTCGTTGACTTGGGCTTCGATCTGGCGGATTTCGGCGTCGGTCACGGGCGCGTTGTGCGCAAAGTCAAAACGGGTGCGCTCGGCATTCACCAAGCTGCCCTTTTGCTGCACATGGGTGCCCAGCACTTCCCGCAGGGCTTTGTGCATCAGGTGGGTGGCAGAGTGGTTGCGCACGGTGGCGGCACGCACAGCCAGGTCCACATGCGCTTGAACCGCATCACCTACTTTCAGGCTGCCCGATTTCACTTCGCCGTGGTGGCCAAACACATCGGCCTTGATCTTGAGCGTGTCGGCCACGTTGAACTGACCGCCCGCGTTGTGGACCATGCCCTGATCGCCCACTTGGCCGCCGGACTCTGCGTAAAACGGTGTGGAGTCGAGCACGATCACGCCAGACTGACCAGCTTTGAGCTCGGTCACAGCGTTGCCGTCGGCATACAGGGCCAACACTTTGGCGTTGGCCGTCAGGTCGTCGTAACCCACAAACTCGTTGCCAGCACCGGAGTAATCCAGCGCCTTGTCCATCTTGAATTTGCCAGCGGCGCGGGCTTGGGCCTTTTGCTTTTCCATGGCGGTGGCAAAACCGGCTTCGTCCACGCTGAGGCCTCGTTCGCGGCACACGTCAGCCGACAAATCAAGCGGAAAACCGTAGGTGTCGTGCAGCTTGAAGGCCACTTCGCCGGGCAACACTTTCACGCCGCCTTCAAGGGCCGCGTCCAGAATCTGCATGCCGCTTTGCAGCGTTTCAAAGAAGCGCTCTTCTTCGATGCGCAAGATATCGGCAATGCGATCTGCCTGATCGGCCATGTTGGGGTAAGCCGCGCCCATGAGCTTGACCAAATCGGGCACCAGCTTGTGGAAGAACGGGGTCTTTTGGCCCAGCAAATAACCATGGCGAATGGCGCGGCGGATGATGCGACGCTGCACGTAGCCACGGCCTTCGTTGCTGGGCACCACGCCGTCACTCACCAAGAACGAGGTGGCGCGGATGTGGTCGGCGATCACGCGCAGCGACTTGTTGTTCAGGTCGGTGCAGCCGGTTTCGCGCGATGCGGCCTTGATCAGCGCGTCAAAAATGTCGATCTCGTAGTTGCTGTGAACGTGCTGCAAGATGGCGGCCAGGCGCTCCAGGCCCATGCCCGTGTCCACGCACGGCGCAGGCAGTGGCGTGACGGCACCGGTCTCATCCATGTTGAACTGCATGAACACGTTGTTCCAGATTTCGATGAAGCGGTCGCCGTCTTCGTCAGGACTGCCGGGTGGGCCACCGGGAATGTGCGCGCCGTGGTCGTAAAAGATCTCGGAGCAAGGACCGCAGGGGCCGGTGTCGGCCATCATCCAGAAGTTGTCGGACTTGTAGCGACCGCCCTTGTTGTCACCGATGCGGATGATGCGGTTCTCTTGCACGATGCGCTCAGGTGTCCAGCCCGATTTGACAAAAATGTCCTCCCAAATCGCATAAGCCTCGTCGTCTTCCATGTACACCGTGGCATACAGCTTGTCGGCGGGCAGTTTGTAGACCTGGGTCAACAGCTCCCACGCCCACTCCAGCGATTCGCGCTTGAAATAGTCACCAAACGACCAGTTGCCCATCATCTCGAAAAAAGTGTGGTGACGGGCGGTGTAGCCCACGTTTTCAAGGTCGTTGTGCTTGCCACCCGCACGCAGGCAAGCTTGCACAGAGGCGGCACGCACGTACGAGCGCTTGTCCGAGCCCAAAAACACGTCCTTGAACTGGACCATGCCCGAGTTGGTGAACATCAAGGTCGGGTCGTTGCCGGGCACCAAGGGGCTGGACGCCACCACGGTGTGGCCTTTGGAATCAAAAAAGTCCAAAAAGGTCTTGCGGATGTCGGAGACGGAGAAAGTGGCTTGGCTCATGGGGGTGGTTTCGCTCAAAGTGCAACCCCGCATTATAAGTTTGGGGCGATAGGCGAGCACGCCGCGCAGATGGGTCTGATTTGCGCTTAAGACCAAATCTACACATAATATGTGTGAATATGCCATTCGAAACGGCACGCTCCCCCTGTTCCTTTCAGAAAGGCCCGCCATGAACATCACCCTGTCAGTCGACGAACGCGTCGCCGAAGCTGCCCGCGAGGCGGCGCGAAAGATGGGCAAAAGCCTGAACCAAGCCGTGCGCGACTATTTGGAGCAGTTGGCCGGACAAGAACGCCAAGCCACCGAATGGCAGCTTTGGGAGCAGCGCTGTTTGGGTGGGGGGGGACGCCTGCAAGGCTACAAATTCGACAGGGACGCTTTGCATGATCGCGGCTGAGCCCTCGCCTCCTTGGGGTCCCTTGTTGGCTCTGCCCAAAGCCCGTTGCTTCATTGACACCAACGTGCTGGTTTATGCCGACAGCACCGACGAGCCCCGCAAACAGCGCATCGCCATCGATTTGCTTCGCCACCTGCGTTTTGAGCGCTTGGGCGTGCTCTCCACGCAGGTGCTCAACGAGTACATCCAGGTTGGCCTGCGCAAGCTGGGTTTGCCGCACGCTCACATCCGCGAACAGTTGCACTGTTACCGCCAATTCGACATCGCAGCCGTGACGCCCGTCACCGTCGACATGGCGCTGGATTTGCACCAAAAACACGCCTTGAGCTACTGGGACGCCCTGATCGTGGCCAGCGCCCACATTGCGGGGTGTTCGGTGTTGCTCACTGAGGACATGGGCACCGGTGAAATACTGGCCGGGGTAGAGCTGGTCAATCCCTTCGCTTCAAGCTGAAGCTTTCACAAATTGACAAGCGCCAAAGCGCTACGTTAACTGCGCGACACAATCGGCCTTTTTTGCCCGATATGCTCAGAGTTTTGGCCGGCCAGCTCCCAGAGGCCCGGCACCTGCGCCAACACCACAACCTCACAACACCATGACCACTTCTCCCCTCGCCCAACTCAACGACCCCAGCCTGCTCAAGACCGACGCCCTGATCAACGGCCAATGGGTGAAGGGCAGCGGCCGTTTTGCCGTGACCGACCCCGCCACCGGGGCCCATCTGGCGGATGTGGCCAATCTGGGCCCAGCGGAGGCCGAGCAAGCCATAGCCGCCGCCAACGCCGCCTGGCCTGCCTGGAAAGCCAAAACCGCTAAAGAGCGCAGCATCATTTTGCGCAAGTGGTATGACCTGCTCATGGCCAACCAGGACGATCTGGGCCGCATCATGACCGCCGAGCAAGGCAAACCCTTTCCCGAAGCCAAAGGCGAAGTGGCCTACGGTGCCAGCTTTGTCGAGTGGTTTGCCGAAGAAGCCAAGCGCATCAATGGCGAAACCCTGCCCCAGTTCGACAACAACCGCCGCTTGTTGGTCTTGAAGCAGCCCATTGGTGTGTGCGCGGCCATCACGCCCTGGAACTTTCCCCTGGCCATGATCACTCGCAAGGTCGCGCCCGCGTTGGCCGCTGGCTGCCCGGTGATCATCAAACCGGCCGAGCTGACGCCGCTGACGGCCCTGGCTGCGGCTGAGTTGGCCATCCGCGCGGGCATCCCCGCCGGGGTTCTGAACATGATCACCGCCGACGCCGACAACTCGATTGCCGTGGGCAAAGTGCTGTGCGCGAGCGACGTGGTGCGCCACATCAGCTTCACCGGCTCCACCGAAGTCGGTCGCATCCTCATGGCGCAATCGGCCCCCACCGTCAAGAAAATGTCTTTGGAGCTGGGCGGCAATGCGCCCTTCATCGTTTTCAACGACGCCGACATCGACAGCGCGGTCGAAGGTGCCTTCGCCAGCAAATACCGCAACGCCGGACAGACCTGCGTGTGCTCCAACCGCTTTTATGTGCAAGAAGGCGTGTACGACGAGTTTGTCCAAAAATTCGCGGCCAAAGTGCAGACCGCCAAAGTGGGCAATGGTTTTGACGATGGCGTGAACCAAGGCCCTTTGATCGAAGAAGCGGCCTTGACCAAAGTGCAGCGCCATGTGGACGACGCCGTGGCCAAAGGCGCCCGCGTGGTGGTCGGGGGCAAGCGCCTGTCCGGCATGGGTTCGGGCCAATTTTTTGAGCCCACCGTGGTGGCCGATGCCACGGCCGACATGCTCTGCGCCAAAGAAGAAACCTTCGGTCCCTTTGCACCCATCTTCAAGTTCAAGACCGAGCAAGAAGCGGTGGATGCGGCCAACAACACCGAATTCGGCCTGGCCAGCTATTTCTACAGCCGCGACGTGGGCTGCATTTTCCGAGTGAGCGAGGCGCTGGAATACGGCATGGTCGGCATCAACGTGGGCATTTTGGCGACCGAGCATGTGCCTTTCGGTGGCGTCAAGCAGTCGGGCCTGGGCCGCGAAGGCTCGCACCACGGCATCGACGACTATGTGGAAATCAAATTCCTGTGTGTGGGTGACATCCTGAAGTAATTCAAGCGTTGAGATCGAGCGCATATCAGCAAAGATGCTGACCTGATCAGACATACCGAAAAATGCTCAATGCTTTGCATTGCACTGAGAGCTGCGATTGAAAAATAAGACCATACGCATTCGTTTCACGCCATGGCGCAGAGTTTGCAAAATGGGCTAACGGACAACGGTAATCGAATGCTCAGCACGTCCATACCCGTGCAACAACAAAATTTATCCCTCAAATCAAGTGCCGATGTCGCTGACATCGGCACTCAACTACTCAGCTGAGCAGTTTCAATCAAGTCAGTTTCGGCGCACCCGCACAAAAGCCAACATCACCATCAAACTGGCCAAGAACATCAATGCCCATTCGCTGAGGGTGGGTATTTGCGCAACTTCCAGATCAATGACTGGACCTAAGGGATCGGTGATCAAACCAGATGCAGCGTTCGAATCACCAGTTCCGTTATCGGTGATCGAATAGGTGGCTGTATTGCCGGACACTGTGACCTGATTGGTCCAGTCCATCCAACTGCCGTTGATGAGTTTCAAGTAACGAGCACTGGATGGCAGGGCCTGTGGGTAGGTCACGGTGATGGTCACCGTGCCACCCGGTGTGGTTTGCGCCGTGAATTCAAACACACCGTAGGGGAAAGTCTTTCCAGCTGGGGTGTTGCTGGCCGCAACAAATCGGCCCGTATTTTCAACAAAACCGCCGCCAGAAATTGTGGCCGTACCAAATGAGGGGGCACCAATGACTTGCACCGCAAGTACCGTGATGCTCACCGTCGCTGTGGCCGAACCGCTGGTGGCACCCGTGCCGGTGATGGTGTAAGAGCTTGCAGACTGTGTTGCCGTTGGTGTGCCACTGATCACACCGGTGGTGACATCCATCGACAAGCCTGCGGGAAGCGGAGGGCTGATGGCGTAAGACGCGTTGCCAGTGAAGTTCGTGCCCGTCAAGGTCGAAGTGGGCGTGATGGCCGTACCTACGCGACCGCTGACGGTCTGTGTTGCAGGGCTAATGGACGGTGCGGCAATCACCGTGATGCTCACCGTGGCAGTGGCCGAACCGCTGGTGGCACCCGTGCCTGTGATGGTGTAAGAGCTTGCAGACTGTGTTGCCGTCGGTGTTCCGCTGATCACGCCGGTTGTAGCATCCATCGTCAAGCCTGTGGGCAGCGGAGGATTGATGGCATAAGAGACACTGCCTGTGAAGTTCGTGCCCGTCAAAGCCGAGGTGGGTGTGATTGCCGTGCCTACGAGCCCGCTGACGGTTTGACTAGCAGGGCCAACAGAAGCCGCAGCAATCACAGTGATGCTTACCGTGGCGGTTGCACTGCCGCTGGTGGCGCCCGTTCCTGTGATGGTGTAGTTCGTTGCCGATTGTGTGGCTGAAGGTGTACCGCTGATCACACCCGATGAGGTGGACAGTGTCAAGCCTGCAGGCAAAGGCGTATTGGTTGAGTAGGTCACGCTTCCTGCGAAGAAACTTCCCGTCAAAGCCGAGGTGGCTGTGATGGATGTTCCCACACTGCCACTGACTGTTTGGCTTGCTGGACTGATGGAAGGGGTCCCAAACGTGAATAAATTGTTGTCCTGATTTGTCCCCCCGAGTGTCGTTACCAAGACACTGGCAGTTCCCGCGACACCAGCAGGCGTAATACAAGTGACGGATGTTGCAGTGTTCGCGCTCCGCGAGGTACATGCATTGCCCCCGATGCTCACACCAGTGGCTGAACCCAAGTTAGCACCCGTGATCGTCACGCTGGTACCACCTGAAATGGTGCCTGTATCAGGCAAAATCGAAATAACTTCTGGTGGAAGATAAATGATGACAGAGCCATTTTGACCGTTGGCACCTTGCGAGCCACCATTCGAAGCTGAGACATACGTTGACCCTGCAGGGCCAGTACTGCCGCCGCCCCCGCCGCCGCCATCGGTCAATGCACCAGCACCACTACCTCCGCCTCCGTAACCTCCGCCACCGCCGCCAGCCTGAGCTTTACAACTTGGGCCAGCAGCGGGTATGACGTATCCATAACCGCCTCCCACACCAAGTCCTGAGCCTGACCCACCACCTGCGTGAATGTTGCTGGTGTGGGAGCTGTTTTGTGACCCATCACCACCAGCACCGCCGTTTCCGCTGCCACCTGCAGAACCACTTCCACAGTAATAGCCGCTAGATGTTTGTGCAACACCCGCTGAACCACCTACACCGGCGTTTCCGCCTAAAGCAGCTGAAACGGAAGTACCTATTCCGCCATTGCCCCCCACTGGCACCCCCCCCGCCCCTCCAACGGAACCTGCACCACCGCCGCCGCCACCAGCAATAATTTGATCAGATGCCCCGGCATTGATGTTTGTGGACCCACCTCCACCGCCACCATCACCGGGATAACCTGTACCACGACCACCGATGTGCATGGACATTACCTGTCCAGGAGTCACCGTGAGAACAGATGTGACTGTTGCGCCGCTTCCTCCAGCAGCATCCCAGCCCCCACCCCCGCCAGCACCCTTTGCCACCACTTTGACAGTGGTCACACCAGCAGGGATTGTGCAAGTGACAGCACCTGGAGTACTGTAGGCCACACCGTGCACACAGTCAGCGGCCATGGTATTTGTAACACACAGCAACAACGCGAAAACCATGGCCAACTGGCGCCACATGACATGCTTGGCGAGTCGAGACATCAAACTAAACAATCCAAGGGAAAAGTTATGTCCAACCATGATGTGGCGGTTGTGGTTTGGGTGTGAAGTTTGAATCAGCATGATCAGTGTGATAAAAAATGACAATCAGTTTAACAGTGCTTTTTGTATTTTTAAAATGACAAAATTGTAATTTTGATCATTTTGAAAGTATGAGCATTCTGTTTCCACATGAGCACTGCGACTTTCCGCCAACTCAGTTTGATGCGCTCTTTTTGCCAGGCCTTTTGCTTCCTCCCCGACTTCACTCCGCCATGCACCATGGGCAAACGTGTAAGCCGCGTCTTCAGAGACAACAGGTACGACCCATTCATCAACCCCAAACGGGACACAGGTTGAATGCTTCAGCGAAGCCAAGCGCATCAACGGCGAAACCCTGCCCCAGTTTGACAACAACCGCCGCTTGTTGGTCTTGAAGCAGCCCATTGGTGTGTGCGCGGCCATCACTCCATGGAACTCACCTTTGGCCATGAGGCGGTGTGTAGCAGTCGGGCTTGGGCCGGGAAGGTTCACACCACGGCATGGACGACTATGTGGAAATCAAATTCCTGTGTGTGGGTGACATCCTGAAGTAAACTCCAACAATCGCGGGTGTCGTTTAATGGTAGGACTTTTGCTTCCCAAGCAAATAACGAGGGTTCGATTCCCTTCACCCGCTCCAAAAGATCGCTTCAGATCACACCCCCAAGCCGCAAAACCTGCCCAACTCCCAGAGTCGGCAGGTTTTTTTTGGGTCGGTCCACAAGGATGCATTGAGGTGACCCACAAAACCATCAATGTCAATTCGTTTTGATGGTTTCATATTTATTTCATTTTTGATTGGAAAAATATAGGTTGTTCATTTTTATGCACCTCCACTTCGAAAGCGAATATTTCCATGACCGCTCCCTTCAAACTTTCCTTGGCGGCATGCAGCACATTCTTGATGTGCCAAGCTGTTGCTCAGCAAGCCGTCCCCCCTTCCGGCAATCTCGACACCATCGTGATCACTGGCCAAGCATCCAGTCTGAGCAAATCCATCCGTGCCCAAGAGGCATCCAACCAAATCATCAGTGTGGTCAGCTCGGACGACATCGGCTCCTTGCCCGATATCAATGCCGCCGAAGCTTTGGCGCGCATGCCGGGTATTTCGCTGCAACGCGATCAGGGTGAAGGTCGCTATGTGGTGGTTCGAGGTCTTGGCCCCGATTTGAATTCCGTCACCATCAACGGTGCCTTGGTGCCTTCGCCTGAAAACGGTCGGCGCGGTGTGACTTTGGACATCTTGCCCGCAGGCATGATCCGGTCGCTGGAAGTGACCAAAACGCTCACACCCGACATGGATGCCAACTCTTTGGGCGGCACCATCGACGTCAAAACGCTGTCTGCCTTTGATCTTCCTGGCAAGCTGCTCTCTGTGACGGGTGGCGTGGGCTACGATGAACTTTCCAAGAATAGCAATCCATTTGCCAGCGCACTTTGGGCAGATCGTTTCATGGATGGAAAATTGGGTGTTGCTGTGGGCATCAGCACCGAAAAACGTAAGTTTGCCTCCGATGACGTCGAAACAGGTGGCGGATGGGCGGGTGGAAAATTATCCTCAGTTGAGCTGCGCGATTACCAGCCGGTGCGAGAGCGCAATGCTTTGTCTTTGAATCTGGATTACCGAGTCAACAAAGATCAGTCTTTTTATTCAAAGACATTTTGGAGCAACTTCAGTGACGATGAGCTTCGCGATCGCCTGGGTATCAGCAACATCACTGGCGGTTCTGCAGCAGAGGACACGCCCTTCAACGCACGCGCTGAACGCAACTTAAGACAGCGCAAATACACCCGCGAGATTCTGTCTCAGGTCATCGGCGGATCGCAAACCTGGGACGATTGGAAGTTGGAAGGTCGTCTTGGCTTCAGCACCGCGAATGAAGATCAACCGAACGCGCTCAACAGTGTGGCCTTCCGGCAAAACGTGACAGGCCTGACCTACAAGGACACGATGTTGCCCGTGATCACCGCACCTGCCAACTCGTCACTGTATGACCCCAGTAAATACGCATTGAACGCCATCACCTTCCAATCCAGGTTGAGTGAAGACAAAGAGAGCCACGGCAAATTTGACTTGAGCCGAAAGCTCAATTTTGGCGACATCCAAAGCACTTTGAAATTTGGCTTCAAGTCCAGCCTGCGCGAAAAAACCAATGACACGGACCAGTGGACTTTTAACAGTTCGAACGCCGCAAGTCCCAACTATTGGGGAGCAGGCCCAACCACTTTGAATGCTTTCAACGGCACCAACATGGTTGATTTCCCACAAATGATCGGTCTTTCAATTGACCCGGCCTTGGTCCGTGCACGCGCCGCAGGCTTGAACAAAGCTGGTGCAACGATTGTTTCCACTTCTGCTGTCAGTGATTGGCGCATGAATGAAAACATCAACGCCTACTATGCCCAAGCGAGCACCGATATTGGCAACTGGAACATCCTGGCGGGTGTTCGCCATGAGAACACAAAGTTTGAAGCCAACGGCAATCAGTTCTTGAACAATGCGCTGACCCCCAAGAACACAAGCCGTAGTTTTGGCAACACTCTGCCCAACCTGCAAATTCGCAACAGCCTTGACCAAGAAACCAGCATTCGCGCAGCTTTGACCAACTCTGTTGTGCGAGCCAACTTCAGTCAACTGGCCCCCGGCGTTGCCTACAGCTCGCCAACCGAAGCCACCATCGGCAATCCTGATCTGAAACCTCTGACCTCCGCCAATTTTGATGCAGGTGTGGAGCGTTTGATTGGCAAAGATGGCGTCATGTCTTTCTATTACTTCACAAAAGACATCAAAGATTTCACTTACACCACGAACATGGCCGGTACCGGACAGTGGACCGGTTTCACTTCTGCCACCGTGGGGGTGAACGGCGACAAAGCCAAGCTCAAGGGTTACGAGTTGTCTTACACACAAGCGCTTCGTCAGTTGCCGGGCGCTTTGAGTGGTTTGATTGTGGGCGCCAACGCCACAATCACGGATTCCACCACGGTGCTTTCACGCTTTGACAAACCGACCAACAAGCTGCTTTCCCGCGAAGTCGCATTGCCAGGCCAGTCAAACAGAGTGGTGAATCTTGTTTTGGGTTACGAGGCGGGCCCTTTGAGTGCTCGCGTTGCCTCGAACGCCAAATCACGTTATTTGCTGCAAACCGGCAGCGATGTGGTGGACGCCAGCCAAGACGCTTGGGTGGCTGGTCAAAGACAGGTTGATCTTTCTGTGAAATATCAAATCAACAAAATGACTCAACTCACATTTGAAGGCTTGAACATCAACAAAGAAAAATACTACGTGTACCTTGGCAACGAACGCTTCAACTTTCAAAATGAACAGTACGGTCGCACCTTCCGTCTTTCATTGACCATGGCCCATTTTTAAGTGTTCATCACTTTATGCCAGTGGAAGAAGGCTCTGCCTTCTTCCATTTTTTTAGGGTGCATGTGTTGGATAAGCGCCACTTCATGCCACGCCGGTCACTACACGACCAAAACACCTTACCAAGCGCAACAAGATTTCAATTCTTACGAAGTGATACCCGCAGGTTTTGAAATTTTTCATACACAGCTGGTCGCGCGGCATGGTGCGCGTGGTCTGTCCAAGATGAAATCAGATTTGGCATTGTTCAATCTTTGGAAAGCAGCCCGTCAACAAAATGCATTGACACCATTGGGGGAGAATTTAGGTCCTCAGTTGGAAAAGTTGATTGAGGTGAATGCCCTGCTCGGCTACGGGTTCCTCAGCAGCAGTTCACCGGGTTACGGCAACCTCTCGCAACGAGGCGTTCAGGAACATGCGCAGTTGGCGCAAAGAATGTTGAAGCGTTTGCCAAGTCTTTTTGTTCAATTGGAAGATGACAAAATTTCTCATGATCAAAAATCGATCCGAGTGCTTCATTCAGGTGTCAACCGAGCTAAAGACAGCGCCGATTCCTTTGTCAACGCCTTGGTAACCCAAAAACCAAAGCTCAAAGCTCAACTGCATTACCCGATTGTTAAAGGTTACCCAGAAGCCAATCCAAAGGATCAGTTACCCGGTGTCAATCGTTTTTTACTTTATTTTCACAGCTTAGATGATCGGACGGACGCCGCATTGAACATGGCCGATCGAAACGCCAAGATTTTCAAATACAGCCAAGCCTATCAAAAATACAGCAACAGCCCTCGGATTACTGCCAAAGCAAGACTGATTCATGAATCAGAAGTCATGCATTCAACAGCAAACCAAGTTTTGTCAAGGCTGTTCAAGTCTGATTTTCTCGAGCGCTTAAAGAGTGGAAAATTTCAAGTGGCCAATACTGGAAAATTTCATTTCAAGACAAAAGATGGTGTTTATCAAGTTCAATTAGAGGGTGATGGCCGAGCTCTGATCCGAACGCCCTTGGATGCACTCTTGGCTTTGTCAGACGCATACGAAATTGCACCTGGTCTTCAATATGAGTTGGGATTTAATTTTAACGAATACATCAGCGATAGCGAAGCCAAGATTTTGGCTGAGGCCAATGATGCAGAGGATTTCTACAGCAGAGGGCCTGGGATCGCTGAAGACCCCCCTCTCAACAGCTACATGGCAGAAGGTTTGCTCCTGGATTTCTTCGATCAAATAAATCAAGCCAATTCCAGCCCAATTGGTAAAGGCGCTACTTTGCGGTTTACCCATGCCGAAGTATTGGTGTCATTTGCCAGTATTCTGCAGATTCCAAAATTAACCCAAGCGCTGCCATTTACTGAAAATTATTCATACGCCAACAGTGCATGGAGGGGTGCGTTGATTGCGCCCTACACGGCCAATGTCCAATGGGATACTTTCAGGAATCCTCAGGGGTCTCTTGTTGTTCGTATGCTTTACAACGAGAGGGAGATGCATTTCAAGTCGACATGTGATTCAGCGAGAATAAATCCCCAAAGTTTTTATTACAAATATGAGGGTTTGAAGGCTTGTTACGGTGTTGATTAAACCCTTGGCACCTGCAAAAAACGTCATTTCTTCTGGACAATTTTTCGATCAATGGTGAAAATCAGACTTATCGGTTGTTGGATTGGGCTTCATCAGACTGCTCTGTGTTAGGCAAAGTAATCTCGGGCAGCACGACAGGGTTTTCGACCATGACCGCGTTTTGCACCTTTGGCGCGCTGCGCATGGCTTCTGGTTTGCTCTCTGCCACTTTGGGTTGTGGCAATAAGGCCGACAGGGGATTGGCCGTTTGAGACTGAAGGGTTGCTTGCGGCTGCTCGAGCGTCTCAGGCACAAAGGATGGGGCAGAATTTTTCACAACCGATGCGTTTGAATTTTCAAAAATGCCAATGGTTAGCCGGGGAATGACTTCATTGAACTGCAACGTGATGCCCGCGACCCCAACGCCTGCCAGAATGAGAAGCGCCAACGCACCCCACAGACTCGGACTGAGCCGCCAAGCGCTCGCAACCGCATGGCCTTGACGCTTTTTCAACTGGATCAAAGCATCCACCACGGTGGGCTGGGCATCGGCGTCGATCGGTTCGTCAGCCCTGATGACCAAGTCTGGATTGCCCCCCAGCAAAAGCGCCACTTTGCGCGCAGCTTTTTCTTGAATCGCTTGGGAGTAGAAAAGCGATGTCTCGCCCGATTCGAGTTGCAGGATTTGACCCTTGGACAAAATCGCTTTGCGGGCCAAAACACCCGTTTCCAAGTTGTTGGCCAATCGCCATTCGCGTAACAACTCCCCACGGACACGGTTTGACATGGATAAAAATTTTCAAGGACAAAGAACTTTTTTTTTATGTCGTCAATCATTGAAGTTTCTGTGACAAAAAAGCCACCAGATCGAGGTGGCTTTTGGTCTTCAGCAAAAGGGGCTTCAGAAAATCAGATTCACACCCGTCTTGCTTTGCAGCAACTCGGGCGTCACGCCGGGGGCCAGTTCAAGCACTTTGAGTCCCTCGGGCACCACGTCCATCACAGCCAAGTCGGTGATGATGCGGTCTACCACGCCCACGCCCGTCAAAGGCAGGGTGCAGCTGGGCAAGATCTTCATGTTTTCGGTGCCGTCTTTCTTTTTGGCCACATGCTCCATCAAGATGATCACGCGCTTGACGCCTGCGACCAAATCCATTGCGCCGCCCATGCCCTTGACCATCTTGCCGGGGATCATCCAGTTGGCCAGATCGCCCTTTTCGCTCACCTGCATCGCGCCGAGGATCGACAGGTTGATCTTGCCGCCACGGATCATGGCAAACGACAGATCGCTGCCAAAGATAGATGAGCCCTTGATGGTCGTCACCGTCTGT
>Ga0209550_10003788_pt1 | contig 14370 bp, 13 predicted proteins | sample LauGreSuBDMM15SN_2_FD_187567 | JGI IMG/M metagenome (GOLD analysis project Ga0209550, IMG submission 187567) | Freshwater lake microbial communities from Lake Michigan, USA - Su13.BD.MM15.SN (SPAdes) (version 5) | ecosystem: Environmental > Aquatic > Freshwater > Lake | place: Lake Michigan...
GCCCTAGAATAATTGGTTTTGTTCAGTCGAACAAATTTTAAAAAACACCAGGACTTCACCATGGCCATCGAACGCACCCTTTCCATCATTAAGCCAGACGCAGTTGCCAAGAACGTGATCGGTCAGATCTACGCCCGCTTTGAGGCCGCTGGTCTGAAAGTCGTGGCTGCCCGCATGGCCCACCTCTCGCGCGGCGAGGCCGAGGCCTTTTACGCTGTGCACAAGGCCCGCCCCTTCTTCAAAGACCTGGTGGACTTCATGATCTCCGGCCCCGTGATGATCCAAGCCCTCGAAGGCGAAGGCGCGATTGGCAAAAACCGCGACCTGATGGGCGCCACCGACCCCAAGAAAGCCGACGCAGGCACCATCCGCGCCGACTTTGCCGACAGCATCGACGCCAACGCCGTGCACGGCTCTGACGCCCCCGACACCGCTGCCCAGGAAATCGCTTTCTTTTTCCCCGGCATGAACGTTTACTCGCGTTAATTTGCCCTGGCAGCCTGCTTGGGCTCTGCAGAGTCAAACAGGCAATAATCAGAGCAAGATGCGGGGCCTTTGGGCTCCGCTCTTTTTTCAAGGGGCGGTCTCCTCGTTGTCAAACCCAGACCTGGCGCCTACATTCCCCTTGCGTTTCCCGACACAGGCGCTACGCTGATCCCTTTTAGCGGCGTGACACGACCCCCCAACCCTCCCATGAGCACCAATCTTCTTGGCCTTGACCTCGACGCGCTGGTCGCCTTTTGCGAGCAGTTGGGCGAAAAGCGTTTTCGCGCCACCCAGCTCTACCGCTGGATTCATCAGCGCGGCGCCACCGACTTTGCGCAAATGACAGACCTGGCCAAGTCCTTGCGCGATAAATTGGCCGGCTGCGCCCACGTGCAGGCCTTGCCCTTGGTGAGCACCCAGCGCTCGGCCGATGGCACGGTGAAATGGCTGTTTGACGTGGGCGGCGGCAACCTTATTGAGAGCGTTTTTATCCCCGAGACCGACCGAGGCACGCTGTGCGTGTCCTCACAAGCCGGTTGCGCCGTGGGTTGCCGCTTTTGCGCCACCGGTCACCAGGGCTTTAGCCGCAACCTGAACACCGGCGAAATCTTGGCCCAGCTCTGGTTTGCCGAGCACACGCTGCGACAGACCCTTGGCTGCCAAGAGCGTGTCATCACCAACGTGGTCATGATGGGCATGGGCGAGCCCTTGCAAAACTACGCCCAACTGGTGCCGGCCCTCAAAGTCATGCTCGACGACCACGCCTACGGCCTGTCGCGCCGGCGGGTCACGGTGTCTACCTCGGGCGTGGTGCCCATGGTGGACCGTCTCAGCCAAGACTGCCCGGTGGCGCTGGCCGTGTCTTTGCACGCGCCCAACAACACCTTGCGCGACCACCTGGTGCCGCTCAACCGCAAATACCCCATCGCCGAGCTGCTGCAGGCGTGCACCCGCTACCAAGCGTTTGCGCCGCGCGACTTCATTACCTTTGAATACTGCATGCTCGACGGCGTGAACGACCAGCCCGAGCACGCACGCGAGTTGATTGCGCTCATGAAAACCCACGGTGCCCAAGGTTTGCAAGCCAAGTTCAACCTGATTCCCTTCAACCCGTTTGAAGCTTCTGGCCTCAAGCGCTCGCCCGACGCCCAGGTGAAGTTGTTTGCAAGCTTGCTCATGGACGCGGGCCTGGTCACCACGCTGCGCAAAACCCGGGGTGACGACATCGCCGCGGCCTGCGGCCAACTCGCGGGTGATGTGCAGGACCGCACCGACGTTCAGCAGCGCATGGCCAGCCAGCGGCTGGGCATGCTGGCCCAGATTCCGGTGGTCACCGTGTCCGCTGGTCGCCCCTGAAGCTGCGCCATGGCGCCAAAGCGGTTTCTCTTCGCTGTTCGGCCTTGGACTGTATGGGCTGCGCTGGCGGCATTGCTCAGCCTCAGCGCTTGCTCAGCGCCTGCCACGCGATCAGTGGATGAGGCCAGCGAGGGGCAGGACAGGGCCAAAGCCGAGCCTTCCGCTGCCCCAGCGGCCCAGCGCCGTGCAGGCCTGCGGCTGGCGCTGGCCACGGCTTATTTCCAGCAGGGCCAAGATGAGGTGGCTCTGGACGAGCTCAGGCAGGCACTGGCCAGCCAGCCCGATCTGGTCCCCGCTTTGAACTTGCGCGGCCTGGTGCACCTGCGGCTGGGCCAGTGGCCGCAGGCCGAGCGCAGCTTGCAGCGCGCGCTGGCTCTGGCCCCCCAAGACGCCGATGTGGCGCACAACCTGGCCTGGACGCTGTGCCAGCAGCCCCAGCCTCAAACGCAAGTGCAGTACGAGGACATGGCCGCCTTGTTCCAGCTCGCGCTGGCCCAGCCTGGCTACGCGCATGCAGCCCGCAGCTGGACCGCTTTGGGGGTTTGCCAGCAGCGGGCAGCGCGCTTGCCGCAGGCCCAGGCGAGCTTGGTGCAGGCCTGGCGTTTGGAGCCGGCCAACCTGCCCGTGGCGGTCTTGCTGGCCCAGGTGCATGGCGCGCTCAGCCAGTGGCAAGAAGCCAGCCAGGTGATGGCGCAAGCCCATGCGCGCTTGCCTGCCAGCGCTCAGAGCTTGTGGCTGGCCGCGAAGGTTGCCCGCAAGCTTGATAATCAAGCCTTGTTCCGCCAATCGGTCGAACAGCTGAGGCAAGAATTTGGCCGGTCGCCCCAGGCGCTGGCCCTCGATAAAGGGTTGTTTGATGAGTGAAGTTACCGATCAGGGCCCCACCCCTGGCCATGGCGCTGCAGCGCTTGCGGGCGCCAGCGCTGGCGCCCTGATCCGCCGTGCCCGAGAATCTGCGGGCGTGCAAATCACCTCCTTGGCGGTGGCTCTCAAGGTGCCTGTGCGCCGCCTGGAGGCCTTGGAGGCCGACCGCTACGATTTGTTGACCGACGCCGTGTTCGTGAGGGCTTTGGCCTCCAGTGTGTGCCGAAGCCTCAAGATCGATCCCGCCCCTATCTTGCCTTTGTTGCCCCGGACCCAGGCCCAGCCGCTGTCGGTGGAAGGGCGCATCAATGAGCCTTTTCGCTCCTCCGAAGAGGCCGCAGCTGGACGCCGCCCCGTGTCGCCGCCGGCTGTGCTGGCTGGCGTGGTGCTGGTCTTTGCCGCCTTGACCGTGTACCTGTGGCCTGACTTGATGGCCTGGTACAGCAGTGACATGGCAGCACCTGGCTCGGCTGTGGCCAATCTGCCCGCCTCAGGCGTGGCGCCTGCGCCCCCCTCCACAGTCACCGAAGCTGTGCCTTCAGCCGCTGCGTCCCCTGTCCCCGCGCCCGGTGCTGCCGCCATGCCTTCTGCGCCCGTGCCTGCCTTGCCCTCCAAAAGGTGATGTGATGACCCACCCCTGCGCCACAGACTGCGCTATTGAATCGGCCCAACCCAGGCCACGCCGCTCCGCCCAGGCCCGCATTGTGTGGGGCTCCCGCGTGGTCACTGTGGGCGGTGACGCGCCCGTGCGCGTGCAGTCCATGACCAACACCGACACGGTGGACGTCATTGGCACGGCCATCCAGGTCAAAGAACTCGCGCTAGCGGGCTCCGAGGTGGTGCGCATCACCGTCAACACCCCCGAGGCCGCCCAGGCCGTGCCGCACGTGCGCGAGCAGCTAGACCGCATGGGCATTGACACTCCTTTGGTGGGCGACTTTCACTACAACGGCCACACCCTGCTCACCGAGTACCCGGCTTGCGCCGAGGCGCTGTCCAAATACCGCATCAACCCGGGCAATGTGGGCAAGGGCGATAAGCACGACAGGCAGTTCAGCCAGATGATTGAAGCCGCCGTGCGCTGGAACAAACCCGTGCGCATTGGCGTCAACTGGGGCAGCCTGGACCAAGAGCTGCTGGCCCAGATGATGGACGACAATAGCCGCCGCGCCCAGCCTTGGCAGGCCAAGCAGGTGATGTACGAGGCCCTCATCAGCTCGGCCCTGCAGTCGGCCGAGCGCGCCAAAAGCTTGGGGATGGCGCACGAGCAGATTATTTTGTCCTGCAAGGTCTCTGGCGTGCAGGACCTGGTGGCCGTCTACCGAGAACTGGCCAAGCGCACAGACCACCCGCTGCACCTGGGCCTGACCGAAGCGGGCATGGGCACCAAGGGCACGGTGGCCTCCAGCGTGGCGCTGGCCATCTTGCTGCAAGAAGGCATTGGCGACACCATCCGCGTCTCGCTCACCCCGCAGCCCGGCGAGTCACGCACCCAAGAGGTGGTGATTGCGTCTGAAATTTTGCAGGCTTTGGGCTTGCGCATTTTTGTGCCCAGCGTCACCGCCTGCCCCGGCTGCGGCCGCACCACCAGCGCCACCTTTCAGGAACTGGCCAAGCAGATCGACGATTTTTTGCGCCTGCAAATGCCCGTGTGGCGCCACCAGTACCCCGGTGTGGAACAGCTCAAGGTGGCAGTGATGGGCTGCATCGTGAATGGACCGGGAGAGAGCAAGCACGCCGACATTGGCATCAGCTTGCCGGGCACGGGCGAGGCGCCGGCCGCGCCCGTGTTCATTGACGGCGAAAAGCGCCTGACCCTGCGCGGCGAAGGCATTGCCCGCGAATTCCAGGTGCTGGTGGAAAACTACATCCAGCAGCGCTTTGGGGCCAAGCAGCCCGCTTGAGCGTTTTTTATACTTTTTTCACGGGCTTTGAAGAGCTCGCTTGCACCCCCCATGGCTGACAAACTGAGCGCCGTCAAAGGCATGAACGACATTTTGCCGCCCGAGTCGGCGCGCTGGGAATGGCTGGAAGGCCAAGTGCGCTCGCTGATGGCGCGCTACGCCTACCGCAACATCCGCACCCCCATCTTGGAGCACACCCGCTTGTTTGTGCGCAGCATTGGCGAGGTCACCGACATTGTGGAAAAGGAGATGTACTCCTTTGAAGACCGCGCCGACAAGCACGGCGACGCCGAGCACCTGACCATGCGGCCTGAAAACACCGCCAGCGTGGTGCGCGCCGTCACCGAGCACAACCTGCTTTACGACGGCGGCAAGCGCCTGTATTACATGGGCCCCATGTTCAGGCGCGAGCGGCCTCAGCGGGGTCGCTACCGTCAGTTTCATCAAATTGGCGCCGAGGCCCTGGGTTATGCCGGCCCCGAGCTCGATGCCGAGCTGATTTTGCTCGCTGTCGCCCTGTGGCGCGAGTTGGGCCTGAGTGACTGGCGCTTGGAGATCAACAGCCTGGGCCAGCCCGATGAGCGGGCCTTGCACCGGGCCGAGCTCATTGCCTACTTGGAGCAGCATGAAGCTGAACTGGATGAAGAGGCCAAGCGCCGCTTGCACAGCAACCCCTTGCGCATTTTGGACACCAAAAACCCGGCCATGCAGGCACTGGTCAATGGTGCGCCCCGCCTGATTGACTTTTTGGGTGCGAGCTCGCTGGCGCACTTTGACAGCCTGAAAGCCATGCTTGACGCCAACGGCGTGCCCTGGACCTTCAACCCCCGCCTGGTGCGCGGCCTCGACTACTACAACCTGAGCGTGTTTGAGTTTGTCACCGACCGGCTGGGTGCCCAAGGCACCATTTGCGCCGGGGGACGCTACGACTACCTCATCGCTCAAATGGGCGGCAAACCCGCCCCCGCCGTGGGCTGGGCCCTGGGCGTGGAGCGCGTGCTCGATTTGCTCAAAGAGCAGGGCACTCAGCCCGAGTTGCCCGCCCCCGACGCCTTTGCCGTGGTGCCCGACGCCGCTGCACTGCCCCAGGTGCTGCAGTGCCTGCAAGCGCTGCGTGCGGCGGGCGTGAGCGTGCAAATGCATGCGCCTGCGGGCGCGGCCGAAGGCATGGGTAGCATGAAGTCGCAGTTCAAGCGGGCCGACGCCAGCGGCGCGCGCTATGCGCTCATCTTTGGCGAGGCCGAACTGGCCCAGGCCAGCGTGGCGGTCAAGCCGCTGCGTGCCGGCGCCGAGGCGGCGGCCCAGGTGCTCCAGCCTTTGGCCGATGCCGGGGCTTGGGGCCCCGGTTTGCGGCAGATGTAACACCCCGCCTGCATCAGCTGCCGCTGACGGACCACTTGGGCTGGCGACGGCCTTGTGACCCGCAGGCCGTGCCAGGCGCGGCCAGCACCGCCGCCTACAATCGACCTTTCGCGCAAAGCGGGTTGACCCCGTTTGCCCATCCTTTTTTACCGCGACCCTTTGAGGTCCGCTTTGACACCATGGCCACCCAACTGAACCTTGAAGAGCAGGAACAACTGGACCAGCTCAAGCATTTTTGGCGCCGCTGGGGCAACGCCATCACTTGGCTCTTGATTGCAGTGCTGGCAGCGTTTGCCGCCTGGAACGGCTGGAACTACTGGCAGCGCAAGCAAGCCTCGGAAGCCGCCGTGATGTTTGACGAGGTTGAGCGCGCCGCCCAAGCCAAGGACTTGCCCAAGCTCGACCGGGCACTGGCCGACATTCGCGAGCGCTACAGCGCCACCACCTTCGCTCAGCAGTCTGCCTTGTTGGCGGCGAAAACCTACCAAGACGAAAAGCAGGCCGACAAGGCCCAGGCCGCACTGGTCTGGGTGGCTGAAAAGTCGCCCGACGAGGGCTTGCGCGCCGTGGCCCGCCTGCGCGCGGCCGGGCTCATGCTCGATGCCAAAGCCTACGACCAGGCCCTGCAGCAACTTAGCGCCAAGTTCAGCCCCGAGTTTGAGGCCTTGGTGGCTGACCGCCGCGGCGACATTTACCTGGCCCAGGGCAAACCGGCCGAGGCCAAGGCCGAGTACCTCAAAGCCCACGCGAGCCTGGACCCTCAGACCGAGTACCGCATGCTGGTCGAGGTCAAGCTCAACGCCTTGGGCGGCCAAGTGCCCAGTGAGGATAAAAAATGACGCGCCGCGCCGCGCCCCTGTGGGCTTTGCTGGCGGCAGTCAGCTTGCTTGCCGCCTGCGCCAGCGGCCCGGCCAAGCCCAAACCGGCCGATTTGGTGGCCCTCACGCCCGTGGTCGTGGCCAAGCCGCTGTGGTCGGCCAAGTTGCCCGCCATTTCTTTTGCCCTGCAAGTTCAGGTGCATGGCGACAAGCTGACCCTGGCTGCCGGCGACGGCACGGTGCTGCAGCTTGATGCGGCCAGCGGCCGCGAGCTGTGGCGCCAAACGGTAGGTAGCCCCTTGGCCGCCGGGGTGGGCAGCGACGGGCAACTCAGCGCCGTGGTGACCCAGGCCAATGAATTGGTGGCCTTGCAAGAAGGCCGCGTGCTCTGGCGCCAGCGTTTGACCACCCAGGCCTACACCGCACCGCTGGTGGCTGGCGCCCGGGTGTTTGTGCTCAGCGCCGACCGCGCCGTCAGCGCCTACGACGGCCGCACCGGCGCGCGCTTGTGGACCCAGCAACGCCCGGGCAACGACCCGCTGGTGCTGCGCCAAGCCGGCGTGATATTGCCCGTGGGTGACACCTTGGTCGCCGGTCTGTCCGGCCGTCTGTTGGGGCTCAACCCTCTTAATGGCAGCGTGCGTTGGGACGCCGCCATCGCCACCCCCCGCGGCATCAACGAGGTCGAGCGCTTGGTGGACTTGGTCGGCCCCGCTGCCCGCCAAGGCAATGTGGTGTGCGCGCGTGCCTTCCAGGCGGCCGTGGGCTGCGTCAACACCGAGGCGGGCAGCACCACTTGGACGCGCCAGTCTGACGGTTTGGTGGGCTTGGCGGCCGACGAGCGCCAAGTCTTTGGAACCGAGTCCAACAGCAACGTGCAAACCTGGCGCCGCAGCGATGGCGAGCGCGGCTGGTCCAGCGATCGGCTGCGTTTTCGCGAGCTGACCGCACCTTTGGTGGTGGGCCGCTCGGTGGCGGTGGGCGACTTCCAGGGTTTTGTGCATTTCTTGTCCCGCGAGGACGGCAGCTTGCAGGGCCGCCTGTCGACCGACGGCTCGGCCGTGGTCGCCACCCCGCTGATGGCTGGCAACACCTTGGTGGTGGTCACCGCTGCAGGCGGTGTGTTTGGCTTTTCGCTCCCCTGATCCCCCCGCGCCCAGGCGCCAGAGAGTTTGAATGAAACCCGTGATCGCCCTGGTGGGCCGCCCCAACGTGGGCAAGTCCACCCTGTTCAATCGGCTGACCAAGTCGCGCGACGCCATCGTGGCCGACTTTGCCGGGCTGACGCGCGACCGCCATTACGGCAACGCCCGCTTGGGCAAGCAAGAATTCATTGTCATTGACACTGGTGGCTTTGAGCCCACGGCCGAGTCTGGTATTTACAAAGAAATGGCCAAGCAAACCCGCCAGGCCGTGGCCGAGGCCGACGTGGTGATTTTTGTGGTCGACGCGCGCGAAGGCATGTCGGCCCAAGACCACGACATTGCCACCTACTTGCGCAAACTGGGCAAACCCACGCTGCTGGTGGCCAACAAAGCCGAAGGCATGAAGGACACCGCCCACCTGGCCGAGTTCTTTGAGCTCGGGCTTGGCGAGGTGCTGCCAGTGTCGGCCGCACATGGCCAGGGCATGCGCGACATGATGGAAGTGGCGCTGGCGCGAATGGCCCTGCCTGAGTTGGACGACCAAGCCGAGGAGGCAGAAGCCTCTACCATCAAACTGGCCGTGGTGGGCCGGCCCAACGCAGGCAAGTCCACCTTGATCAACACCTGGCTGGGCGAGGAGCGCCTGGTGGCTTTTGACTTGCCAGGCACCACGCGCGACGCCATCTCCGTGCCCTTTGAACGTGAAGGCCAGCGTTTTGAGCTCATTGACACGGCTGGCTTGCGGCGCAAAGGCAAGGTCTTTGAGGCGATTGAAAAGTTTTCGGTGGTCAAAACCTTGCAGGCCATTGAAAACGCCAACGTGGTGCTGCTGCTCATTGACGCCACCCAGGGCGTGACCGACCAAGACGCGCACATTGCCGGCTTTATTTTGGAGAATGGCCGCGCCGTGGTGGTGGCCATCAACAAGTGGGACGCCATCGACAGCTACCAGCGCCAAACGCTGGAGCGCTCTATAGAGACGCGGCTGACCTTCATGAAATTTGCCTCCCTGCACCGCATTTCTGCAGCCAGGCGCCAAGGCTTGGGGCCCGTGTGGGCCTCCATTGCCCAGGCCCATGCGGCGGCCAACCGCAAAATGCCCACGCCCGTGCTGACCCGCTTGCTGCAAGAGGCGGTGGAGTTCCAGCAGCCCCAGCGCTCAGGCATGTCGCGCCCCAAAATGCGTTATGCCCACCAAGGCGGCATGAACCCGCCGGTGATCGTCGTCCACGGCAACTCCCTAGAGCATGTCAGCGAGACCTACAAACGCTACCTGGAAGGCCGTTTTCGCAAGGCCTTTGACCTGGTGGGCACGCCCTTGCGCGTTCAAATGAAGACTTCGCAGAACCCCTTTGCGGACAAGGATTCAGACTGAACTTACACGGTGTATCTTGGGCGCTGTGTTAAGGTCAATCTCCCAAAACAATTTTGAACACGGAGCATATCGTGAGCAATAACAAAGGCCAGCTTTTGCAGGACCCTTTCCTCAATACCCTGCGCAAAGAGCATGTGCCAGTCTCCATTTACCTGGTCAACGGCATCAAGCTGCAGGGGCAAATCGAGTCTTTCGACCAATACGTCGTGTTGCTGCGCAACACGGTCACCCAGATGGTCTACAAACATGCCATCTCGACCATCGTTCCGGGTCGCGCAGTGAACTTTGCCGCACCCGATGCCGAAGAAAGCGCTGCGACCTGAGCACCGCTGCCGCCCCCCGAGTTGCCTTGCCCACCGTCTTGCTGGTGGGTGTGGACTTCGGCTCTGCCCACTTTGATGCTGGCCTGGAGGAGCTGGGCCTGCTGGCTCAAACCGCCGGGCTGTCTCCCGTGGCTCGTCTGACTTGCAAGCGCCGCGCCCCCGACGCAGCCCTGTTTGTGGGCAGCGGCAAGGCCGACGAAATCAAGGCCATGGCCTTGGAGACCGGTGCCTCAGAGGTGTTGTTCGACCAGTCCTTGAGCCCGGCACAGCAGCGCAACTTGGAGCGCAGCTTGGAGATGCCGGTCAACGACCGCACCTTGCTCATCTTGGAGATTTTTGCCCAGCGCGCGCGCAGCCACGAGGGCAAATTGCAGGTGGAACTGGCGCGTCTGCAGTACCTGTCTACGCGCTTGGTGCGCCGCTGGTCGCACTTGGAGCGCCAAACCGGCGGGGCAGGCGTGCGGGGCGGCCCGGGTGAAAAGCAAATTGAGCTCGACAAGCGCATGATCAGCGAGTCCATCAAGCGCACCAAAGAGCGGCTGGTCAAGGTCAAGCGCCAGCGGCAAACCCAACGCCGCCAGCGCGAGCGCCGCGACACCTTCACCATTTCCTTGGTGGGCTACACCAACGCGGGCAAGAGCACCTTGTTCAATGCGCTGGTCAAAGCCCGCGCCTACGCTGCCGACCAGCTGTTTGCCACCTTGGACACCACCACGCGCCAGCTGTATTTGGGGGCAGACGAGCAGGGACAGGCAGGGCGCTCGGTGTCTTTGTCAGACACTGTGGGTTTTATTCGCGATCTGCCCCACGGTTTGATTGACGCGTTCGAGGCCACTTTGCAAGAGGCCGCCGACGCCGATTTGCTCTTGCATGTGGTGGACGCAGCCAGCCCTGAGCACGCCGAGCAAATGGCCGAGGTGCAAAAAGTGCTGGCAGACATTGGCTCAGACCAGGTGCCGCAGGTGCTGGTCTTCAATAAACTCGACGCCATGCCCGAGTCCCGCCTGCCGCACGCCTTGCAAGACACTTGCGAGCTGATGGATGAGGCCCAAGGCAGCCCGCGCCGCTTTGAGCGGGTATTTTTGAGCGCCCGCACTGGCGAGGGTTTGCCAGCTTTGCGCGCCTTGCTCAGCCGCCACGCGCAAGCTGCTGCGCTGCAGGCGCAGACCGGCGAGCTGCAAGGGCAAAGCCCTGCCGCAGATGGAGCAGACTTTTGATTGGGCACAATGGGGTCAATACAAAAATATGATTTTTCAATCCATGAACTTCACCCCTGTACTGCAGTCGATCACTGCTTTCCCAGCCCGCCTTCAACGGTGGGTCAAAGGCATGTTCAACCTCAATGACTCCCGTTGGGGCCGCAGCGACGAGCCCAAGTCCGCAGACGACAAGCCCGAGTCTGGCCGTGATGACCGGCCCGCCGCTGCGCCCGCCCCCACGCCTGCGCCGCCTGTGCGCCCGCCACCGCCTTCGCGGGGCCAGGGCAGTCAAGGCCCGCCTGATCTGGATGAGCTTTGGCGCGACTTCAACCGCAAGCTCAGCGGCTTGTTTGGCAACAAAGGTGGCGGCAACCGCCAGCAGCCTCCTCGCTCTGGCGGTGGTGGTGGCTTTAAGCCGCCCGACATGAAAAGCGCAGGCATAGGCGCAGGCCTCATTGCCGCGGTGGCCGCCTTGATTTGGCTGGGCACAGGCTTTTTCATTGTGCAAGAGGGTCAGCAGGGCGTCATCACCCAGTTTGGCCGCTACCAAAGCACGGTGGGTGCGGGTTTCAACTGGCGCTTGCCTTACCCCATTCAGCGCCATGAAATTGTGGTGGTCACGCAAATCCGCTCGGTGGACGTGGGCCGCGACGTGGTGATACGCGCCACCGGCTTGCGCGAGTCGGCCATGCTCACTGAAGATGAAAACATTGTTGAAATCAAGTTTGCCGTCCAGTACCGGCTGAGCGATGCGCGTGCCTTTTTGTTTGAAAGCAAGGACCCGACCGCCACCGTGGTGCAGGCGGCAGAAACTGCCGTACGCGAGGTGGTGGCCAAAATGCGCATGGACACGGCCTTGGCCGAAGAGCGCGACCAGATCGCGCCTCGCGTCAGAGCGCTGATGCAAACCATCTTGGACCGCTACAAAGTGGGCATTGAGGTGGTGGGCATCAACCTGCAGCAAAGCGGTGTGCGCCCGCCCGAGCAGGTGCAAGCGGCCTTTGACGATGTGCTCAAGGCCGGCCAAGAGCGCGAACGCGCCAAAAACGAAGCCGAGGCCTACGCCAACGACGTGATTCCCCGCGCCGTGGGTTCGGCCTCGCGGCTCAAGGAAGAGGCTGATGCCTACAAAGCCCGCATCGTGGCGCAAGCCCAAGGTGATGCGCAGCGCTTTCGCTCGGTGCTGACCGAGTACCAAAAAGCCCCGCAGGTCACGCGCGACCGCATGTACGTAGACACCATGGAGCAGGTCTTCACCAACGTCACCAAGGTCATGGTCGAGTCCCGCCAGGGCTCCAACATGCTCTACCTGCCGCTGGACAAAATCATGCAAAACACAGCAACTGCCAATGCGCCTGCGGCTGGCAACGGCATGGTGGCGCCGCCGCCGCTGCCTTCATCATCAGCGCCCGCGCCGTCTGCCGCCGACCCCCGTAACCGTGACGCCTCGCGCACGCGTGACCGCGACTCACGTTAAGGAACAGCCGTGAACAGAATCGGATTTATTGCCTCCTCGGTGCTGGTGCTGCTGGTGCTGCTCAGTTCTACGCTTTTTGTGGTGGACCAGCGCCAATTTGGTGTGGTCTATGCGCTCGGTCAGATCAAAGAAGTGATCACCGAGCCCGGCTTGAACTTCAAGCTGCCGCCGCCTTTTCAAAATGTCTCCTACATTGACAAACGCCTGCTGACCCTGGACAGCACCGACCCCGAGCCCATGCTCACGGCCGAAAAGCAGCGGGTGGTGATCGACTGGTACGTGCGCTGGCGCGTCTCAGGCCCCACCGAGTACATCCGCAACGTGGGCTTGGACGAGCGCGCAGGCGCTTTGCAGCTCAACCGGGTGGTGCGCAATGCCTTCCAAGAAGAAATCAACAAGCGCACGGTCAAAGACTTGCTTTCGCTCAAACGCGAGCAGCTCATGGCCGACGTGAAAAAAGAAGTGCAGCAAGCCGTCACAGGCGCCAAGCCTTGGGGCATGGACATTGTGGACGTGCGGATCACCCGCGTGGACTATGTCGAAGCCATCACCGAGTCGGTCTACCGCCGCATGGAGGCCGAACGCAAGCGCGTGGCCAACGAACTGCGATCCACCGGCGCCGCTGAAGGTGAAAAAATCCGCGCCGATGCCGACCGTCAGCGCGAGATCACGGTGGCCAACGCCTACCGCGATGCCCAAAAAATCAAGGGCGAGGGCGATGCAGAAGCGGCCCGGGTCTACAACGAGGCCTTTGGCCGCGACCCGCAGTTCGCTCAGTTCTACCGCAGCCTAGAAGCTTACAAAACGAGCTTCAACAAAAAGTCTGACGTGATGGTGATCGATCCTTCTTCCGAGTTCTTTAAAGCCATGCGCGGACCCAGCGGTCAGGCAGCCCCCGCGGCAGCCCCGGCCCGCCGCTGAAGCTACATCGCTACTCTCCTTGGACAGCAGCTCGCTTTGGCAGGCCCTGGCCCTCGTTCTGGTGATCGAGGGCCTTTTGCCTTTTGTCTCGCCCGCCCGTTGGCGCAGCACCTTTGCGCAGATTCTTCAACTCAGTGACGGCCAGCTGCGGTTTTTTGGCCTGTGCAGCGTGGCTTTGGGCTTGCTGGCCCTGTGGCTGCTGACCTGAGCTGGTCGGGCTTGTCTGGCCCTGTAAAATTGCTTTTTTAATAGTTCATCTGGAACCGAATGCCCGCTTGGTCGTCATCATGGCAATTGCCGGATCAAATTGCCGATGTACTGCCGTCAGAGGCCAGGCACATCGAAGAGCTGCGCCGCCTGTTTTTGGACACCGCCCGCAGCTACGGCTACGAGTTGGTCATGCCGCCGCTGCTCGAGCACCTGGAGTCGCTGCTCACGGGCACCGGCGAGGCGCTGGATTTGCAAACCTTCAAGCTGGTTGACCAACTCTCGGGCCGCACCTTGGGGCTGCGGGCTGACACCACGCCCCAAGTCGCCCGCATTGACGCCCACCTGCTCAACCGCCAAAGCGTCACCCGCTTGTGCTATTGCGGCCCGGTGCTGCACACCCGGGCTGATCGGCCCCACGCCACCCGCGAGCCGCTGCAGTTCGGCGCTGAAATTTATGGCCACGCTGGCTTGGAGGCCGATCTTGAGGCGCAGCTGCTGGCCATCGCAGGCCTGCGGGCGGCTGGCCTGCAGGCTCTGCAGGTGGACATGGCCGATGTGCGCATTGTTTCGGCCCTGCTGGAGGGTTCCCGCCTGAGCCCAGGCACTTTGAGCCGCATTCACGCGGCCTTGGCGGTCAAAGATGGGGTGGAATTGGCTGACTTGGCCCGCATTGAGGGCCTGGGTGTCCAAGCTGCGCAAGGCTTGCAGCACCTTTTGCAGCTTTACGGCGACCATCACGTGCTGGCCGAGGCCAAGCGCGCCTTGGCTGGCGTGCCCGGCGCACTCCCCGCCCTGGACGACATGGCGTGGCTGGCCCAGCACCTCCAAGCCACGCAAACCGATGTGGCCGTCAGCTTTGACTTGGCCGACCTGCGCGGCTACGCCTACTACAGCGGCACCCGGTTTGCCATGTATGGCGCGGGCGAAGAA
>Ga0209550_10003790_pt1 | contig 14366 bp, 9 predicted proteins | sample LauGreSuBDMM15SN_2_FD_187567 | JGI IMG/M metagenome (GOLD analysis project Ga0209550, IMG submission 187567) | Freshwater lake microbial communities from Lake Michigan, USA - Su13.BD.MM15.SN (SPAdes) (version 5) | ecosystem: Environmental > Aquatic > Freshwater > Lake | place: Lake Michigan, USA...
TGGTATCTCGGCGAGGTGGCCGAGACACATGATCCTGTTCATGAGGTCGATCCGAAAGATCGCGCTCCGTCGCGGATGCATGTGTGTCGTGGTACCGTTAAGACGAATTCCTCTTGTTCATCGCGTGTGTGGCGTTTCCGCATTCCGGGATATTACGATTCCATATTTATATAATCCTAGGGACCGCGGGGCGGGGGACCGGCCTCCGTCGACGACGTATTATTATAATTAAATTATTATTATTTCGCGCGATTTAAGATGAAAGTTCGCGGCAATCCGCGTAAAGCAACGCACAAGAAAGCTTGCGCAAACGGAGCCGGGGCGACATACGAGCGTTATTCCTCTCGCAAATGCGCCTCGCGCCTCAAGCCCTCAACCCCTCCATGCTGTTCTGGCGGCGCATGTGACTCCACGATGGCGAGGATGATGAGTCGCAGCACGTCGTGGGTGAGGCGCTGCAACGGCGCCGGCGCCAGGCTCCGCTCAGGATCCGCTGCGCCGCGCACCAAGTCGGTCACGATAGCCGCCTCCTCCCTCTCGACGATGGCCTCCTCCTCCCTCTCCTCGCGTTTCGACGGCCGGTGTGCCAGCCACAGGAGACGCACGCTCGGCAGCCAGTGCAGCGCTCGGAGACACTCCTCAGCGGCGGGCTTGCCTGCTGCGCGCCGTGCGCGTGCCAGCGTGCAAGGGGAATCGCCGTAATCATCGCGTACTTGCACCCACGCCCCATGGGCCACGAGGGCTTCGCAGCTCGCTGCATGACCGTTGGCCACAGCGAAATGCAACGGCGTCGTCCCCGCGCTCGTCGCTCTTTGCACACATGCCCTTGCATCCAGCAAAAGTTGAACACATCGTGCGCCAGCCGTGGCGTCGGCGGCGCAGCAGGCCAGATGCAGCGCCGCCGGACCCGATGAGCCGTCCCGCATATGATGCAACGTGAGGTCAACTGCCGCGCTCGCGCGCAGCAGCGAAGAGACAGTTTCGTGATGCCCGCCGAATGCTGCAAGCATGAGCGAAGTCGCACCGAAGCGTGTCACTTCGTCCACAGCAGCTTTTCGAGCGAGCAGCCGCTCTACCACATGTTTGTGGCCGGCCTCGGCAGCGCAGTGGATGGCGCACGCACCAGACTGCGCGCCCCACCCCGGCCAGTGTGTCAGCAGGCGCGGGGCCAACCTGCGCGGAAACCATTGCGCGGCGCGCACGCCCACCGCGCCGTGGTTCGGATCATCAAGTAGCTCAGCGACCCGTTCGACGTCACCCGTGGCGGCCGCCTCGAAATATGCAGCGATGACGCAGTCGACGGTCGGTGCAGAGCGAGCCATATCGGATGCGTGGGCGAGGGGTCTGCTGGGGATTGCGAGACGTAGGAATCCTAAGAAGGCCAGCCGGTCGGCGAGGAGAAAAAGGCGAATTCCGTTGCGGCGCTTGATTTCGCGTCGGCTCAAGGAGCAAGTAATGTCAAGTCAAGTCAAGTCAAGACCGAGGAAAAGTTCTGGCCTCGTCTTGAGTTCCCTTGTCCTGTGACTTCGTCCGCTCTTGCGTTCGAGTTCTGTTCGAGAAGGAACGGAGGAGGAGTTGGGAGCACGGAGGAACGCCGAACCTGTGGGCTTCAGCTTCCATCATGCCTTGGGCCCCAGGAACCACCTCGCCTAGGCGTGCGTACTCGCCGCGCCTCCTCACGCTCGGGGCCGCCGAGCAAACTGCCACACCACTCGTTCGAAACCACGGCCCGTACTTGGGAGTCAATAAGGCAAAGCCAGGCGGGATGTACAACCACCAAGAAGTGCCGGGCAGCGAGAGTTGGGTTCGGCACACGGTCCGAGAGCAGCTGCCAGAACAGATGCGAGAATGGCCAACGAGCCCGCGGACACACGCAGCGTCACCACCCCCACTGCCATCAGACGTCATCATCTCCGGCGAGACATCTAGTGTGCAGGCCGTGCGGCAAGCAATCTTGCCCGAACAGCAACCGTTGCGCCGCGGCATGCGCCAATGTAAAGTGCTCCACGGCGTGATGGACGGCGTGGGAGGTGCGATCACGCCTGGGAGCTTCTACTTTGTGACTGCGGAGGCGGAGCAACAACGTGCTTCCTCTCCTGGAGGCGATGGAGGCCGCAGCCATCGGCCGCAGACAGCGCGGCCTGCGGTTGACATGCGGCGGCCCCTCACGGCCCAGGACACTGTCGCTAGCCGAGCGCTGCCGCGGCTGTGGTACGAGGTGGTCGAGTATCCGCCGATGCTTACCGCCGAGCAGCGCAAAATACTACAATCTTCACTAGGTGGTGGGACAGTCCGTGCGGCGAAGGCCGCTGGCGGCGTTGGCATTGGGGGCAGCGCCACGGTGAGACCCGGACGGCGGGCAGTTGGAGGCCTCTCACGGCCCGACTCGGCGGTGACGAGCGCGCGCGGCTACGGATCGGACCAACTGCCTCAGGCGGTCGGAACTCTGTGGGGCGCCAACGAAGGGCGGCCACACACGACGACGACGAGCTCAGCTGGATCTCCTCCGTTTGCTGCGGTGAAGAGCTCGTCCCGTCCGGCGTCGGCGATCATGCCGAGGCCCAGATCGCCGAAGGCCCAGAAACCACCTACGCTCCGCCCAGCGCCGTTTGGCCCCAGTCCCTGAGATGTCAGCAATGAGTGCCAAGTTGAATCAGCTCGTAGATAGTAAGACTGCGGAGAAGTCCTTCTTTAGTTTTCACACCTATTTCACAGGTCCATCGGAAAAATGGCCGCCATTGTCAAGCTGATGTTCGTTCTCTTCGGTTATTCACAAGCCGCGCCAGCAACACTCGCAGGCCAGCCAGCGTGCCCACCGTCGTGTGCGACGAACGAGCTCCTCGAGCTCCTCGATAAGTACTGCAGTGACAAGGTTTGCACTTACACCAGGGCTCACGACGCTCGTCACCGCCTCTCACAGTTTGTGCCTTGGCGGCCGCAGGGTACTTTTTGGCAAAGCAAGCACCACTACGCCACGGCTTACCACGCATTGTTCGGCTCCCTGCGCTCGACCATCACGTCCATGCTCGAGATCGGAATCGGGGAAGACACTGCGCCCTCAGTGCAGGCATGGGCGACCTACTTCCCGAATGCACACATCTATCCTGTGGACATCAAGACGCGCAAGGAGGTGGCCGAGCGCGCGCGTCCAAGCGGACCGACCGACAGGCTTGTCAAACACCAGGCCCAATTCGGCTGTGATTACAACCGCTCGATGTGGGACAACCCGCGCATCCACCTGACGCTCGAGACCGATGCGTCGGACCCGAAGCAGCTGGGCGCGGTGCCGTTGCCCGAGCAGCTCGACATCATCCTCGACGACGGCTCGCACAAGTTCTTCGATCAGCAGAGGACCCTGCACACGTTGTGGCCACGCCTGCGGCCGGGCGGCTTCTACATTATCGAGGACATGCTCGTCGGCGCGTTGCCGTGGGATAGTGCGCACTCGAAGCAGGTGCCCAGCGCCAACACCGAGTGCGGCGCCGAGTGCTTCTTCCCGCAACGGCTCGCCGAGCATCCCTTCCTCTTCGACCGCTTTGGCCACCTGAAGGGGGCCGCAAAACCTAAAGTGGCCCTCGACCCTCAAACGCAGACGCTGCTACGCGCCAACGACTGGTTCTGGATGGTGACCGGCGTGCACCAGGGCGGTGGCCTCGATGCCTCTATGGTCATCCGCAAGGGAGGAGCACCGCTTGGCCTGGTGCCCTCGTCAGGGCCGTCGGCCTCCTCCCCCGCTGCAGCCATCGCCGCCCTGCCGTCGGGCGCCACTTCGAATGCTTGCACGGCGGCCCGCCCTAACGCGGCGGCCATCGCTGACGCTCAGAAAGCCCTTTTGGGTGCGCAGGCGCTGCAAGCGAAGCTGCAGGAGCAGCAGGCGGTCCTGGCGGCGCGGCTGCAGCGTGCTGAGGCGGAGGCGGCGAGACCGATGGAGGAACCGGGCGCTGAGATCGCTCGCTCTGACTGGCCAGCGCTCGCTTTGCTCTGCGTCTCCCTCGTGGCCAACTTCGTCCAATGGAATCGACGTCAGCTTCGACCGGGGAAGCAGTAGCAGGTGTGTGGTGCGCGACGCCGGCGTGCCTCCGCCACACCCCCGCTGGGCGGCCTCCGCCCGCACCGCCGCGCGGCGGGAAGGGGGAATAAATGAGCGACTGTCCGCGCGCGGCTTGGATGCCCCGCGCGCGCGGCGCGGCGGCGCTAAAACCGCGCGGCACGCGTATGGTAATTGTTAATTCCGTTATTCGTCGAACGCGATTGTTTAAATAAGCTGAATCCTGAAACGATCCGGCGGCTCTGGACCAGTACGCTTCCAAGTCGTGCGATGCACCCCGTCCGACTTCGAGTTCGACTCGTCCAAGAGTGTACTGGCCCAACGAGACCGGGTAGACCGTTGGGTAGACCGAGGGCACGAGTCGATACCTATGTGACGACGTGTGTGCGCAACTGGACAGGACGGAGCGAAACGGACGACCCCAGCCGACACATGCGCATGATCGCTATCACGTCGTCAAGCGGAACGTACTAGTACGCGGTAAAAGCCGGCCACTTGGGTCTGAGATTGTCCGGCTATTTGAGCCGCCGCTTGCCATCTGCCTTGGTAGCCTTTTTCTCGTCCGCTGCCTTAAGTTCTCGTTCGCACCGCGCGCAATCGCATTCGAAGCCGTACTCGCGCAGCTCGCGACGACGTCGTCGGACGGGCAGGCTGATGTCCACGTACGCGTTGCAGAGCTCCTCGCCCGCTGCCACGTCACGCATCAGCCTCGCCACGACGCGCCCGTCGCGCTCCTCGGCTCCTTCCTCCTTGAGCAGCGTCACGTTTGGCTCGCACGAGTGGTTTAGGGTCGCCTGCATTGGAAAGATGCCGGTGCCGTCGCACGGTGTGGAATAGGCCGCATCGAGGGCGTCGAGCAGCGGCGCCGTGACTTTGGTCACCCCATCTTTTGCGTCTCCCTCTGGCATCGCATCGACAGCGAGGAAGTACGCCTCCACGGGCGAGGCCACTTGCACCGCGCAGTTGCGCCGCTCGAAGGCGCCCACGATGATCGCGTACGGGGCTGGCGTGTCGAGGAGCGCGCACTGAGCCGGCGCGTGCGGAGCGAGGAGCGGCTTGAGGAGCGTCCACGACTCGGTGAGCAACTCGCGCAGCGTGCGTCGAAAGGCAGCCTCATCAGTCACGTCATCGGGCGTCGCGACAGCGTCCCACCAGAGCGGTCCCTCAAAGTGGGCCATGGCCGACTTGTATCCCTCCGTGCCCTCGGTCTCGAGGCGACAGAGCACATACGCCACCGCTTTGGCCGCCATGAGAAAGATCTCATTCGTGGCGTTGGCATGCGCGACGAAGCGTGCAAAGGGCTCCGCCGGAAGCTCCTCGAGGGTCGTGGCCATTGCGGGGGCCACCCCACTTACTGGTTCGGGTTGCGAATCATCGAGCTGACCGAGCTGGGGTGCTGGGGCCACTTCGGAGGTTGTGGTCGTTGACGTCGAATACGTGACTGGCTCGGCGGACGCGGCTGGCGCAGCTGGTGCTGCGACTGTGCCGCTTGATAGAGCAGCCGCAGCCGCGACGGCTCCGCGCTCGTCCGCATGGAGCTCCAAACCCGCCAAGCGCTCCTCGATTAGGCTCGCAGGTGGTGCGCAGGGAGGTGGCCGAGGCAGCTCCTCGTCCAAAGTCGTCGCCGCCGCTCCGCACGCAGTAGCGTCCTTTGCACCCGCTCTGCCGGGACATAGCAATCGGTGCTGCTCCATGTACGTTTGTGTTGCGCAAGCCTCGCTGCAGAAGCGCAGCTGGCATCCGCCGGGGCAGCTGACCGGTAGTGGCAGCTCGTACATGCCAGGGACTGCTGGAAGCCGTTCAAATGCACAGTCACCCGATCTGCCGCGGCTGAAGAGCAGCCCTTTAACCTGCATCTCCAGCGGTCCGATGAAACGAAAGCAACACTCGCACACGCTGACACCCGCCCGTGCGTTGGCGCCGTGCTGCATCGCGACCAGCGGGAATTCGGTGAAGAGGCACGTGCCGGCCGGCAAAGCGCGCGTCGCCACGATGCCGCGGCCGCGGTCAGGGATATCAACGATGCGCGCGCCATCGGCGAGGGTCGACGCGCTCCGCATCGGACGACGTGGGAGTCCCGGTCCTGTCCCGATTTGGGCTTGAAAGTTCGTCCTATCCAGCTTCGGCAGCCGCGAGAGGGGCGCCCGTCCGTCCCCCAACGATGGCGTCGCCGAACGCGTCACGGCGACGAGAATTGGACGTGACGAAGCTCATGATGAGCGACTTCGAGGTTCATCTCGTCAACGAGAGCACCAACGACATGCACGTACTCTTCCACGGGCCAAGCGACAGCCCATACGAGGGAGGTTCGTGGAAGGTGCACGTCGGGCTGCCTGAAGGCTACCCGTACAAGTCGCCCTCGATCGGTTTCTGTAATCGCATCTTCCATCCCAATGTGGACGAAATGTGCGCCCTGCCTTTCCGACCGATCCCCCGAGTGAAGCCAGGAAGAATGACGTGAGTGCTTGCGTGGCGCGCCCGCGCTTCAGGTCTGGCACCGTGTGCCTCGACGTGATCAACCAGACGTGGTCGCCCATGTTCGACCTCGTGAACGTCTTTGACGTCTTCCTACCACAGCTCCTCCTCTATCCCAATCCGACCGACCCGCTCAACGGCGAGGCGGCGGCTCTGATGATGCGCAACCCGAGCATGTATGCACAGCGTGTCCGGGACTGCGTGGCCAAGTATGCACAGCATGTAGCGTTGCACGACGAGAGCAAGGACGAGGGCGAGGACGAGGATGATGACGAGGACGAGGACGAGGAATAAGCTCGATACAGAAGTGCGCTGAGTGCACGAGCGTTCCTTGCACTGAGTCCAGTCGGAGCCCCTCCCACGAGCATTGTCGCTGCGGCTGCCGTCGTGTTGTGTGGCCGTGCAATGGACGGGTATGACGTGTGTGACACGACGAACCACGAGCCCGCCCTTCGCGCGCTGAACCCCTCCGAATATGGGCACTCAGTGCTCGACGAGTAACGAGAGCTGGAACCTGTGGAACAACTCCTGGGGTGCAATCCCAGGACACATTGTGTAGGTCCGTGTCGCTGATGCCACCGACTCTCACAAGCTAGAAGCACCTGTGATAAAAGTTGGTCTTTTGTCTCACCGGACCGTGCCATAGTATGCCATTGGCGGCCAAATTGCCTGTCCTTTTACGCATGAAATCACGCTCGACTTCGGCCACCTTGCCCCACCTGCCGAAAACAGTCCGCAGCATAGACTGGTCATGGCAGCCGAGGCTCGTCTCGAGGCCCTGAAAGCGGAGGTGCTCGCAGCGCAGCAGGTGGCCGAGGAGCAGGGCAAGGAGAATGACCGCCTTCGGCACCAGCTTGGAGAAAAGCAGGCCCGGCACAATGAGCTCGCCTCCAAGGAGCGGCTCGCACAGTCCAGGCTCTCCACTTTGGCCGTCGAGTCAGAGGACCTCAAGGAGCTCGTCGCAGGGCTGCGCGACGAGCTGGATGCCAAGGAGTTCGAGCTGCGGTCCGAGAAGGAGGCATTGCAGCAGTCCCGTGAGCAGGCAGCCCAATGGCAACGACAACTTGGCGAGGTGCGGACACGGTTGGCCGCTGCCGAGGCGGCCGAAAAGACCGCAGCCGAGAGGGCTAGCGCGGCCGAGAGCGCGCGCGCGCTCGCCGAAGCGGACGCCGAACGCGCTCGGCGCGACGCGGCAGCGCAGCGTAGCGAGAGCCGGGTGGCGATGGTGCAGGAGACGGGGATGGCAGGAGGGCTGCAGGCGACGGAGCTTGCGGCACAGCTGCGCGACGAGCTGCAGGGCGCTCAGGCGCTCGTGCGCGACCAGGCGGTGAAGCTCGCCACGCTCGCCGAGTCCGAGCACGCGAAGAGTTTCGAAATCGACTCTCTTGAGAAGCGGCTGTTGGCGCTGGGCAAGTTACTGGAGGAGGCGCAGTCGGACAACAGCGCCAAGGAGAGCCAGTTGGGCAAGGCGACGCATGAGGTCTGGGAGGGCGCGCTGCAGCAGCAGATGTGGAACGAGGAGACGAAGGCCGCCAAGGTGCGCCTCGAGATCCTCCAGAAGGAGCTCGAGGCCAAGAACGAGCGTCTGCGCGAGGCGGAGCAAGAGCTGTCAGTGCTCCGCGCCTCCGTGAGCCAGCAGCAGGTCACGGTCGCGAGCGCCGAGCGTGCCCTCGAGAAGATGCGCAAGGCCGAGCTCGACCACGCGCACGAGCTGCGCCAGATGCAGTCGCGCGCGGAGCAGGCCGAGGCGACGAAGGCCTCACTCGAGGCCCAGCTCGCGCAGCTCAAGGCCTCTCTCGCCGAGGCGCGCCAGGCGAGCGTCGACAAGGAGCAGGCCGTGGCGCACGCGCGCTCGCAGCAGCTGGCGGCGGAGCTCCGGGCAGCGGACGCCGAGCAGCGCCGGGACACGGAGGGGCGGCGCGCGGCCGTCGCCGAGGCGGAGGTGCACGTGGCCGTCGACCGGTACGCGCGTCTCAAGGACGTGTGCTCCGACCTCCGGGCCCGGCTCGAGCAGAGGGAGAGTGCGCTCGCGGACGCGTACGGGGCGGACGAGACGCGCCGGAACGTGTCGGAGCCGCTCGCGATGCAGCAGCTCGAGGAGGCGAAGGACCAGGCCAAGGCGCTCGAGCAGTCGCTCGCCGGCCGTGACGAGCGCCACAAGATGCTCCTCGACACGCTCACGGCGCTACGGCGCGTCCTCGCCGAGCGTGAGAATCGGGTGCGTGAGCTGACCGAGCACGTGGCGAGGCTCGAGTCGGTCGAGATCCCCATCCTCAAGGAGGAAAAGGAGGCCGCTCGCGAGCAGGCGGCCGCGGCCAACAAGTCGATACAGGGGGCGGAGCTGCGTCTCTCCGAGCTGCGCCAGCGCTTCGACGAGGCGCAGGCCCACGTGAGCCAGCTCACGACGACGCTCACAGAGGCTCTCGAGGCGAAGAATACGGCCGAGGAGCACGCGGCGCAGCAGGCGACGCTCGCAGCAGCGAGGCAGCGTGAGGCGATTGAGGTGGCCGAGCAGCGGCGGGGCGAGGCGACGCGAGCCGAGGAGCTGTTTGCGGAGCTGCGCGGGCTGCGCGATGGCCATCACAACCTGAAACAGTCGTACTCACAGGCGCAAGCGGAGCTGGACGCGTCGGCGGAGCGGCGTGAGGCGGCGGAAGACGCTGCCGAGCTCGAGAGGCAGCGCGCGCGCGCCAACGCCTTCGACCTCGAGATGATGCGTGATGCCCTCGCGGACGAGCGCTCCAAGCATCGGCTCAAGGAGGCGGAGCTGCTCGCGCGGGACGAGCAGCTCCGCACGCTCAACGAGCTGCTCGAGGCGGCGCGTGCCAAGGTGCGGGCACGCAGTGACCGGGCGGACGAGCTGCACGCCCATCTGCGCCAGGCAGCCCTCGAGGGCGAGGCACGCGCCACCGAGCTCGCCGCCGCGCACGGGCGGATCTCGAGCCTCGAGGTGGCCGTCACCGCCAAGGACGAGCAGCTGGAGCACGTGCGCTCGAAGCTCAAGGCTGCGGCCATGGGCAAGCTGCGCCATGCGGGCGGCGCGGAGGCCTCGCTCGGGGCGAGCGTTGAGGCGCTGTCGGACGAGCTGCGGGCCAAGGACGAGCAAGTCGCACTGCTGCGCCAGAGCATCGCCGTCCTGGAGGAGGAGATGCTCGCCAAGGAGGGCCGTGCAGGAGCCACCGATGAGAAGCACGCGCTGCTCCAGCGCGAGTGCGCGGCCCGCGACGAGCAGATCATGGTGCTCGCCGAGAAGCTGCAGGCGGCACAGCTCGAGATCAAGATAGGGGGCTCGCAGCTCGGGCGCAAGAACGAGGAGCTGGCGATGGAGCTGCAGACGACCAAAGCAGCCCTGATGCAGGCGCAGCGCCTCGCGGGCATTGATCCAGTGGCCGAGGCCCTGACGAGCACCAAGGGTCTGGTGCCGGACGGTGTGTCGCTCGACTCGCAGGTCAAGGGACGCTTCTTCCACAACACGTGCCTGCTCGTCAAGGTGTTGCTGGCGGCGCAGACCAAGGTGAAGCTCAATAATCTCCCGATTGAGGAGCTCTACCGCGACGTGATCGCAAAGGCCCTTCCAGTCGATGCATGGCCACAGTATGTGTATGAGCGCTTCACAGGATAAGAGACGGCGGTGCACTCGATATTGGGACACGTTCTCTGGGACTGGCCCTGGGACTGCGGGCGCGCAGTCTTCTCCACATCGATGCTTCGAGCGTGACTCGATGACGCTGTTCTATAGCACCGTGCGCTCCGCACCGCGCGGCCGGCGACCGGCGGTGCCGCGGCGGGTGTGGAGGAGTAAGAGTAACCCTATGTGCCGCGGCGTGTGAGGTCGAGCACGTCACGGGCCGAAAACGAGTCGAGCCGCTCATGTCGTCTCAAGACTTTACACTTTTTCAACACCCCGGCCCAGCGGCGCTGTGGCCTGTGCGCGCGGGGGACGCGCTGTGCGAGATTCAGTATAAAGTAGCGGGCGACGCTCCGGGTCGACAGGCGCGCACAGGCCGCAGCGGCGACGTCGACGTTTCACATCACACGTGCACTGTGTCTGCCTGGCCATCCCAAGCGTGAGGCGTCGCTGGCATGCAATCTCACAGTTTGGGCAGCTTTTTATCTCCGAGCAGCGTGAAGCCCATCGCTCTCTTCGCGTCGGCGAGCGTCCGAGAAGCAACCTCATCAGCAGCCTCCTGGCCCTCTTTGAGTACCTTGGTCAGGTACTCCGTCTCGCTCACGATCTCATTGTACCGCTTCTGTAGCGGCTCGAGGTGCGCGATGGTCGCCTCCGTCAGCAGCGGCTTGAACGTGCCCCAGCCAGCCATGCTCTCGAGATCCAGCTCGACCTCCGCGCGGGACCTGCCGCTCATCGCCTCGTAGATGCCAAGCAGGTTGACCGCCTCCGGGCGCGCCGGGTCGTACGACAGCCCCTTGACCGAGTCCGTCTTGCAGCGCTTGATCTTCTGTGCGATCACGTCCGGCGGGTCGAGAAGGTTGATGCGGCTCATGTCATTCTCGGCAGACTTGGACATCTTCGCGCTCCCATCCTGAAGGCTCATCACCCTGGCGTTCGACTTGACGATGAGCGCGTCCGGCTCGACGAATGTCTTGCGCTCCTTGTTCTTACAATACTGGTCGTTGAACCGGCGAGCAATATCTCGCGTGAGCTCGAGATGCTGGCGCTGATCCTCTCCCACGGGAACGAGCTGCGTCTGATACAGGAGGATGTCTGCCGCCATCAGCACGGGATAGTCGAAGAGGCCGACACTCACCTGCCGCGCGACGACGGTACGGTCAGCGGCGATGGCGGGTGAGCATGAGTAGAGGATGCGGCGCACCGATTCAGAGTTGGCACCTTGCTTCGCCGACTTCTCCTTGTACTGAATCATCTTCTCGAGCCAGCCCATGGGCGTCGCGCAGTTGAGCAGCCACATCAGCTCCGCGTGAGCGGTCACGTGAGACTGCACAAAGATGCGCGACTGCTCCGGATCGATCCCGCTCGCAAGGTACAGCGCAGCGGTCCGGTACGTATCCTTGGTGAGCTCCTTCGGTGTGTGTGGCGCAGTGATGGCATGCAGATCAACGACACAAAAGTAGTTGTCATACAGTTCCTGGTTGGCGACCCACTGGCGGATCGCTCCGAGGTAATTTCCCAGGTGCAGCATGCCCGTTGGCTGCACGCCGGAAAGCACGCGCTTCTTCACCGCAGGCTCTGTGGGCGCTGCCGGCTCCAGCACCGCTGCCGTTGCCCCGGCAGTCGCAGGCGCGCAGCAGTACAAGCTCCGTGCACGGCGGGGAGACACTGGAACGGAGAGCGCTGAGCTCATCGTGAGACTGCACCCACCTCCACGTCGCAGTGGACGCGCTAACGTGAGGGACATCGCCATGAGGGAGATTAGCGACATGTATTGGATCTCCGCACAGGAAAATTCTATGTCTCCACAGAGAACTTGTGCTGTGAAGCTCTTTCACTCTTTCCTTTGACTCCTTTCACACGATCAGCTCTTGGAGGCCGAGAAAAACGAGGGGGCGCCAACAGCCTGTCCTTCCTTTGCCGCCTTTGCGAACGCCGCCTCAGCGGCGGGCTTGTGACGTGTGCGCCAGGCGGCTTCGAGGCGCTTGGGCAGATCGCCCATGCTGCCCGAGGGGTGGTACGAGTACAGGAAGAGGAATTGGAGAGGGAAGATGACGAACTGTAGCAGCGGCTTCCATGCGAACGTGAGGTACCCCAGCGCGCTGTTACCGCGAGAGTCGTGAGGCGACCACGGCGTGTCGAAAAAGTTGACAATCAGATCCGAGGCGAGCCGCGACAGCAGCGAGACGCCGGCGCAGCGCGCCACGCGCCGCTTGTAAAAGGTCTGCAGCGCCGCGCGCGTGAGCTCTGGGCGCGGGACGGCGGCGTCGGAGGTTAGGACAGCCTCCTTGAGGGCCTTGGTGAGCTCGAATGCATCTTCGATGGCTTGGCAGCCGCCCTGCCCGAGGTTGGGCATCATCGGGTGGACGGCGTCGCCCACCAGCACTGCGGAGCCGTCAGCCCACGATCGGAACAACTCGGGCCACCGATCGTACAGATCGCGCTGCTCGACAGCTGCAGCTGGCGTGCTGTCGAGCACGTAGTGGATCTCGTCCGTCCAGCCCTCGTGCAGGCCCTTGAGATACGAGATCACGTCGGTTCCCTCCTTCTCCGTCGACGCGCCGCCCTCCCAGCTGTCGCCTGCCCGCCGCGTGTTGGGTGGCTGCGCGAGGAACGAGTACCACTGCACGCGCCCATCGCCCACATCGGACGTGACGAAATACTTGCGAGGGCCGATGTACACCTTGTAGCCGCACTCGTAGTAGTCGCGGAAGTCCTCGACGCGCTCGGGCACGAACTCGCCGGCGAAGACCGTGTACCCTGAGTAGGGGCAGCCCTGTTGCGTCCGGCCGTCAGCCGAGAGGCCCTTGACTTCACCCTCGCCATACATCTGCGCGCGCACCGCGCTCCAGATGCCGTCTGAGCCTACGAGCACGTCCGCGCTGATGGTGGTGCCGTCCTTCAAACGGACCGAGACGCCCTCGGGCGTGTTCTCGTACGCGGCGACAGGCGCGCCGTTGACGAGGAAGTCGGGCTTGAGCTTCCGACACTCCTCGACAAGGATCTCTTGCAGGTCTGGCCGGTTGATGACGCCAGTGTACGGCAGCTGGAAGAAATCGGCGCACTGGCGCAGCGGGAACTCGAGGTACCAGTCCGCAGGCACGCCAGGGTCAATCAAGTACTTGGGGTCCGCCACATTCGTCATGCGGAACGTGCCATCCGCGCGCAAGCCGTCCTTGATGCCACACCGGCGTGTTCCCGTGAAAGTGAACTTCTCCATCACGCGTGCGAAGAGATTCTCGTCGATGGCCTTGAGTGTTGAGAGCGCGTTGCTTGCAAACTGGATCGGTCCACCGAAGCGCGCGTACTTTTGCGTTTTCTCGTACAGCGTCACGTCGAAACCTGCCTTGAGCATGGCAAGCGATGTCGTCAGTCCGCCAACGCCACCGCCCGCGATGACCACCTTCAGAGGCGGCACCGCCTGCATGCACGGAGCCGCCGCACACCGCAGCGAAAGCCGCGCGGGAGCGGCCGTGGGACCCGTCATCGTCCTCGACGACGGCATCGACCACGAGAGGATGAGCGGCGTGAGGATGCTCATCATCATCTCTCTTTGTTTGAGATTGCGATTTCTGTGCCTGCGCGCGTCTAATCAATTTTCGAGGGACGTTTCGGTACATCGGGACGTGAGCAGCGCGCGGCTATTTGTGCCCAGTACGGCGTTCGTTTGCGCGTCTCTCCGGCTCTCGTCGCTGCGCGCTGCGCGCGCGGCTCTCTCGACGATGGAGAGAGAAAAGAGCGGCTTCTCGTTCCTGCGCACGCTTCTCCACCGTCTGCACCGCGGCACCGATAAGGACTCCATCAAACAGTTGCTCCTGCTGCATGAAGACCAGCTGCTGCGCACGCTCGAGCCCCACCCTTCGTTTTTCACGCTCGAGCGCGAGACTTCGGCAGAAAAACCTCCCACGCGGCCCACTTTCGCGGCACTCGCCAAGGACGCAAAGGCGCCGGACTGGCTTGAGAAGCTGCCAGCGGATGAGCGGGCGCAGGTGCTCGCGGCCAGTACGCTCCTTCAGATGGACAACACAGCGGCGGACAGCATGCTCATCTCCTTCAAGAAAGAAGCGCCCAACAATGCGCAAGCATTCGAGAAAAAAGCAGTGGCCACGCCGGCCCCACACGGCGCTACTGCACGCGCGCTGCTCGAGCCCCTCAAAGCGGCGCTGCTCGAGCCCCTCAACGCGGAGCTAGCCCTGCTACGGTACGCGCACGAGC
>Ga0209550_10003794_pt1 | contig 14360 bp, 14 predicted proteins | sample LauGreSuBDMM15SN_2_FD_187567 | JGI IMG/M metagenome (GOLD analysis project Ga0209550, IMG submission 187567) | Freshwater lake microbial communities from Lake Michigan, USA - Su13.BD.MM15.SN (SPAdes) (version 5) | ecosystem: Environmental > Aquatic > Freshwater > Lake | place: Lake Michigan...
CTCCCCTGAGACGGTCTTCTCGAGGGTCTCGAGTTGATTAAACCGAATCGCTACAAAGGCTGCTGAAGGTACTTTCCCAAAGCGTTTCACTAACGCTTTCCTTAACTCCTGACCAAATCGCTCTTCGATATCGAATTGCATTGGACCCCCTCATGGGCTAAACCCAGATTAAGAACGGAGCTTCAAGTATGCCTATAAATACATATAATGTATATAAATAGATAGAAATTTCAGCAATTTCCTACTCTGAGTTGGAACTTAGGGCGAATTGTTCTGACCCTTAATGTTCACCCCAAGCTTCCACCGATATCGCTGCCGCACATCGCTGTCGCATATCGTTATCGCACGTCGCGTAACCCCCGGAGATGGCAGGCTCAAACCGCTTCGGACTGTTCGGCCTGGACAGACCTCTTGTAAGCTTTTCTTAGCCGAATCAAGATTGCTAAAACGATAATCGTGCCCAAGGTGTCGCCCAGCACCGTGAGGGAGACGTTGCGAGCAAAATCTTCTAGTAGCTCCACACCCAGCCAGACCTTTAAAAGACAAGCGACCGCTGCACTCCACACACTCACAAATAAGGCGAGAGCCGGAAGATGCCGGGAAGTCAGTCGCTCCCAAGGCGTTTCAACCCCCGTGATACTCCCGTACGCGAGAAGCGCTGCCCAGATCGAGAGTGCACGGCCCGCTGCAATCACTAGGGCGTGTTCAAGACTATCGAGCTCAGGAAACACTCCGCTCGCAATCAGGGCCAGCATTGCAATGAAATACCCCAGCAAGCCCTGCCAACCGAGGAGCAAAATTAGTGCGAGTCTGACGCCAGCGGGAGGGTAGATCCAATACCGATAGGAGGCGCCGCCATCGGCTGCCCAAGAAAACAACAGAGAGTTGTTAATGAGAACTACGCCCGCATAGAAGCAGGCAACTAAGAAAACGAGGGCCACCCGAGCGCGCCACTCGGACGACATGATCCAGGAGTCCAACTCAGACCTCTAACTTGAAGTTATATCCCATACTTATAATTATAATTTATATGGGGATACCCTCCAACAATGGCTAGGTCAGGCGCACGGTTATCTTGCGGACCGAGCCCCCCCGGACGCCGAGTCTTTGGCCAGAGCCTTTGCCCACGCCTCTAACCCCTTATCGAGTTTGCTGAAAAGCCGGCTGGCTTGTGTCGTGATCTGAACAATCCGACGACGGCTATCAGAGACATCGACACTCATGGAAATTAGGCCCTCTTGCTCAAGGATGGTTAGGAGTTTATGGACTGTTGCAGGAGAAGCGACCTCTGATTTGAGAATAATCTCCTGAATGTGGAGAGGCGCCTCTTTTTGCACCCGCACCGCAATCCACTCCAGCAGGCGCTGACTGCTTGCGTCGAGATTTTTATACTCCGTTTGTGACTCCAAGCTATCTAAAAGTGCTCGTAGTGCAATCCAGGTTTTCATACGCTCCTCACTAGGGACTGAGTGGGCAAGTTAAAAAATATTGGGAACTCCTCATCGTGAAACCAGCTAAACGACCGACTCAAACCCCTGCCATTACTTGAAAAAAAACGATGTTGCGTCCGACAACTCGATTAACGCTTTCCTTGAGCATTTCTGTCCACGGCCTTAAAGCAACAACGCTACTCATCGACAACGGACTGGCGCATTCAAGGCGAAAGTCTTACCTAAACGATATTTTACTAATGTTAGAAAGACCTAACTTCTAAGAATTGCTTAAATTTATAAGAAAAAAGATCAAATTATCAAATGATTATTATGGATAACCCTAATCGATCCAATCTATTGATTAAGACTCTATCCATCGGGCTCCAAGCGCCTAACGGCCCTCATTGATACGCCCCTCATTGGTGCGCCCCTTCAAAGCCAATCAACCACCCCAACTCGACAAGCTGGTACGTGTAGCTCGGCGATCCAAACCCATCCGATCTGGCCTGACTTACCCGAAACCTGAACCAGTCATTGGCACCAAACCTTCTTTTTGCATCAAACTCATACAAATACGTTGCGAGCGATGGGTCACTAGAAACCCTTTGGCGGCCAAACCCAATGAGGCCCGATAAAGACCACTCGGAAATACGGCCGCGCGCACCGAGAGCGATAATCGTTTCTGCGTAACGATCCGGATTAAAGTAATTGACCGATAAGCTCCCACTATTTTGATACTGCCGATAACGAAACTGCGTATTCACGCCGAGATCGGGGTAGAGATCGTAAACGACTCGTACGCGCTGATGGTCTCTGACATTGTCATCAGAGAAACGCTGCTGAGCCAGCATTCCAATCGCAACAAATCGATCCGTTATCTGTTGCTCGAGGCTCGCCCCAAAGAAGTTAAAGTAAACCCCATCCGTTAAGCTCTGCTGGGTCTCAACGCGATCACGGACCAGAAACACTTCTGACCGAAGACCGTCGCCGATCTTGGCCGAGAAATTAGTGTCCAGTACCACCAGGTCTCGGCTCGCTAACGAATGCACGCCCACCGAAATACTGTGGCCGAGGCCATTTGCATCGAGCTGATGTTGCACAAAACTTAATTGCGAAGCATCTGCGGACCAAGCATTTCGAGCGTAATACACTTTCTCGAATTTTAATCCGCTATACCGATCGATACCGCTGTACAGGGGATAGAGCCCGATTCCAATTCGCTGGACCTCAAAGTCATCGCTATCTTTAAAAAAGCTCAATGACGGTAAGTGCAAACCAAACCCTGAACTACCGCTGTTAGCACAATAAGCGACTGGGCTGATTACCACCCACAACGTCGCAAGAGCCCACCTCATCACACTTGAGCATCTCGTAGAATCAGGTGAGGTATGAATCACTTCGTTCCCCAGCTCTTACGGGTGCCAAGCGCTTCGGATACATAGCCAAGAATTGCTGCGGACTGAACAATCAAACCAAAGGGTAGCGTATAGAGGAAAAAACCCTTTAAATTCCGTCTCACGTGAAGCGCCTGATTTACAAATACTTTACTGGCGACCCGAAACATTGCCCAGTTAATCAATAAAGCAAGCGGAAGAAGCGCCAGCGTCATTGGGCCCACTATCGCGTAATTTCCGAAAGCGGCGAGCGCAAGTCCGGGGATAAAGCCAAAAACGAACGCCAAATCTAATAAGGGGAACATCAAATCCCAGTAAATAAAAAACGTCGAGAGACGTGCCCTCACCAAGACTTTCGGGTGGGCTTTAAATGCTTCAATCATGCCCCGAGCCCATCGCTGGCGCTGGCGAACAAACCCAATCAAAGTCTCGGGAGAGATCGTAAATACCAGCGCCTCTTCAGCGTATCCAATGCGGTATCCGCGCTCTAAGAGCGCCCACGTCATCACAATGTCCTCCCCAACCGTCGATGGCCACCCCCCCACGTCGAGCAGGATTTGCTTCTCGTAGAGAGAAAACGCACCTTGAGCGACAAGCACGCCCTGAAAAAGTGACTGAACACGCTTGACGGTTGCGATGCCGTGAAAGTACTCCCACTCCTGCGCCTGGGTGAGCCAATTCACCCGAGAGTTTCTTACTAACACGGCACCGGCTACAGCTGCTGTACCGAGTGGATCACTCTTATAGCGCTCAACAATCCGCTTTAATGCATCTTTATACAGATAGGAATCAGCATCAAGGCTAATAATGATGTCGTGCCTGGCCTCCCGCAATCCAAGGTTTAGCGCAGCCGCTTTGCCTTGATTTATCGAGTGTCCGATGCACTTAATTTCAGGATGAATCCGACTTAGCTTGCGCGCCACTTCAAGTGTGTCATCGGTGGACCCATCATCCACGAGGATGACCTCAAGCTCCCCTGGATAGGGTGAGCGAAAGATACTCTCCAGAGTTAAGGGTAAGGTTTTCGCCTCATTGAATGCCGCAATCAGAATCGTAATCGCTGGGTAAACGTTGAGTGCCGAAGCTTTAGGTCGTCGATCAAACATAAGTCCAAAAAACAGAAAAGAATTAAAAAATCCCGGCAAAATCGCAATAAAGCTCACTATAAATAGCGCGGCTCCATATCCGATCTTCTGGGCGAGCTCACTCACCCAGGGAGCGCTAACCCAGATCGAAATGCCCATCCACACGAGAGAGAGAATAAGAACAATATTGAACTTTGTTCTAACGTTAAGATAAACCTGTGCCATAGCGGGATGCTAATTCAAACGTGGTAACACTTATTGCAACTCACACCTAGTTACACAATCAATGTGTACCAATTTGCTTGTGTGTGGCTCAAACTTCTCACTTCGTTAATTGTCGCGACCTGCCCAAGGTCGGCTTCCTATGCAAGTGTCACAACAGTTTTCATTACCGCTCTATAACTACATAAGAGCACTGATTAGTCGGGGTCAAGGAAGCGATGTGGGAGGTCCTGCCGACACGCAAAGAGTGATTCTTAGGCTGCAATGGGCGTTAATGCTTAGCGGAGCGATCGTCATGGTGGCCCTAGTGGCAAACAGCGCTCGCACTGGCCTGACCGACGGTGGGCTCCAGATACTTACTACTATTTTGGTGCTGCTGACTAGCCACTTGATACTGACCCAATCAAGGCAACTGGGAAAAGAGAATCAGCGGCTAAACACGCTACTTCAGATTGACCCATTAACGCGCATAATGAATCGTAGGGCCGCACTCGAGGCGGCGCAACGTGAGATTGAGAGAAGCCGAAGAACTCATAGCACCTTAGCTTTTATTGTCATTGATATAGACCGATTTAAGCGCATCAACGACGAACACGGTCACCCTGCTGGCGACTTAATTTTAGAGGAATTTGCAGATTTAAGTGCCTCTTGCCTCAGATCAATCGACACTTTCGCGCGTACTGGAGGGGAGGAGTTTTTAGTCATTCTGCCCGACTCGAATTACTGCGACGCCACTAGCGCCATAGAGCGTATGCGCAAGAAGCTCGAAGATCATGCTTTTAGCATTAGCAAGGAATATAAGTTGGGAATCAGTATTAGTGCGGGAATTAACATTTGCAACCCGAGCGGCGAGATAAACGACTCAAAAAGTCTTGTTTACCACTACCTCGAGCAGGCAGATAAAGCCATGTATATCGCAAAGCGGGCAGGAGGAAATCAGATTCGGGTCTCCGTTTCGCCGTCACTATCGTCCTTGATAAGGCCAAATTAGTTTTCTAGGAGTATTTGATCATGCATATTTATTTCATTGCTATCCCATGATAGTCAAGCAGCGTCGAGTGGCCCCAGAGCGACCGGTACTTCCTGAGGGTATTTACAAGAGAATTTTCGATACGGCGCTTGATGGCATCTTAGTGCTGAGTCATCCCGAGGGGCTTGTAGAGGCGGCAAACCCCTATCTGCTTGGCTTAATTGGCTACGATATAGAAGATATTGTTGGTCGTAAGCTCTGGCAGCTTGGATTTCTAGTCGATAAAGAGCGTGCTGAAAAGGCTTTTCTTAGGCTTTTAAAAGACGACTATGTGCGTTATGAAAACATTTCGCTTAAAAGAAAAGATGGGCACCTGCTCGAAGTAGAGTTTGTTAGCAACGTGTATTCAGTAAACGGCGGGAAAGCAATTCAATGCAATATTCGAGACATTTCTGCGCGTATGGAGGTGGAGCGAGCGCTCAAAAGAACACAACAGCAACTTGTTGATGCTTTGTATCGCACGGTATCCTGTCTCTCACGATTGGTGGAGTCCCGAGACCCCTACACGATGGGCCATCAATCGAGGGTATCCCAACTTGCTGTAGCGATCGGTCGCAAGATGAATGTTTCAAGCGATGAGCTCGAGAACCTTCGACTCGCCGGGTTGGTGCACGATATCGGTAAGATTGGAATTCCAGTGGAGATTTTGGTTAAGCCTTTTACATTAAAGGTCGCAGAGATCGCGCTATTGCATACACATGCAGCCGCAGCAGCGCAGATTTTGCTTCCTCTTGGCCTGGGTGGCGATTTAAGTAAGATCGTGCTCGAACATCATGAGCGAGTTAACGGTAGCGGCTACCCAAGCGGGCTTAAGGCCTCGGATATTTGTCTTGGCGCGAAGATACTCGGGGTTGCCGATACCGTTGAGGCAATGGTTAACGCTAGGCCCTATAGAGCGGCAAAGACCCTTGAGGTGGCTCTGCAGGAAATTACACAGAATTCAGGGGTTCTCTACGACCCAGCGGTTGTAGAGGCCTGCTATACGCTTTTCACTAGCGATGGCTTTTCGTTTTCAGACTCAACACCCACCCAACCGAATCATTAGTGCAATACCCGCTTTTTTCGGGGCTTGTCGGTGGAGTTCAATCCACCGTGGCTCGGCGTTGTTTTGTTGGAGACTCAACAGAGATTGGGCTAAGGGGCGAAAGACCTCGCAACGAAATGTGAGCCTGCCATTGCGCGGGAAAGTAACGCCAATTGCCGCATAGGCCCCTTACCCAGTTTCTTAAATCTACCAAAATTTCACACGGGCTGAGTGGTGCTGCCACAGCAAGAGCATCAGTATCCTTGTTACTTGTCTGAGGATAAAAAACGGCTTACCCCTCCCATGATGTGAGGCGTCGTTTTTCAGACATGACAAGCTAATGGAGGCTCAAATGATCAAGTTCACTGTAGCTAACATGACATGCGGCGCTTGTGTTGCCCGAATCAGGGGAGCTCTCAAGCAGGTCAGCCTGCCTCCGGAAGTCGAGGTGGACATCGATTTGGCCCAACACCAGGTTCGCCTCACTAAAGGCGCGAACCCTACGACCGCCGAGCTCGTGCGCGAAGCCATAGGAGCGGCAGGCTACACCGCTGTGGTCAACGACTCGGGCCCTGCCAGTCAGGCCGTATCAGGTGTAGGAGCTTGCTGTCCTGCGCCCGACGGCAAACAAGCACTGGATGCAAATCAAGCAGTCACGGCAAAAGCGCAAGGATGCTGCAGTTGAAATCAAGGGAGAATCACATGAAACGCAAACACATTCTTGCTGTAACCACACTAGCTACAGCTTTGCTTTCCGGGATGGCGTTCGCGCAGACGCCCAAGGCCGAAGACGATTCGGCCCATCATCCATCAGGTACCGCTCCGGCTGCAAGCGCCCCTGCACCGGGCGCTACGCCGAGCCCTGAAGCCTTCAACCAGCAAATGAAGGCTATGCAGGACATGCGCCAGAAGATGCAGGCGGCTAAGACACCTGCCGAGCGTGCCAAGCTAATGGAAGATCACATGAAGCTGATGCAATCCGGCATGGCCATGTTAGGCCAACTGCGCGGGGGTACTGCCGGTATGGGCGGCATGATGAACATGCAGATGGAGCGCCGTATGGCCATGATGGAACAGATGATGCAAATGATGGTCGACCGCGAGGCAGTCCGGCCCCGCAAGTAACGCTCACCGCTTACCGAACATTCTCGTGCGCTCTCATCACCAACAGGTTTTAGAGAGTCTCACTTCAAGTTTTGTCCCAGGCCAAACCAGACCCTGCCTCGGCAGCGTCCGGTTACACGACACTGCCAGGCCAGGTCCTATAACTGATCAGACACAACTTTCTCTCCATCCAATTACGGAACCACAAAGCGAAGCTTCTCGTCCATCTTGTTACATTCTCTTGCCATGGCATAGCGAGCCCCCCCCTGTGCCAAAAATGTAAATAATGTCTCCGGTATGACCGATACACTATCTTTCAGTACCCACATGCTCTAGGGTGCTTGGTCAATGAAGTGGCTAATCTAGTAATTAGTACGAAGGATTCCGAGGAAATAGTTTGTGGACCGCCCTTCTAAATACGAGCCCCAAAAGAAATGAAATGCTGAATCCCCCAGTAATTGCGCCCAAAAACCAGAGAGCCGGAATCTCGTGGAACTTAAATATTTCGCGCATCGGAGGCACAAACACCAATATCGCTAATAGCACCAGCGTGCAACTTGCAATTAGCAAAAAGGAGCGGTTTGTTTTCAGGACGTCTATTTTGATTAGTTTTCGACTGTGCAAATTCAGGGAAACAATAGCAAAGCCAGTCGCTACCAATCCAATAAATACGACGGTTCTAATTTGATACTCGGGCAAATTAAATCCTTCGAGCGTAACATTGAGCCCCAACAGAACTAAGAGTCCTACAACACCCAAACCAAGACTTTCTATCATCATATGTATCGGATAAAGCGACTCATTTGCCGGGCGTGGGGCCTGTGTCATAAGCGCGGGGTCTGCAGGCTGTGATTCATAGACAAATGAGCTCACAGGATCTATCACCATTTCCAGGAAAGCAATATGCACCGGTAAAAATAGCATCGGCTGTCCGAATAGGATCGGGAAAACCGAGAGGCCTGCAATGGGTACATGAATAGATACAATAAAACCAATCGCCTTACGAAGATTGGCATAAATCTGTCGACCACGCGATACTGCCTTAACTATAGAGCTGAAATCATCCTTTAGAAGGACGAGTGTGGCGGACTCCCGGGCTACGTCTGTACCTCGCTCGCCCATAGCTATTCCGATATTGGCTGCTTTTAAGGCAGGAGCATCGTTAACGCCATCGCCGGTCATAGCTACCACGTGTCCTCGTGCCTGAAGCGCCCTGACAATACGCAGCTTTTGTAGCGGCTGCACCCTAGCGAAGACTCGAACTTCTTCTATTTTTGCTGTCAATTCAGCATCGGTGATCGCATCAAGTTCGCGCCCTGTCATCAGGACATCTTCCTGATGTTCTCCTAAATCCACTATGCTGGCCTGCTGAGCAATCGCTATGGCAGTATGTGGATGGTCACCTGTAATCATTACAACGCGGATACCCGCCTTCAAACAAGCTTGAACCGATTCCGGAACCTCCTCGCGCAAGGGGTCCGCAAGACCCACTAGCCCAACAAACTTCATCTGAAGCGATGACTGGGAGTTGGGTAGCGCCAACTCGGTGGATGCGGCACTCGCAAGCGCTAGAACCCGCAAGCCCCCGGAAGCCATGATGTTCAGCTGCTGATAAACGCTTTCACGGGCCGACTGGGTAAGATCACACTGGTTAATTACCGTCTCTGGTGCACCTTTCATTGCCAGGAACAACTCATCCGGCACCAGGTTAGACCAGGCGTTAGTCATTGCTAGAAAGCCAGGCCCGACAGGATACTCCCGACATATCCTCTGTGCTGCACGGTTTTCTACATACCCATGTTGCGGTTCCGATAACCGCTGGTTCCATGCACTCAGGATAGCGTGCTCCATCGGGTCTGCAGACATCGGATCGCAGGCGAGCTTCGCTACATGTAGTACATGCTTGTCTGACTCAATCAACGCTTGGATAGAGTTATGCGACATAAGGCTTGGTTTGAGACTTTCTGGTGACCATAACGCCATAACCGACATGCTGTTGTGGGTAAGCGTTCCAGTCTTATCTGTGCACAAAACCGTCGCCGACCCCAGAGTTTCGATACCGACACGATCCCGTGTGAGCACCTGATGTCGGGAAATTCGCCATGCGCCCATTGCGAGAAATACGACCAATACGACGGCGAACTCCTCCGGAAGAAGGCCCATAGCAACTGTAATACCCGCAAGAGTGGCCTCTAGCCAGTCATGTTGCGACAAGCCATAACTTACGGTCACCACTACGCTAGTTATCAATGCAAGAATTCCGAAGCCCTTGATGAAGCCGGATATTTCTCGATTTAGGGAAGATGGCGTTTCGGTAATCGTTTCTAGTGCCGCACCAATTTTACCAACGCGGCTTTCTCGACCTGTTGCAGTTACTGTGGCTAGCCCCCGACCGCTAACCACCATAGTGCTCGAATATACATAAGCCCTTTCGCCACCTTCCGAGGCAATTTTTGTGACTGGCTCGGACTCACCGGTTAGCATGGATTCATCAACGGTAACTTGAGCGCCTGGATCCAACTGGCCGTCAGCCGCGATCCGATCACCGGCTACCAACACCATGAGATCCCCTGTCACGACGTCCTGTCCTGGTATTCGGACCGTCTCTCCGGAACGCACCACAAGTGTTCGCGGAGCTGAAAGATCACGCAGTGATTCTAAGATTGAGTCTGCACGCTTTTCTTGGACAACAGAGATGGCCCCACTCAAGACAACAAATACCAGTAGGACAATCGCGTCAATGGGATCTCCGAGAACCAAATAGATCATACCGGCGCCAAGGAGCAGAAGGAAAACGGGCTCTAAAGTTAGCTTTAGCGCTATCGCCCAGATAGGTCTTTTCGGAGATGAAGGAAGTAGATTAGGGCCGTAATCATGCAGGCGTTTTGCGGCCTCCTCGACTGTCAAGCCATGATGTACCCCAGTTGATACAGTGTCAGAAATCATAGCTGGGCCATCAACACCCACTCATATCCTAATTTTTTTTAGAGCATTAACGGAAGTTACTACCATGTCTCTTCGCAAAGACCCGGCCGAATTCGGTCCCGGTAGGGGTGTGATGGGCCAAAGACAGGCACAAACTAAGGCCCAGAAGATTCTTCCATCCATATTGAAGTAGATTTTTCCAGAGGAGCAGCAAGTTTCTTGACATCGTAATCAGATAGCAAAAGTATTGCGTCCGCCAATGTCAAGCCCCGAGCATAACCGCTGAGACCTCGTAGAGAATTATTGCTGGGGGCCGATTGCAAGAAAGTTGACCGCTCGAAGCACTCTAAATACTAAATAACTAAGACGGGCAGCTCTGACGCGCGAATAACCTGCTGAGACTCACTACTGCTAATCAAGCCCATGATGCCTGAATAGCGGTGTGAAATCATAAGGATAAGATCTGCTTTTGATTTTTTTGCCCCCTTAATGATGCCTTTAGTAACATCAGATTCATAGATATGATGTTTGCTGTACACCAACTCACTACCGAGAATCTCTGTGGCGCGCTCAAATAAGCGCTTTGCATGTGACTCGCATGCCTCACGATGACTCTCTAAAGTCATATAGCTCCCCGCCGCATAGCCGTTGCCTGCATAAATGATTGGGGGAAAGGGACTTGAAACGTGGGAGAGCGAGAGCTTCGCGCCATTAGACTTAACTAAAGCTTGAACTTTTTTCAACTTTGAGATCTTGATTGAGAAATCATCGATTGGCACAAATAGGTGATTAAACATGTTTATTACCCTTATACGCACCTCGACGCCGTTGCTCCATTGATAGACAGTCCCGTATCGCTAAGCCTCTGGCAGTCTAGGAATTAGTGCGCGTTGATGAAAAGCCGATCGTGGTGAGCCGCAATCAGCGGATAAACCCTCGCCACGTCGGATGACCTAACCTACCGGCTACCACCCTAGCGCGCTAGCGCGCTTTACCACCTGTGCCGCCACCACCTGTACTGCCACCACTAAGCCCACCACCTCCTGGCGTCCCTGCGGGGGCGCTCCCTCCGTATCCCCGTCCTCTCACGGGGGGCTCATCTGGCAGCGACACCCCACGCTGCTCTGCTCGAGCTTTCATCCGCTCATGATGCTGGGCGCGTATTTCCGCGCGCTCTTGATCACTCTTCGCCCGGCGCATTTGCTCACGATACTCCTTACGCTCCTCTTCAGTCATTAGCTGACTGCCAAAAATACGTTCCTGGGTCTGCTTTTGATCGCGTACTGTTGCACGATCTTGGGATTGCGATGGTGTGGGGCTAGTCTGCGACAGACCCGGCAACGGCGCAAAAAGGGGGAATAACACCAAAGCACTCGCGCAAACAAACAAATCTTTATTCACGATTCTCTCCATAAAAAATACAATTACGACTAGTTGGATTACTTCACGGCTACGCTGTCGCAATGGACCCCGAATATTGCCGCTCTTATTAACGTTATCGAACGCGACTTATTGCATTTGCAACATGGGTCAAAACCGTAATAAGCGAGCCGAGATGTTTAGCGTAGGCCAAAAAGTGAGTCTCACGACACGCCAAGTGTGGATCAGCACGTGGAGTTTCCCTGAACTCTGGCCAACCGGAGATTTTAGTATCGCACCCTCTCGAGACAACGATCTACAGCGACGACGTGTTCTTTTTCGCATTGGCGGTCGGTTGCGGTAAACCCGTAATGGGATTATTGATGACTAGACTGAATTTGGTAATGAAAACCCTCTACATCGGCTTAATTCAATCCTGGTCTATCAAAATTGAGAACCAACTGCTGAGTGGTTTCCTATTTGCCAGCACGCTGTAGCATCGGCGGTGATCATAAAAAATATTAAGTAGGCTTACTATGAAACAGCTACCAATCATTTGGTATCGACTTGTAAAAGCAGGTGAAACTTGCATTCGCTGCGGAGAAACCTACCGTGAGCTTGAAAAGGCTACTGTTAAGTTAAAGGCCTCACTTCTGCCTTTGAATATCGAAGTCGTATTTCAGAGAAAAGAGTTGACAGAAGAAGAATTCAACGTCGATCCACCTAAATCTAATGAAGTATGGATAGCGGATAAACCTTTAGAACAATGGCTGGGCGCTCAAGTCGGCATGAGCCCCTGTTCCTCAGTGTGTGCCGGATCCAGCTGTCGCACACTTCAGATGGGTGAGGAAATCTATGAAACCATTCCTGAAGAGTTGTTCATAAACGCAGGCCTGAAGGCGGCAGGTGAAATGCTAGGCTCTCATTCAAGAGCCACGGCCAGCTCATGCTGCGCTGGCTAGTGCGGATAGTTACTAATGTCTTACGGTCCCGGGCGGCCAAGAAACACCAAGGCTAACTCCGGGTAGTTTATTCCGTTGGGCTTGCATTAGCTCTGCTAATGTATCCTTCAATAATGAAGACAGCCAATCTCTCGGCGATGACGCCCTTGCTGGCATTGAAACTGGTGACGGTTGCTGCATTGTGGGGAGGCACTTTCATCGCAGGAAGGATTTTGTCTCAGTCTTTGCCATCGATGACAGCGGCATTTAGCAGATTTTTTGTTGCCTCAATACTACTAGTAATGGTTGCGGTTCGGATGGAAGGAAAGCTACCACGCTTGAATCTCGAGCAAATACTACTAACTGCTTTTTTGGGCGTCACAGGTATTTTTCTCTACAACATTTGTTTTTTTGGCGCATTAGCGACAGTACCTGCGGGACGCACCTCTTTATTTGTAAGTCTCACGCCAATCGTAACCGCTATTGTTGCGGGCCTCGTTTTTAGAGAAAGGCTCGGATTTCGCCGCTGGATAGGCATAGTGGTGGCACTAGTCGGCGCCATCATTGTGATTACACGCGGTGATTTAATTAAGGGTATTACCGATATCAGTCAATCACTCGGGCAGGGCGAGCTGATGATGCTTGGCTCTGTTTTCAGCTGGGCTGCTTACACATTAATTTCTCGCAAGGCCTTGGAGACACTTTCCCCCATCGCTGCTACAACATACGGGACTTTATGGGGTTTTCTTTTTTTAAGCGCTGGGGCCATCGGAGAGGTCAACGAGGTTGATTGGATACTCCTTGATTGGCGCGTATGGACGTCAATCTTCTACTTGGGTGCTTTCGGTACCGTTCTTGCATTTATTTGGTACTACCAAGGAATTCGAGCCGTAGGGCCATCGCGCACAGCAATATTTACAAACTTGGTTCCGGCATTTGGGGTTCTGTTTTCTGCCGTATTGCTTGGCGAGCCGATATTAATTTCAATGGTAGTCGGCGGACTAATCGCGGTCTTGGGTGTTTCATTGGTTAGTAAAAGATAGTGCCCGATAGCTTGTGTGTTGGTAAAGCGCCGTTGCAGAAATGCCACGCCAAACGAGACTCTGCCTGATAGTAAGTATCTGACCAAGAACGGTAGACTTAAGTTCCTATGACCTGGATGAGTGAAATAGCACTACGACTGAGGGTCCGCTATCTCAACGATTCAAGCGGAGACGGCCTAACCAGTTGCACGTCACCCGGCAAAGCGGCACCCGTGAGGTTATTGCTATTAACAATCCCCTCTGCCCGGGATGGAGGGCTAACGGGAGGTTTTGCCTCTCCAACCCTAAAATCTTGATTTCCGGAGCGCATCTGGCTACCACTACGTTCACCCAGCATCGCCGCCTTAGGGCCTTTAGGTCTTTGTTGATTGACTTGTGCGGAATCGAACCAGGGCTGACGATACCGATCCTATATCAGTCAAGGGCAATCAAAAGCTCTTCTTTTAACGCCAACATCAGGCTCTTAGCATCGAGCTTTCTTGTTCTGGAATAGTCTTGCCCAGCCCATAAACTTTGATATTCACCGTTATTAGTTCTTCCCGCTAATTGCCTTAGAGATGCTGTCATCGTATTTTGTATTGGAAAAGGCAAAACCATTTTGCCATCCATAAATTGAATAAATTCGTTATCTATTCCCCGAGCAGGCCTTCCAGAAAATTCCGTCGTGAATACTGAGCCCCTGCTATGGTACTTAAGCAAATACTCTTTATGAGCGGGAGAGGCAGTTGACTCATCACAACATAAAAAGGCTGTTCCCAGTTGAGCGGCCACAGCGCCAGCCTTTAACGCATTGGCAATAT
>Ga0209550_10003795_pt1 | contig 14355 bp, 14 predicted proteins | sample LauGreSuBDMM15SN_2_FD_187567 | JGI IMG/M metagenome (GOLD analysis project Ga0209550, IMG submission 187567) | Freshwater lake microbial communities from Lake Michigan, USA - Su13.BD.MM15.SN (SPAdes) (version 5) | ecosystem: Environmental > Aquatic > Freshwater > Lake | place: Lake Michigan...
TGACGACGGCAAGGGTAGCATCCTTCAACGATGCATTGTCATGTTCGGCATAAACGAGGGTCTTCATGCGGCCACTCCCATTTCCTTAAGCTTTGCAACTAACGCATCGACGTCGGCAACCTTGATACCGGCGCTGCGCACAGGTGGCTCGATTACCTTCAGCGTCTTGAGGCGCGGGGTTACATCAACGCCATAATCGGCAGGTGTTTTCTGCGCGAGCGGCTTTGACTTTGCCTTCATGATGTTGGGCAGCGACGCATAACGTGGTTCGTTCAAGCGCAAATCCGTCGTGATGATCGCTGGCATCTTCAACGCCACAGTCTGCAAACCGCCATCGACTTCGCGTGCGACATGCACGTCGTCGCCCGATACGTTCACAGTGTTGGCAAAGGTGCCCTGCGGACGACCGGTCAACGCAGCGAGCATTTGCCCTGTCTGGTTGCTATCATCGTCAATCGCTTGTTTGCCCAATATGACAAGGCCGGGCTGTTCTTCGTCCATGATCTTTGCAAGGATCTTGGCAACGCCCAAAGGCTCAACATCTTCAGCGACGACCAAGATTGCGCGATCCGCGCCCATGGCCAAGGCCGTGCGCAATGTTTCTTGCGCCTTGTCCGGCCCAATCGACACCGCGATAACCTCGGTCGCAACGCCCTTTTCCCGCAAACGCAGCGCTTCTTCGACCGCAATCTCGTCAAACGGGTTCATGCTCATTTTGACATTCGCCAAATCTACACCCGAACCATCAGGCTTAACCCTTGGTTTTACGTTATAATCGATGACCCGCTTCACGGGGACGATGATCTTCATGTGCTCATCCTTCCATACCGACTCAAAAAGACAATTGGATACCTGCTTAATATGATGCGCATATGCTTAACGTTTACGTGAACGTCAAGCGCCAAAGCGGCGACGGACGCGATTTAGCGCATTGTCCACAACCGCCGATAACACTGTTTTGGCTATGAACGCGTCGGGGTGAATTACATCAATCAATGCCGGAGTAACAGTGTGCTTTTGTTCAAAAATATCTATCAGGCCTGCATTATTTTCACTAGCAAAAATGACCATATTCTGCCGATGCCACCACTGCACCGTGTCGTCGTACCAAAATACCGGACGGATAATGTCGAAAAGGCGATAACCGCACTGCGCAAAATGCTCGGTCCAATAGGACAAGGGCTGCTCGTTAACATGATGCGTGCCGCCCTGACCCGGTGTTGCCGCAGAAAACAAGACCGCTGGGCTATGCTTGCAAAGCAACTGCACGAAGCCAGCCGCGCGATCTACATCCAAATGCTCCGCTACTTCAATGCAGGCGACGAGATCAAACGTGCCAAGGTTGCCGTCAAAATTGGCGAGATTAACCGACGTAAAATGCGCGTCATCGATCAGCAAGGATGAACGGGCATAGTCACCGTCGATGGCGCGCAAGGACGGCACATCGTTTTCAAGAAATGCCCGTGACCACGCGCCCGAACCGCACCCGACGTCAAGCACCGATTTCGGCGCGATCAGATCTGTGATAAATGGCACGATCCGGCTGGCGGACCGTGCAGATGTCGAATTCTGACGCTGAAAAAAACCGGAGCGATAGACGTTCGGTGCGGTGTTATCGGCCAATGCGCTAAGCTGCCTTGCGCACCTCCGCGACAATTTTCTCCGCTGCATCGCCCAAGTCATTGGCGGACACGATGGGCAGGCCGCTATTGGCGAGGATGTCCTTGCCCTGCTGCACATTGGTGCCTTCCAGGCGCACCACGAGCGGCACCGACAGGTTCACTTCCTTGGCCGCAGCAACAATACCATCGGCGATGATGTCGCATTTCATGATGCCACCGAAAATGTTCACGAGGATTCCCTTTACGGCAGGGTCCTTCAATATGATCTTGAACGCGGCCGTGACCTTTTCCTTCGATGCGCCGCCGCCGACGTCCAAGAAGTTGGCAGGAAATTCACCGTTCAGCTTGATGATGTCCATCGTTGCCATGGCAAGGCCCGCGCCATTGACCATGCAGCCGATATTGCCGTCGAGTTTAATATAGGCCAGATCATATTCCGATGCTTCAACCTCTGCAGGGTCTTCCTCGGTCAAATCGCGCAGTTCGGCGAGTTCCTTGTGCCGGAACATCGCATTGCCGTCAAAACTGACTTTGGCATCAAGCACCAAAAGCGCGTCGCCATTCTTGCCTTCGCAAACCGCCAACGGGTTGATTTCGATCTGTTCCGCATCGGTACCAATGAACGCACTGTAGAGACCGGCAAGCACAGTCTGCGCTTGCTTGGCCAAGTCACCAGTCAGGCCAAGCGCCTTGGCCACGCTGCGGCCATGATGGGGCTGAAGACCAGTGGCGGGGTCGATGACGATGGTGTGGATCTTCTCGGGGCTGTCATGTGCCACGTCTTCGATATTCATGCCGCCTTCGGTGGACGCCACAACCGCGATACGGCTGGTTGCACGGTCGACGAGCAAAGCGAGGTAGAATTCCTGCTTAATATCAGCGCCATCGGTGATGTATAGGCGGTTGACTTGCTTGCCTTCTGGACCAGTCTGGATCGTTACTAGCGTGTTGCCCAACATGTCTTTTGCATGGGCCTCAACCTCATCCAGATTAAAGGCCAGACGGACGCCGCCCTTCGCATCGGGACCCAGTTCCTTGAACTTGCCCTTGCCGCGTCCACCAGCGTGAATTTGCGACTTTACGACGTAAAGAGGGCCGGGAAGCTGCTTCGCGGCGGCAACGGCCTCTTCTACGCTCAATGCCGCGATACCAGCGGGCACAGCGACACCGAATTTTGCGAGCAGTTCTTTGGCCTGATATTCATGGATATTCATGGGAGATTACGTCCTTGCAAAGCGAGATTTCTATATTGCTAAAGCACAGACGCGCCATGAATGGAAGGGCTTGCGCTGATGTTTTTTGGGTCACGCAGAGGCGCAGAGGGCGCGGAGATTTGATGACTCTACTCTACATCCTCCGCGCCTCTGCGTGCAAAAAACTACAGTAAGAACTCCAGGGCAACCAATTCACGACGAAGTGACTCGGCATCTGTAAAATGATGCGCAGCAAAACCGTTTTTGCGCGCGCTGACGACATTGTCATGATTATCGTCGATAAAAATCGCTTCGCCCGACTTGAGCCCGAAGCGCTGTAATGCCAGCGCATAGATCGCAGGGTCAGGCTTCACCAATTTTTCGACTCCCGACACGATTATGTCCTGAAAACGGTCGAATATCGGCTGGGTGGGGCGAAACATATCCCAAAACTCAGCGCCGAAATTGGTTATCGCAAATAACGGAACGTCGCGTTCGGCGAGTTCCTGCACGATCTCCAGTGACCCCGTGACGGGTCCTGGAATGGTCTCATTGAAACGGGGGGCGTAGGCCGCAATCCACGCGGCATATTCTGGAAATTCAGCAATCCGCTCGGCAACCATATCGTCCAAAGCGCGACCTGCATCATGTTGAAAATGCCATTCGGGCGTCACAATGACTGTGACGAAATATTCCAGCTCATCCCTGTCTGTAATCAGCTTTGCAAAAAGATGCCTGAGATCCCATTCGAACAGCACTTTGCCGACGTCAAAGACCACAGTGGTTATTTTGGTCATGCATTGCACCTCTTCGCCGGAGGGACTTGATCGAGGTTAAGGCGCAAAAAAACCGCCCACGAATCAGATTCGGAGCGGCATTCTGCCTGAACCAACTGCCCGCATTGCGCAGGCAGGGCCAAATTAACCCTGACGCGCCTTGAAGCGTGGCTGAGTCTTGTTGATGACATAGGTGCGGCCACGGCGACGAATCACGCGGTTATCGCGATGGCGGCCTTTGAGCGACTTAAGAGAATTAACGACTTTCATCGGATTTACCCGTCTAATAAATGCAAGAAGCTTGAATTGAAGGCGCGCTCCTATGGGTCGGGCACTGGAAAGTCAAGCGGGATTGGCCCTTTTGCGGATTCAGCCACCGTACATCGCTTGATATGCTATATGACAGGCCTAAGGATATCTGCATGATGAAAATTGCCCGAATTTTGCCGCTTCTCGCGCTGACTGGGTTAACCGCTTGCGTCGTGCCAACGGGACCTGTCGAGGTCACCCGCTTTAACCGCGCCGCCGAAGGCGTCCCTTATGGCGCGGGCAGCTTTGCTGTCGCGCTTGTGGGCGAATCGGTTTCGAACCAGCCACTTGCCGGATCGCCCTATCTGGCCGCTGTTGCACGCGAAATGCAGCGTATCGGCTATCGGGATAATAGCGGAAATTCCGACGTGATCGCCGAAGTGCGTTTTGGCGCAACCGTGATCCGCCCCGACCGCCCTGCGCCCGCGCCCGTGTCGGTTGGCGTCGGCGGGTCGACGGGTAGCTTTGGATCGGGAGTGGGGGTTAGCCTTGGTTTCAATCTGGCTGGCGGTTCAGCGGCGCAGGTACAATCCAGCCTGGCCGTCCGCATATTGCGGCGCAGCGACCGAGTGGTGATTTGGGAGGGGACGGCGGTGCAAGCTGCCAAGGCCGGTTCACCCGCCGCACAACCCGGCATCGCTGCATCAAAATTGGCCGAAGCCTTGTTTAAGGACTTCCCCGGCGTGTCGGGTGAGACTATCCGCGTGCCATAAACAGCCAGACATTGTCATTCCGGCGAAAGCGGGAGTCCATTAGCTGAGCTTTCATATTAACATACCGGCGCAGCTTGCTGCACGGTTAATCCATGGGTTCCCGCTTTCGCGGGAATGACATAGTGGGGAAGTAAGATTTTATGCCAATTACGGACATCAATGCTGCCTTCGACAGCGGTAACATCATCGTTCATGCCATTGATGGCAATGTTGCCACGCTGGGCATCCGCAAGGACAAGGATTCGGAATTTGCCCAATGGTTTCACTTCCGCGTTGCATGCAACGCAGGTGAAGAACTTGTGCTGCGGATTACCGGATTGGAAAGCAGCGCCTATCCAGGTGGCTGGCCCGATTACCGGGCTTGTGTCTCCGAAGACCGTGATTATTGGGGCCGCGCCGATACGACCTATGACAAGGCAAAAGACGGCGGCACGTTGACCATCCATTATACCCCCGCAAGCGACTTGGCGTGGTTCGCGTATTTCGCACCCTACAGTATGGAGCGGCACCATGACTTGATTGCTGAGACGGCATCGCTGGAAGGCGTGACCTATCGCTGCCTTGGCCATAGCATCGAAGGCCAGCCGATTGATTGCCTCGAAATAGGCCATGGCGATACGCAGGTCTGGCTCTATGCGCGGCAGCATCCCGGCGAGACGCAGGCCGAATATTGGATCGAAGGCGCCATTGATATGCTGACGGACCTCAGCGACCCGCATACCCGGCGACTGCTCGATAAATGCCGCTTCCACATTGTGCCCAATTGCAATCCGGATGGAAGCTGTCGCGGGCATTTGCGGACCAATTATCTGGGCGTAAACCTGAACCGCGAATGGGCCGAACCATCGGCAGAGCGCAGCCCCGAAGTGTTGGCCATACGCAACGCCATGGATGAAACGGGCGTGCATTGGGCGATGGACATTCATGGCGATGAAGCGATTCCGGCGGCATTTATGGCGGGTTTTGAGGGTATTCCGTCATGGACCGATGATCAGGGTGATCGCTATAACGCTTTCATCAACCGCCTGTCCGCGCGCACCCCCGATTTTCAGACTGCGTTGGGCTACACCAAAGCTGGTCCTGGCCGGGCCAACTTGTCCATGTCCACCAACCAACTGGCCGAACGCTTTGGCCCTTCGCATCAATGCGTCTCCATGACGTTGGAAATGCCCTATAAGGACACCGTCCATGGCAACGACCCCGACCAAGGCTGGTCCCCCGAACGCTGCCGCTTATTGGCCCGCGAATGCCTCGCAACCTTGGCGGAGATGGTGTGAGCGATGCCGTTACGGCGTATTGTAATTTCTGGTTGTTCGGGTGGAGGTAAATCTACCCTAATCGACGGATTGGCGGCAAAAGGCCTTCAAACTGTACCGGAGGCCGGACGAATTGTCGTTCGCGAAGCATTAGCTAGCAGCAGTGATGCATTGCCTTGGATGGACCGCAAAAATTTTGCCGAAAAACTTGCGGCTTTTGCAATTCAGCAATTTGATGCGACTGCTGAGCTTGACGGGCTCGTATTTTTTGATCGCAGCGTCATTGAGGCATTTGTTTATAGCCAAATGCATAACTTCGAAATGCCGGTCTGGTTTGGGCAGGCTGTTCGGAATTGCCGTTATGACGATCCGGTATTTGTCGTGCCGCCTTGGCGGGACATTTTCGTCGAAGATGAAGAGCGACGTCATAGCTTTGATGAGGCAGTGGCAGAGTATAATGTGCTTTTGAAAGCATTTATCGAATTTGGTTACAAAGTCTGCGAGGTCCCGCGAATGGCTAACCAAGACCGTGTCGAATTCATTTTGAGTGAAATTGGTAATTAGCACGGATGGTCAGGCTGCAATCCAAGGCTTCACCCTCAACCGCATATATCATATTTGGTGCTCACCCCTTCGTCATTCCCGCGCAGGCGGGAATCCAACACCCGAACGTTCCGTATCCCCGACGACCGCGTGAAAACCGATTAGTCAGGCGTTAGATTCCCGCCTGCGCGGGAATGACGAGGGGGGAGTTGAACAATACTCTGCATGAAGACCCATTCAGCCGTTTCATGACCTTGGCGATTTAACCAACTTGCGTTAGGGCGCGGGAACATAATTTAGGAGCCTCTCATGCCAAAACTTATCCTCATCCGTCACGGCCAATCGCAATGGAACCTTGAAAACCGTTTTACCGGCTGGTGGGATGTGGATGTCACCGAAAAAGGTGCGGCTGAGGCTTGGGCGGCAGGCGCGTTGATGAAGGAAAAGGGCATCGCGCCCGACACCGCCTTTACCAGCGTGCAGACACGAGCAATCAAGACGCTTAATCTGGCGCTTGAGGCGATGGGGCGTTTGTGGGTTCCGGTAACCAAAAATTGGCAGTTGAACGAACGGCATTATGGCGGGCTCACGGGTCTTGATAAGGCAGAAACAGCGGCCAAGCATGGCGAGGATCAGGTGAAGATCTGGCGCCGCAGCTTCGACATTCCGCCGCCGCCGCTTGCGGTAGGGTCGCCATATGACCTGTCCAATGACCCGCGTTATGCCGGTATCAATATTCCGGCGTCTGAAAGCCTCAAAGACACTATTGATCGCGTCTTGCCTTATTGGGACAGCGCGATTGTGCCGGAGTTACAGGCCGGAAAAACCGTATTGATTTCGGCGCATGGCAATAGCCTGCGCGCGCTCGTCAAGCATTTGTCGGGTATTTCCGATGCGGACATTAACGGCTTGGAAATCCCGACGGGGCAGCCAATCGTGTATGAATTGGATGACCATCTGAACGGTGAATATCACTATCTGTCCGAACGGTCATAACATGCCGCTGCGCGTATAAGCGGGTTGACGGTTAACGCTTCGTTGCTGGATTGCGCCTTTTGCACCACAAGGCTAAGGCCATTGCCAACGAACTTGTCAGGGGAGTGACATATGACCGACGCAGCGCCGATCATTGGCATCATCATGGGAAGCCGTTCGGACTGGGAAACGATGCGAGAGGCTTCAGCGACGCTTGCTGCGCTGCACATTCCGCATGAATGCAAAGTGGTGTCTGCGCATCGCACGCCTGAACGTCTTTATGATTATGCCAAAACTGCCGCTGGCCGGGGTCTGAAATGCATTATCGCGGGCGCAGGGGGCGCGGCGCATCTGCCGGGCATGGCCGCGTCGATGACGCGCCTGCCGGTGTTGGGCGTACCCGTGCAGTCAAAGGCGCTGGATGGCATGGATAGCCTTTTGTCCATCGTGCAAATGCCCGCTGGCATTCCGGTTGGCACATTGGCCATCGGCAAAGCGGGTGCAACAAACGCGGCGCTTTTGGCGGCGGCCATGTTGGCGAATGAAGATCCCGCGCTGGCCGAACGGTTGGACGCTTGGCGCGCGGCACAGACGGCTTCGGTCGCCGAAACGCCTGAATAAGGCGCATTTATGGCAGCATTACCCCCCGGATCGACGATTGGCATATTGGGCGGTGGTCAGCTTGGCCGTATGCTGGCGACTGCGGCTGCGCAATTGGGGTATCGCTGCCATATTTACGCGCCGCCGGGGGACAATGTCGCCTGCGATGTCACGGCCGCTTATACGGTCGCGGAATATGATGATCTGGCGGCGCTGACGGGGTTTGCAATGGCCTGTGACGTGGTGACTTTTGAATTTGAAAATGTGCCTGTGACGCCGCTCGAATTTATCACTGGCCTTGTTTCGGTCTACCCGCCGCTCAAGGCATTGGAGGTTGCGCAGGACCGGGCCGTCGAAAAGCAGTTTGTCCGCGCCCTTGGCGGGAAAACGGCGGAGTTTGCGGTTGCGCAGGACGAACGCGCCGTGGCTGCGGCAATTGCGGCCGTTGGCATACCGTGCATCCTCAAAACAATCCGCATGGGATATGACGGCAAAGGCCAGTCGCGGATCACCGACGATGGGGACATAGCAGGTGCGTGGGAACGCACAGGCGAACAGCCGCTCATCGCCGAAGCCATGGTGTCGTTTGATGCGGAATTCTCGGTGATATTGGTCCGCGGCCAAGATGGTGAAATCCGTTTTTGGGACAGTTCGCAAAATTTGCATATCGGCGGTATCCTCGCAAAATCGACACTGCCGTCCGGACCATTGGTCGAAAGCCAACAACAAGCGGCGCGGGATATGGCCGCCGCGGTCGCATCGGCGCTGGATTATGTCGGCGTCTTTACCGCTGAATTCTTCGCCAGCGGACAAGGCCCGTTGTTCAACGAAATCGCGCCCCGCGTGCACAATAGCGGACATTGGACCATTGAGGGCGCAGTCACGAGCCAGTTTGAAAACCATATTCGCGCCATTTGCGGACTACCGCTTGGAGCCACCGAAACAGTGGCGCAACGCGTGGAAATGGAAAATCTTATTGGCAGCGATGGCGATCGCTTTGAACAAATTTTGGCTGACCCTGCAGCGCATCTGCATCTATATGGCAAGGCCGAAGCGCGACCGGGCCGAAAAATAGGCCATGTCACCCGCTTGTATAGGTGAGAAAAAGTCGGCAAGACGGGCGCATGAATCATCCCGAAATCGTTCTTGTCCTCGCCCGCGCCTGTAATGGAACAATCGGGAAGGATGGCGGCATGCCATGGCATATCCCCGCCGACCTGCGGCATTTTAAGCAAGTGACCAAGGGGCGTCCCATGATCATGGGACGCAAGACCTTTGACAGCCTGCCGGGCTTGCTGGAGGGCCGCCGCCATATCGTGCTGACTCGCGACCAAGATTGGGAAGAAGAGGGCGCCGAAGTTGTACATTCGGTCGAGGAGGCATTGAAGCGCGCCAATGGACCACATGTCTGCGTCATCGGTGGCGCCGAAATCTACAACCTGTTCCTGCCGCTGGCCGACCGCGTTGAGCTTACCGAAATCGCGGCCAGCCCCGATGGTGACGCGACCGTTGCGGCGTTTGACATGTCGGTCTGGCAAGAAATGGCGCGGGAGAGCCATGCCGCGCAAGGCGGCGCTCCTGCGTATGATTTTGTAACATTGTTGCGGCGGGCTGCAGTCTAAACGTCGGGGTGATAGGGGGCATTATGCGCAAGAAAATCTGGATACCGGCGACGTTGATTGCCGTGGCGGCTGTCGGCTTTTTCGGCTTTGCACCTGGCTATGTCGAAGGGTCAATGAACCAGATCGATGGCAAGCCGCTGATCGCGGTCAGCGCCGAAGCCAAGGCTTTACACAAGACGCTCAATATCGTTGACCTGCACAGCGACACGTTGATGTGGAACCGCGACCTAAACGACAGTGCGTCGCGCGGCCATATGGATTTGCCGCGTTTGCAAGACGGCAATGTCGCACTGCAATTGTTCTCGTCGGTCACAAAGACACCGAAGGGCCAGAATTATGATGGTAATGGTGCCGACAGCGACAACATCACCTTATTGACCATTGCGCAGTTGCAGCCAGTGAAGACTTGGAGCTCTTTGGCTGAGCGGTCCTTATATCATGCCCAAAAGCGTGATGCTGCGGTTGATGCGTCCGATAATGCGATCAAGGCTGTTGATACCGCAGGCCAGTTGGATGCTTTGCTGGCTGCGCGGCAGAAAGATAAGCGCCCCGTCGGTGCGATGCTGACCATTGAAGGCCTCCAGAATCTGGAAGGCAAGGCGGCCAATTTGGACCGCTTGTATGACGCCGGTTTTCGCATGGCTGGCCTGACGCATTTCTTTGACAATGAACTGGCAGGTTCCATGCATGGTTTGAAAAAAGGCGGCTTGACCCCCTTTGGCCGCGACATTGTCAAGCGGATGGAAGCCAAGGGCATGATCATCGACATCGCCCATTTGTCGCATAGCGGCGTTGCCGAAGTGTTGGCTATGGCCACACGTCCGGTCGTCTCCAGCCATGGCGGCGTGCAGGCGACCTGTAAGGTCAACCGCAACCTGACCGATGACGAAGTGCGCGGTGTGGCCAAAACCGGCGGTATCATTGGCATTGGGTATTGGGACGGCGCCTTGTGCGACACCAGCCCGCGCGCGGCCGCAAAAGCAATGAAGCATGTCCGCGATCTGGTGGGCATAGAGCATGTTGCCTTAGGTTCAGATTATGATGGCGCGACCACCGTGCGGTTCGACACATCGCAATTGATTCAGGTGACTCAAGCGTTGCTGGACGAAGGGTTTACCGCAGCCGAAATTCGCGCCGCCATGGGCGAAAATGCGCTGCGCGTTATCCGCGCCGGCTTGGTGCCAAGAGTGAGTGCTCGATGATGATCCCCCGCCTTTCCGCCAAAGATCGCATGCCCGATGCCTTGCGCGGCGCTGTGGTCGCTTTGGGCAATTTCGACGGCTTTCATCTGGGGCATCAGGCTGTCGCGGGCGCGGCCATCGCGCAGGCGAAGGCAGCAGGCCGTCCCGCCATCATTGCCACATTTGATCCGCACCCCGTGCGCTTTTTCGCGCCGCAATCGCCTTGGTTCCGGTTGACGACATTGGACCAACGGCAGCGACTTTTCGAAGATGCAGGCGCGGACGCTATGTTGGTGTTTGATTTCGATGCCGAACTTGCGGCGACCAGCGCGGAAGATTTCATCGTTAAATTACTTGTCGAACGGCTTGGGTTTTCGGCTGTCGTTACCGGCGAAGACTTCACCTTTGGCAAAGCGCGCGGCGGCAATATCGATGTGCTGCGCGATATTGGTGGCGCGCACGGGCTTTCCGCGACGGCGATGGGCCCTGTGGTCGATGACGCGGGCATCATCTCGTCAAGCCGCGTCCGCACGGCATTGCAAGATGGCAACTGCGCAACCGCCACCGCCTTGTTGACGCGACCCTTTACTGTGCAAGGTATCGTCCAGCATGGCGACAAAAACGGTCGTCTTCTGGGCTTTCCAACCGCCAATATCGACATGGGCCATTATCTGCGCCCGCGTTACGGCATTTATGCGGTGAAGGGCCGTTTGCCCGATGGCCGCGTGCTAAACGGCGCGGCAAATCTGGGCATCCGCCCAACCTTTGATCCGCCCAAGGAATTGCTGGAGCCACATTTCTTTGACTTTGCCGAAGACCTCTATGGCCAAAATATCGAAATCGAATTTCATGCCTTCATTCGCGGGGAGGCGAAGTTTGACAGTCTGGACGCACTGATAAAGCAAATGGCGAAGGATTGCGACGAAGCCCGCCGGATATTGAGCGCATAATATCGAAGAGCTTGGCCCGGCGTTGCGGCGGTAGTCCGATGCGGTGTATTTACTCTGCGTGCATGGCGATAATTGATAGTTATACCATTTGTCACCCCCGACTTGATCGGGGGTCCATGGTCTGTCTGCGCAGTTTTCGCTGACATGTCATGCCATGGATTCCCGCATTCGCGGGAATGACACACGCGTGGAGTGACAAGGAGGTTTCAATTCTCCTCATCTTTGCGCTAAGGGCGCTTCTAACATGACTGATCCTATCGACTATCGCGACACCGTTTTCCTGCCGAAAACAGATTTCCCTATGAAGGCTGGCCTTCCGCAGAAGGAACCGGGCATTCTCGCACGCTGGCAAGAGCAGGATTTTTACGCCGAGTTGCGCAATCGCCGCCGTGGGCGCGAAAAGTTCATCCTGCATGATGGCCCGCCTTATGCCAATGGCGACATGCATATTGGCCATGCGCTGAACCATATCCTGAAAGACATGGTCGTCCGCACGCAGACATTGTTGGGCAAAGACGCGCCTTATGTGCCCGGCTGGGATTGCCACGGCCTGCCCATCGAGTGGAAGGTTGAGGAGCAATATCGCAAGAAAAAGCTCAACAAGGACGAAGTTCCCGCTGTCGAGTTCCGTGCCGAATGCCGCGCTTATGCGCAAAATTGGGTCGATACGCAGCGCGAGCAATTAAAGCGGCTGGGCATCAATGCCGATTGGGACAATCCCTATCTGACGATGGATTTTCAGGCCGAGGCGACGATTGTTGCCGAGCTGCTGAAATTTGCCGAAAGCGGCCAGCTCTATCGCGGCGCGAAGCCCGTGATGTGGTCGCCGGTTGAAAAGACCGCGTTGGCCGAGGCTGAGATTGAATATGAGGACATCACATCCACGCAGATCGATGTGGCGTTTGAGATTGTTGAGAGCCCGATTGCGGAGTTGGTTGGCGCACATGCGGTGATCTGGACAACGACGCCGTGGACGATTCCGGTCAATCAGGCGATCGCTTATGGGCCGGACATTGATTACATTGCGTTCACTTGGAACGGCAAGAAACTGCTGTTCGCCGAGAAGCTTCTCCAAGATGTCTGGCTTCGGGTCGCTTACGAGCGGATTGACGGAGTTCTGCAAACACAAAATGAGCCGCCCAAGTGGGAAGCTCAAGGGAAGCGCATCAAAGGCTCCGACCTAGCCGGAACGACCGTGCGCCACCCAATGCACGAACTCGGCGGTTTCTTTGCCAAGCCGCGTCCGATGCTCGCGGGCGATTTCGTTACCACTGACAGCGGTACGGGCCTTGTCCACATGGCACCTGACCATGGTGAGGATGATTTCGACCTGTGCAAGGCCAACGGCATTGATCCGGTCTTTGCGGTCGAAGGCGACGGCAAATATCGTACCGACTGGCTTTGGCTCGGCGGTGAGGGCAGCGTCATCAACCCCAAGTTCAACGCGCCCGATGGCCCGATCTGCGCGGCTTTGCACGAAGCTGGTGGATTGCTCGCGGCGTCGGCGGATTACAAGCACAGCTATCCGCATAGCTGGCGGTCGAAGGCGAAGGTCATTTACCGTTGCACCCCGCAATGGTTTGTGCCGATGGACAAAGCCACCGTCGATGGCACGCTGCGTGAAAAAGCGATGACCGCCATCGCCGAAACCCGCTGGGTGCCCGAAAAGGGCCAGAACCGCATCACGGCAATGGTCGAAGGCCGCCCCGATTGGGTGCTTTCCCGCCAACGCGCATGGGGTGTGCCGATCACCTTGTTTGTGAAAAAGGGAACCAACCAGTATCTCTGCGACGCAGGCGTGAACGCACGCATCATCGCGGGCATTCGCGAAAACGGCGTCGATGGCTGGAGCGACGAACGCGCGCAAGAATATCTGGGCAGCGATTATGCCTTGGCCGATTATGAGCGCGTGACGGACATTTTGGATGTCTGGTTCGATTCGGGCTGCACGCATGCCTTTGTGCTCGAAAGCGGACGCTGGCCTGATCTGCAATGGCCTGCAGATCTCTATCTGGAAGGCAGCGACCAACATCGCGGTTGGTTCCAATCAAGCCTGATGCAAAGCTGCGGCACGCGTGGCCGTGCGCCCTATAATGCCGTGCTGACGCATGGGTTTACCATGGACCAAAAGGGCATGAAAATGTCCAAATCCTTGGGCAATACGATCAACCCGTTGGACCTGATGCGTGATAATGGCGCGGATATCTTGCGGCTATGGGCGTTGACCGTGGACTTCACCGAAGACCACCGGATCGGCAAGGAAATCCTGCAGGGCGTTTCCGACCAATATCGCAAATTGCGCAACACCTTCCGCTATCTATTGGGCGCGCTCGACGGGTTCACGGACGCGGAAAAGGTCGCGGTCGCCGATATGCCCGAGCTGGAGCGTTATATGCTTCATTTGCTCGCCGACATGGATGCGAAGTTGAAGGTCGCCGTCAATGACTTCGACTTTAACACTTATGTCCGTTTGCTGACCGAGTTTTGCAACGAAGACTTGTCGGCATTCTTCTTCGATATCCGCAAGGATTGCCTCTATTGCGACGCGCCGACCAGTGACAAGCGGATGGCGTATCGCACCGTGCTCGACACCTTGTTCCACGCACTGGTGCGCT
>Ga0209550_10003796_pt1 | contig 14351 bp, 13 predicted proteins | sample LauGreSuBDMM15SN_2_FD_187567 | JGI IMG/M metagenome (GOLD analysis project Ga0209550, IMG submission 187567) | Freshwater lake microbial communities from Lake Michigan, USA - Su13.BD.MM15.SN (SPAdes) (version 5) | ecosystem: Environmental > Aquatic > Freshwater > Lake | place: Lake Michigan...
GCGCGGCTCGCGCCGACGGTGACTCCGTCGGTTGCGAGCCACCACCCTGCAGAGACATCACCTCGCCTCCATCCACCGAGTCGGGCTCCTCGGAAGCCGCGGGCGCCTCGGCAGGCTCAGCAGGCTCAGCAGGCTCAGTCGGCTCCGCGCCGGCGTCGGCGTCGGCACTCGTGATGCTCTCTGGCGGCGCGCCACCCGCCGCGCGGGAGCGCGAGGCGGCGGCGGCGGCGGCGGCGGCGGCAGCAGCAGACTGGCGCGAGGCTTCGGCCGAGCGCGCGGCGGTGGCACGTGCGGAGGCAGCGAGCAGATCGATCACGGGGGTCGCATGTAAGGGCTCCGCACGTGGATAAGAGGGCGTGGCCGCGCCCGAATGGGGCGCCGTGACGGGCACCTGCGGGGTGGCGCTCCCGCTGCGGGGATGGGGCGTAATGGGCGGGCTCCGGTGCGGCGGCAGCGGAAGCAACTGCGTGCTCAGCTGCGGCGTCGCCGAGCCGGAACGCACGTCCGGGCTCGGAGTCGGGCTTAGTGGACGAGGGGTGTCCATGGGGCTGTATTGCGGTGGGCTCTCCAGCGGTGGCGGCTCGGAGCGCTGCCACGCACGCAGAGGCGGCAGATCGCTCACATCGTCGTCCGCGTCATCGATGCCTTCAACGGCGGCCGCGGCCACGGCCGCGGCTACTGCGGCGGCCGCCGCCTCGTCAGCATCACCTTCGTCTCCGTCGGCAGCTGCGCTAGGTGTCGCCGCCCGCTCTCCTGACACGGACGCCTGAAACGCCTGAGGTTCGTCAACGGACGCCTGAGGTTCGTCAACGGCCGGTGCGTCCTCGGCAAGTGCATCATCCTCGTCATCGCCCGCGTGCTCGCCGGCGCCTGCATCGTCGGGAGCCGCCAGCGCGAGCGCGCTAGCTGCCGCCACACCACTCCCGTCGGCGACCGAACCGCGAACCGGCGCGTGCGTCCTGCGGCGGGTCTCGCCCAAAGTCCGATTCCCCACAGTCCGATTCCCCACAGTCGCGCTCTCAGGTCCGCGCCCGCTCGGTACGGCGCCGTCACCGAAGACGCGCTGCAACACACCGACGAGTGAGCCCGCCCAGTCGTCGAACGGAGAGGCGCGCGACGACCGCTGCCGGTTGCCCTCAGCGGCTCCCGGGCGGCGCTCAGGACGGCGCATGTGAGGCAGCGCCTCGTCAAGCGCCGCCTCGGTGGGCGTGGCTGTGTCTTCGATGGCCGACGCTTCCGCCGACGCGTCGGCTCCAGAATCCTGCAGGCTGTGCCGGCGCGCCCAGTCGCGCCGTCGTGAGCGGATCTCGACGGCGCTCTCGCCGTCATCCGTCGAGAGGAGGGGCGACGTGTCCACTGCGGAGCCATCGCGGGTGTGGCGCCCGTCGTCCTCCGCCTCCTCCGTGGTCGAGGGCTCGTAAGTGCTCTCCTCATCGGTCGCATGCCGCCACGTCAGCCCCGCCGCCGCCGGTGGCTGCGGCGGCTGTGGCTGCGGCTGCCACTGCTGCGGCTGTCGTCGCTGCTGCTGCTGCCGTCGCTGCTGCTGCTGCTGCTGCTGCTGCTGCCGCTGGTGCTGCTGGTGCTGCTGCTGGTGCTGCTGGTGCTGCGGCTGCTGCGGCTGCTGCGGCTGCTGCTGCTGCTGCTGCCCGGGAAAGAGCGGCTGGTCACCCAAAAAGCCACCCATGCCACCGCTGTGCTGCTCCAGCTCGAAGCCGCCAAAGTCTTGCGCCGATGGCAGCCCGAGCGCACCGGGCATTGCCGGCAGCAGGCCGCCGCTAGAATCGCCGCCAAAGTCAAAGTCGGGAAGTTGATCGCTAGGCAGCTGCGCGCCGGGAAGCTGCATGCCGGGAAGCTGTGCATCTTGTAACATCTGCTGCTGCTGCTGCTGCTGCTGGCCCCATCCGCTGTTCCTGCACAGCGTTTAGCGATCACAGGGCAGGAGGGTGGGTGAGTGAATGTGCCTCGCGGATGGCGAACCACCTCTTCGCGACGGTTCCGGTGGGGTTGGAGCGCACCCATGGAGGTCCGACATGTTGACGAAACAAGCACTTCACAGCACCTCCTCACCAAATTTCCACAGAAGCGGCGAATGCACAGGTGGCCTGCGCGAAAGTAGCTCATTATGTGCCAACGAAAAGAACGATCTTATAAATATATTGCCATGAAGCGTTTCGATACGTCGCACGCGATCTCACGCGTCAACTGTGGACGGCAACGCACCTCGCGGCGAGGGATTGTATGCCGTCGTCCAATCGCTTGCGACGATGCTGACAATGGCACCGGCCTGGGTCCGCGCCGACTTAAGCTTCGAGGACGAGGGCAAGTAGGGGGAGATGAGGCCCAGCGACGAGCTCCTGCTGCTCGATGTGGACCGCGATGCGGGCGTCGGCGTGCGAGCAGCAGGCGCCGCGTCCCAGACTGCGTTGGCGCTCGCTGTGAACGAGGCCTCTTCTTCGGCAGCTGTGAACGAGGCCGCACCCGTTTCCGATGCGAGCCGCTCAGCCTCGGCCTTCTCGGCCGCCGCCGTACCGCCCGCCGCCGTATCGGCCGCCGCCCTCTTGACTGCCGGCGTGGCGCCGGGCTGCCAGTACTGGCTCCACGCTGGCCTGTCCGTCAGATTGAGGCGCATCATGCCTCCGAGGTCGGCCAAGGTCGGGTTGGCTGCCCGGCCGTCCCGTGTGGCGCGCGATGGCAAGGCCTCCCAGCCCATCTTCTTGTAGAACCCGCCCGCACGCCAGGTGCAGCTCTGGAGCGTCAGCACCATCGAGAGCTCATCCGGCTCGCGCCAGCCGCACCGCTCGATCGCGTACCGCACGAGCGCGTCGCACAGGTGCCAATGCAGCTGCGCACCCGACCCTTTAGGGCCGGCGGAGGCAATGCGTCGCATCTCGAAGACCGTCCCGCGCGTTCGCAGGCTTGGCCCTCGTCGCCGAGCCACCATGGCCAGGCCCGTGCACGAGCCACCGCACCGGCGCACGAAAAAGAGCAGCTCATGCTTCGCCGTATTCACCTGGCGCTGAACCTCACCCTCGAGGCAATCGACGACCGCTCCGTGAAAGGAGCGTAACGGCGACTCGTAACCGCCGAGCCCGAGGCGCTCGAGGAAATCGGCCTCTTCTTGCAACAGCTCCGCGGGCGGCACCAGCGCGTGCGTCACCGTGGTGTCCTTCGAGCTGCTCGAGGCTGCGTTGCGGCTGTCGTGGCGGCGGTCCGGCTTCGGGAGACCTGCTTGACGCCCATCACAGCGCCGAACCACCTCTTTCGTCGGCAGCGTGGCGGCGCTGCTGTCAACTTCCAGCACTCGCCTTCGCGTGAGCCGGGAGCCCCCCGCAGCAAGCCGGTTGAGCTCAAGCTGCTCGCGCACCAGATGCTCCGTGAATTTCTCCGTCAGCCCGTGTCGCTGAGCCCAAGCCCACTCGGCAAGCCGGCCCGCCTCGCGCGCGAGCGCCTCGCCACTCACAGTCTTATCGTATGCGGCCGCCTTGGCGCGCTTCGACGGCGACTCCCCCTCGGCCAATGGAGACTCCAATGGGCCGCCGCGCTTGGGCATCGCGCGCGCTGCAACCCCTTCCGAGACGGCCATGCGCGAGTCCTTAGCCGCATGGCGCTTGGGTGCCACGTTCTTTTCGACTGCCTTGGCGCGCTTCTTTGCCGCTGGCTCCTCCTCGTCCTCCTTGGCCTCCTGCTCCGCCTCCTCCTCCTCTTCCTCCGCTGCCTCTTCTGCCTTCTCTTCCTCCTGCTCTTTCTTTGAGCGTTCCAGTTCCGCCATCTCATCTTTAAAGTCCATGAGATTTGAGACGGGCTCCCACGTGTTGTACTTGGCCGAGAAGCCGTCCCATTTGACGAGGAAGAGCTTTTGGGTGCCCTCCATCTTCATATCCAAGAGCTTATCGACCAAATATAAAGCGGGCTCGGATGTGTCGGCCTTCATGCGAGGCATCCAGGAGCCAAGCGACGTTGAACGCGGGCGGCGCCGAGGAATCAAGCGGCATGTTACGGTGCGTCGTTTTGGGCTCATAGTTTGTCGACAAGAGGTGCTGCGTCGAACAAAAAGATGACCTTTCCAATACGTCTCGGTGTCTTTTTACCGGTAGCGGTCATCAACCTCATCAAAACCCAAAACCTCGCGTCTAGGACGAGCCCGAGCTCTCCTCTCCACGGGGCTGCTGCGCGCCAGCGAGGCCTCGAGGCGAAGTTCGAAAATGGCCCGTGTGACGTTCCTAGTCGCACTGGCACTCGGTGCGGCTCACGCCTACAGCATCTGTGCGCCAGGCGCGACGTGCTCCGCCGCTTCCCGAACCATCGGCGCGCAGTCGCTGCCGATCGTATCGACCGCTCCTGCTCCTGCTCCTGCTGCTGCTGCCCGCGTGACCGCGCCCGCCATGATGGCGGCGCCGGCGGTCGCGACACCCGGGGCGTCCGCGACGAATGCTGGCAGCAAGAAGAAGAAGATCTTCGTGCTCGGCGGCGATGGCTTCTGCGGCTGGCCGACGTCACTGCACCTGTCGGACAAGGGCCACGACGTTGTCATCATCGACAACCTGTCGCGGCGCAAGATCGACGTTGAGATGGGTGCTAACTCGCTCACCCCGATCACCTCGATCGAGACCCGCGTCGAGGCGTGGAAGGAGGTGTCGGGCAAAGACGTGCGCTTCGTGTACTTGGACCTGGCGAACGAGTATGACCGCTTCGCACAAATGCTCAAGGAGGAGCAGCCCGACACGATCGTGCACTTCGCGGAGCAGCGCGCTGCGCCCTACTCGATGAAGAACGCGGCCACGAAGCGGTACACCATCGAGAACAACCTCGGCGCGACGCACAACGTCCTATGCGCGATCACCGAGTCGGGTCTCGACATTCACTTGGTGCACCTGGGCACGATGGGCGTGTATGGCTACGGCAACTCGGGCGGCAAGATCCCCGAGGGGTACATCGACGTGATCTTGCCCGGGAATCGCGCGAAGAAGATCCTGCACCCGGCGTACCCGGGCTCCATTTACCATGCGACCAAGTGCCTCGACGCCCTCCTCTTCCAGTTCTATGCCAAGAATGACCTCCTGCGGCTGACCGACCTGCACCAGGGCATCGTGTGGGGCACGAACACGCCCCTGACAGCAAAGGATGAGCGCCTGGTCAATCGCTTCGACTACGACGGCGACTACGGCACCGTGCTCAACCGCTTCCTCATGCAGGCCGCGTGCGGCATCCCGCTCACCGTCTACGGCACCGGTGGGCAGACGCGCGCCTTCATCCACATCACCGACACTTGCCGGTGCATCGAGCTTGCGGTGAACAATCCGCCCGAGAAGGGTGCGCAGGTCGAGATCCTGAACCAGGTCGCCGAGACGGCGCGCGTGCGCGATGTCGCCGAGATCGTCGCGCGCATGAGCGGCGCAGAGATCGCCCGCATCGCCAACCCGCGTCAGGAGGACGCTGAGAACGAGCTCGACGTGGCAAACGATAAGTTTAAGCTGCTGGGCCTCGACCCGATCCTGCTGGACTCTGCCGAGGGCCTCTTCGCCGAGGTGCAGCAGATCGCCGCCAAGTACAAGGACCGATGCGACCGTCGACAGGTCGTCTCGAAGTCGTTCTGGAACAAGGCGCGCACCGCCGCCGCCAGCAACGACCCTGCATCTGCGAAGGTCGCAGGCGCGCCCACCAAAGCGTGAGCGGCGGCACGGCCGGGCGCAGGTGTCAGGGAGGGGTGGCGGCGACGCGGGCGCCCCCAGCACGTGGGGCGGAGCCGTTCTATGGGACCGCATCGAGCGGCGACGCGCTTGGGCGCGAGAGCCGTGAGCCGTGAGCGGAGGTAGGCGAAGGCGGATCGGGGCGACCGTGTTGGTGTGCATCGCATGCTTGGACTCCATGCTCAGTGCTGGCCAGGTGATCACAAATCCTTGCATGCATTCGAGCGATGAGAATGGATCTTGGATGGAGGTTGTCGGACGCGGGGACAGCTTCGTGCCCTCTCTTGCAGCGTGTCTTGCTCTACTTGGCGGAGGCGGCCGGTTGACGGGGAACGCTCCGCCTCCGGGTAACCTCCGGGGGGACACGGGAGGTCCGCGGCCCTCGCAGTCTGTAAAACATTTTACGAACCACTTATATCGGACCCTCCAATCCGCGCCCGTCCGCGGGTCTTGGCTCTCGTGCCGAGAGCGAGACTTGTGGGCTAGGGCTTTCGTTGCCCGCGTCTCGGTCGGGCTTCGGCGTTCGGGGTGCGCTGCTCGTTCCGCTTACGTCGTTACGTGGTCTTGCGTATCGCGTTTTCGTTCCGTCCGACGACCGACCTCCGACGCGTCGTCCCCGCCCCTCGCTAGACATCCAGTAAACTCGTCCCGCTCCCGGCGTCCGCCGGTCCCGGTAACGATCCGCAGAAGCGGCAGATTCACCTCGACCTTGCCCGCTCGAAAGGCAAAGCCGCAAAGAATCGTACGGTATGATTGTACGTGGTCGGCGCGTTGTGTTGGCCCGCTACCCAGGTCAAGGCGCCCAATGCATGGCGAGAACAGAGACCCGGAAAAGCCGGAAGCCCAACCGCTTCTCGCTGGGCAAACGCAATTTGTGGGCACCGCCAACGTTTGCGACTGGAATCTTCATGTGGCTCATGGGGTCGGCGCCTACTGAGCGTGGGCCATGGCACGGCGACGGAGCGCGCGCTCGGTGCGGTCCTCGAAGCAAGGCGGCACAGGGTGCGTCGTGCCCGTCGCGACGCCCTGGACATTCTCACACTTGTAGAACGCATCGCCAAAGGGTCGGCTGCCTGGGTTGGTGACCACAACGTCCTCAAAGACGACGTTTCGCATGGGCGAGGACTCATTGGCCAGCAACACGCCCGGGCTGCGCGTGGGCGAGAGCACACTGATGTTGCGTAGCGTGATGTTCACGTACTGAGCACCTGCGGGTGCGGCGCACTGGGAGCCGGGGAGTTCGGGCCAGCACAGTGAGCACGGGTGCGCCGCGCAGATCTGGCGGCTGTCCGATTGCTGCGCGGGCCCGACCCAGATGGCGTAGCCCGTCGGCTCCTCGATAACGATGTTCTCATACGTCACATCCGCAACGAGCCCCGCGCCCCGGAATTTCATGTAGATTCCCTTATCCGTCCGGTGCATGCGGGCGTTCCGAAAGGTGACGTTGCGCACGGTCGAGCCGCTAATTGAGCCGATGGTGAGGCCGAGGCCGCTCGCCTCGATGTTCTCGATGAGCACATTTTCCGTGCCGTCCTTGACGTCGAAGCAGTCGTCTTGGTTCCACACAGTGCAATCGTGGATCCAAATGTTGCGACCCGTCACGTCGAAGCCATCCGTGTTGAAGGCGGTCAAGTCGATGAGGCCGTGCGCGTCCTTTTGCGTGCGCCGCGCGTCGATGGACGAGTGGCGCACCTCGAGTCCGACGCAGCCAACGCAGTAGAACGTCCAATATGGGCTGTTGTGCAAGTACAGCCGCTCGACGAGCAGGCTCGTGCCTCGTTCGATGCGAATCAGCTGCGGCCGGCGCTCGACGCGCAAGAGGTAGCCGACGCCAGGCACGCCCCACCACTTGGCGCCCGCACCCTCCAATACGCCCGTGCCGTTCGAGGTCAGGGCCAGTCCGTTCGCGTCGTCGAACTGCAAGCACTGGAGCACACTCTCGCCGCCGTGGCTCCGTGGCCATTCGCTGCGATACCTTTGGAGTGCCGCTGCGTCGGTGAGCAGGTTCTCGCTCTTGAGGCCAAAGTATAGCGTGCCGTCGATGATAATGGTGACCGAGCGCAGACCCTTCGCGATGATCCCACCCATCAGGTAGAAGGTCTTGTTGGGCACGACGAAGGAGTCGCCCGGGCTGAGGCCGTTCAAGCTTGCGTTGAGCGCCGCACCGTTGGCCCAGAGTGTGTCGAAATCGTCGGCGTCGGCCACTGCGCCAGCGTCCCGCTCGAAGTCGACCATCTTTGCGGAGGATAATGCGAGCGAAGCGAGCAGGAGGAGCGCACGGCGAGCTGTCGTCCCCAAAGTCATCTGTCGTGCCGGAAAAGATCACCACCGCACCCCTTTGCTTGATAGAGCACGTGCTGCACGTGGTTCACCGGGACAAGGTTCATCATCAAAGTGCGGAACGCATGAAATGTGAACGCGTGTGTGAAAGTGCCGAAAGGACCGAAGCGACCGAAGTGAAGTTCATGTTCACGTTTAAAAGTCTTTTTCGAAGCGCGCGATCGCCTCTGGAATTGATCCGCGAATCAATCACGCATTTCTACCGGGAAACCCGCGTATCGCGAGTGTTTCGCGGGAACAACAGATGTCACGACGCGCGGAGATGGCGGAAAACAAGGCGGTGGCCGCGGCGGCCAGGGCTCTAGAGCAGTCAGAGCAGGCCGAGGCGGCGGCGACGACAGCAGGACGGCAGGCATGGGCATTCGGATTTGCCTCGTATGCGGTCACAGGGTTTTATGGGCTCGCACTCATGCGCGGCGAGCCGCAGTCAGATGCGGTGATCCCAAAGGCTGGAGCCGTGCTATTGATGGCGCCATTAGCACTGAACTTAGGCGCCTCAGTGGTCGGCGAGGACTCCTCGCGATACGCACGCCGCATCTGCGCCGGCCTCATCTTTTGTGCCGGCGGCGATGCATGTCTGGCCCTCGAGGACAGCGATGCCTACAAGGACGTGAAGCAGCTCCTCTTTCTCGGCGGGCTCGGGTGCTTCCTGGTGGGCCATGTGCTCTACATGAGCGCCTTCGCGGCGAATCGGTTCAAAGTGCGCAAGGTGGTTGCGGCAGCTATTTTAGTGTATGTCCTCTCCATTTGTATCATGCTGTACCCATCGCTACCCACTGCGCTCATCGCCCCCGTGCTTCTATGTAAGGCTGAGCTTGCGCGCGCGTGCGTGCCTTGTACATCGACACGCCCGCTTGTTATTCATCGACTGCATGCCATCCCATCGATTCTCGGCGCGTCCAGATGCGAGCGCTATTGGCTGGATGGTGATCTTGGCCTGCTCTCGGCAACCAGCTGGCACCACGCACAGCCGTTGGTCGTCACGCACTGCCATCGCCGGCGCGCTTCTATTTGGCGTGTCGGACACCGTGCTCGCGCTTGATCGGTTCGTGCCCTGGGCAAAGCACTCCGCCGCACCGGGACTCGTCATGTCCACCTATTTCATGGGGCAAGGCCTCATTAGCCTGTCGGCCAAGGGTGCCGGCGGCAAGCCAAAGACGGCAGGCGGCAGTACTCGTAGTGCCGCCAAAGGCAAGTCCGCGGAATAAAACCAGTTTCGTCACGTGAGAGTGTCAGTGGAACAAGTGTGTGAACTTGTGTGAACCCTTCACTCACGCATGAACATCTCGTCCACCGCCATCCAAAGCTGCCGATGCGCTCGGCCCAATCCTGCGAAACCACATCCTTACGGTACCGGTAACACAACCTGAACGTTCACACATCCAGCCCTTTGACACATCGATCATCGTCATCGTGGGAAGGCGATGAGCCTCCTCAGGTGGAGCGCGTACTTCTGGTTGTTCACCATATTGCCTGGCCGTATACACGCCAAACGAGCGTACATCATGCGGCCAGTTAGCCCGTCAAAGCCTGCCAGGTGCGCTGGGAGACCGCGATTGGTTGTCGGCACCAACGAGACGTTAGGCATGGGTGCTGTCGGCGCATTGAGGTTCTACAAGTCGATCATCTCGCCGCTGCTGCCACCAAGCTGCCGTTTCATCCCGACCTGCTCGGAATAGTAAGTTCTGCGATCTATCGAACGCTCACAACTAGGTATCGTTCTCACATTCTGCCACACGGTGCGCAGCGGCCAGCAATGCTTTGAGCGTTATCCTCCAGTGCAAGCGGCCGTACTATTGAGCTGGCGCCTCTTGCGCTGCAACCCTCTGCATCTGAACGGATATGGGTTCGGCGTCGACGAGCCGGCGTGGCCGCCGGTAGCCTACTGGGCGGGCTCTGGTCGGATACGCACCTTTGTCGACGACGAGCGCTCTCGACGACGTGCGGCGGGGCTCGACGACGACGATCGCATTGGAGACGATCCTCTGGGTCTGTGGGACGACAAGCAAGATTGATGGCGTGTCGATGGCATCCCGAGTCCTAAGGCGTAATGGCTGCATGGGGAAACATGGGCCGTCAACAAGGGGCCTCACGGCGCAACGCTTTCGCAGAGCATTCCCTAGGATTCCCTAGGATTCATCGAGCCCCGTCTCTCAAGCCAGCTCGCCAGTGTCTGTGCGCTTCATCCTCGCGATGTGCAGCCAGGTGGGGGTGAACTGCTAACTCGCGCGGTCTCCTGACGGTCACCATACCAAGGATACCCGTAGTTACGGCTGACCGTTTGCGTTTCACGCATCACGGAGCCCTCCAGGGAGCCCTCAGGCGAGGTACATGATTACTAACTCGAGTAACGAGATAGACCGTTAATTAGGTGCGTCTCCTTTATACAAAAAGGACATGAGTGTATGGGGGGATGTTGTGTTGAACTGCTCGCGGAGACGCGGACGGGGGCGTTCTCCTTCCCAAGCTCTGTCCCCCCCGTGTCAGCGAGCTGCTGGGCGTGCTGCTGTCCCACGGCTCTCGTCGCCCGCCAGCCGCTCACCCAGTCGTTTCTCACCAAGGCGCCTTGGGCATGATGCGCGGCTATCTGGAATGTCCGGAACATGCCATCAGCCACATTCTCGGCCCGACCCAAGAGGTGGCTTACTTCCTGCAAGTTAAAACGGGAGCCAGCATTCAGGTGACGACGAGCGTCAATGGTATGCGCATGATCGCCATCGTCGGTACTGCTGTCGCCGTCCAGCAGGTGCAGCAGCACCTCCAGCATTCGCTCAGCCATTTTCAACAAATGCAGTCAATGATGGTGCCAGGCGGCGGCGTTCCGAGCCACCCTCTCGGCTTCTACCCTCCTGGGTATGATCCATCAATGGCACCGCCGATGATGCCCGTGCCCATGGGTGCACCACCAATGCAGATGACACCCGTGGGGTGGCTGCCCATGTTCGCGCCTCTCGGGGCGCCGATGGGTGTCGCCGGCCATCCATTCTCGTCGGCGCCACTGTACGCGAGCGTTCCGCACACGGGCGATCCCGACGCACCTTGGAACGCGGAGGCGTTCGCAGCCGGCACGTATCCGCCGACGCTGCCTCACCAGCCTCCGTGGCTGCCGCATCAAACAATGTGGCCACACTCGTATCCGCTGCCATCCTCGTCAGATGCCTCGCAGGCTCCACCCCCTCGTTCGCAGCAACCCCGGCCGCCACGAGAGACACCGGTGACGAAGCCGCAGGCTGAGCTAGAGCCGCCGGCGTCGCAGATGCCAATGCACGAGCCGCCTGAGTGTGTGCCAGCAGAGGGTGCCGCCCAACCAACGGCATCAGCGCTTGGCTCACCGCTGCTGCCGCCCGATGCTGCGACGGATTCCAGACGGTCAGATGAGCCGACGGACTCGCTCGAGCGCACTACGAGCGGATTCTCCACTAGCTCTGAGAAGCTGGAGCGCACTACCAGTCTCGGGAGCACTGTGGCAAGTGAGAGTACCGAGGAGGGGAACGAAACCAGTGCAAGCACGGGACATGGACACTCGCGATCGGCGCGCCGGCGCAACCAGCGTGTTCGTGCGAGAGCTGCGCGCGCCAACGAGCTCATGTACGACAAGCAGCAGCAGATGGTCGGGCACGGTGAAGCATCCGCGTCCGCGATGAGCCCACCTCCGTATGCTCCAATGCACATGGGTCCGATGGATCACATGGGTCCCATGGGTCTCATGCCGATGATGGCACTACCGTACATGCCCTCCATGCACGTACCGACACCGCCATATCCCTTCCACCCGGCCATCGCTGATGCGGCGTATGCAGCGCAGCGGGCGATGGCTGCTGCCATGGTGCATATGCCGAGTTCAGCACTACGTTCACTACGTGCACTACCGCCCTACGCGCCCTCTCCGACACACTCGCCCCCGTCGCCTATAGCGCCGCGAGCGCCGCGCTCGCCAGTACTTCGAAGCGGCCCGTCGATGGCGATGCCGCCACACGTGCAGCCATCACAAGTGAGCGGCGCGAGCGCGCCTGATGCAGTGCCGGCTGTGCACGCGTTGGAGCATGCCGGGGGCCGTGACGGGCGTGCAGCTTCGCCGCCAGCCGCAGCCCCTTCACGACCGTCCGCATCGGTCGACTTGGCGCCCGATTCGGCGCCCCTCGATGATCTCATGGCGCAGTGCGCCCTGTCCACAGAGAACACCGTGAGCTCCGAGTGCGCCTCGTCGTCAGCGCCATCCCTCATCGTTCAGGAGGCCGCCTCGCTGCTCAATGACGCTGGGGTACGGGCCTAAAGCAACTCAGGTATGTGAATGCTAAGGCCGCGGCGGGGTGCGCGCGCATGGACGTGACTTCGTCAGTGTGCGCGCACCTATGCCGCGAGCCTCGCCCTCGTGCCGCCTGAGTCCACAGCCGCTAACCTACAGAGTGGCGCTGCGGGCGAGCAAAATGCGACGTGGGCTCCGGCGAACCCTCAGACCCCAGCCTGCCTTCGGATGAAAGAGGGAGGCGCTCTGCAATGTGCAAGCGTAGGAAGGCATCGACGTAGGAGGATATCGGCGTGAGGGTCTTATCGGCTGGGGATGGCGCTCCTCCAGACCTGGCCCATACAGTGGCCTCCGTTAAATATGGGCCACGGCCCACTCTTTGCCCGCCGCCAAGCAGGCCATCGGACCGGCCGCCTACGGCCAGCAACGGGATGGGCAGGGATCCGTGTTGAGGCTGTCCCACGCCGCTTGCCGTCCTGGGGGTCTGTTCCTTTGCGTGAGCGTCCCGCAAGGAAGAGCAGGTCCACATGGGGGGTGTCGCTGGCGCTACAGCTTAACCTCGGAGCTCGCCTCGCGTGGGCTGCACAACTGCACTTGTACATGTACTTTGACTCATGTACAAATGAAGTTTCGCAGTCACCGGGGATGAGTCCGCTGTGGGACTCCTTTCCGTCAGTCAGAGCTCTCCCTCATCAGAACCGCGACGACGCTTTGTTGAGCCGACACACGGGGTGTCTCGTGCCCGTTCCGCGCGGCGCCCAGGCTGTGTGTGAGCGCTGGAAAGGACGAATCCACCATCCGCGGCACTGGATGCTGTTCCCAATTGTGGCTATCGTGGCAGTCGCTTTTGTGATCTTTTTTTTCCTCGTTGAGAACCTCAGCATTGCGGACATTTATGACATCGTAATTGTGCGTATGACAAGGGTTTGGTATGCGGCCGTGCTCGATCGCCTTGAGCCAAACAGTCGGCTGCTTGACGTTGGCATAGGCACAGCCACGGCCCTTGTCAGCGGCAAAAATAAATCCGTGATCATAGACAAGCAGCTAAAGATCATAGGCATCGATTACGAGGCAGCTTACGTCAAGAAGGCAAGCTTTGTATGCCAACAAGCAGGCCTCAGCCAACAAGTCAAAGTCTACTGTCAATCCATTTACGACGACAAGCTCCATGGCCTCTTCAGCACCGAGCGCGAGCGTTTCGATGCCGCCTATTTCTCGGGCAGCATCACCCTGATGCCAGACCCAGCTGAGGCGCTCAAATGCGCCGCGCGCATGCTCAAGCCGGGCGGCGTCATTTATGTGACGCAGACTTTCCAGAATCGTCCGAGCCCGTTCATGGAGTGGCTCAAGCCGCGCTTACACAAGCTGACCACCATCGACTTTGGGCGCGTCACCTATCACACAGAAGTGGCACAGATTGTGCGAAAGGCAGGCATGGTCATTGCCGAGGACGCTCCTGTGCCAGGCTCGATCAACAATGCGAACCAGACGGCCAGAATGCTCGTCGTCAAGCAGATCTTCTCGGGATCGGTGCTTAATCCGTACAACTCGCAAGACATGCGATCTGTGTAGGGGGATCCTTTTCGCTTCCATATCCGCATCCAGGCATCCTCCGGCGCCGGCAATTGCGCAGGCGGCCGAGAATGGCCGCGCGCACACAGGAAGAGCCAAAGCGTCCATACACCGCACGACGATGATTCGATGGCGGCAACTCAGAGGTGCGAGGATAGCCGAGAGAAGTCATATCTTGATATATTGTGGTCACTTCACCGCTTGCGCTGCGTTGTTTACGTTCAAGATCTAGATAAAACTTCGAGAAAAATCGCCGATTCGCCCCGGCCGCCGTGGGCCCCCAGGGTACCGCGCTGCCGCCGGTTGCAACTGCGACTGTTCGAAGTTGCAGATCCGGGCGCGCGCGCCGACCGGGACTCTTAATACAAACTCTTACCGGACTCAAGAAGCGCCCACGATCATCACACTCACACCGACGGCGTGAGAAAGGGCTATAGAGCGAGCCAGTCCACACGTGCTTTTCACACAACGACGTGGCAGCGGCCCGCCTGGGACGCGCATGAAAC
>Ga0209550_10003798_pt1 | contig 14336 bp, 13 predicted proteins | sample LauGreSuBDMM15SN_2_FD_187567 | JGI IMG/M metagenome (GOLD analysis project Ga0209550, IMG submission 187567) | Freshwater lake microbial communities from Lake Michigan, USA - Su13.BD.MM15.SN (SPAdes) (version 5) | ecosystem: Environmental > Aquatic > Freshwater > Lake | place: Lake Michigan...
CCCAGTAACTCTAATATAGAATTTTTTTGAAATATTCCATAGAGAATTAGAAAAAAGAAAAATAAAATAGTGATTTCATAGTGATATCCTGTATTTAAATAGTAGATATAACTGTTATAAATTGGAAAAATTGCCAAGTAAAAATAAATATCTTTACTTATTTCCAATTGTGTTAAAACTTTTTCCCATAACCATAATCCTAATCCAGTAAAGATAAGTAACGTATTACAATAACCCATTTTATATGGTAGAAGGCTCATGAAAGGCACAAAAATAGCTAGAATTGGTGAAAAATGATGGGAGAGATAATTTCCAGTATCTGGATCCCCAAAGTGATGGGCGTTAAATAAATTTCCTCTCTCTGTTTCTAAAATGATTTCTGTAATAGATACAACATCATTTTCCGTTAAAAAAAATGAGTAGTAATGAAAGTATTGAAGAATTCCCAAATGTAAAATATAAAAAATATAATTACTATATATAAAAATCTTTAAATATTTGCTAACAAGTATAGTTTTATCAATATGAATTACTTTTTTAAAATATGAAAAATTATCTTTATTTTTAGATATATAATTAATATAAATAAATATAATGTAAATAAAAATATATAGTACTAACTTATTAGGTGTTTTGAAATAGGGATAAATTAGTAAAAGAGTAAAATTTAGAATGGATAGAAGTAAAAACATGGGAATAAAAACTTACCTGAATAAACAAAGTACTTTTTGTTTATTCAGGAAGTCTAGGGAATTAAGCTCTTTCTAGGATGATGGAACCACCCACACCACCACCCGCACAGATGGCATTGATAGATTTTTTGTAAGATGGATTTTCATCAAAAGCCATGATTTGGTTTAAAAGAACACGGATTCCTGTTGCCCCCAAAGGATGCCCTATGGCTAGTGTTCCTCCATTGGGATTTACTTTTCCAGCTTTGTCGAGAGATTCCAGATCAAAACCAAAAGATTTTTTTACTTCTCTGAAAGAACCCATGGCTGTGGCTGCAAAGGCTTCGTGAATTTCAAAATTATCCATCTCTTCAAATTTCATTTTAGAAGCCACGAGTGCTTTGTTCATGGCAAATGCCATACCAATTCCCATATAGGCGGGATCGACCCCATACATCCCCCAACCTGAAATGTATGCTTGGATCTTTAGACCGAGTTTTTTGGCGACAGATTCTTTTGTTACAATAAAACCACCAGCTCCATCGGACCTTGGACAAGCATTGAAGAGAGTTACGGCTGCCTTGGTTTCTCCCTCTTTGAATGGCTTGTGGATCCATTCCCCATATTTTTCGTAAAACTCTTTGATGCTCATATACTTTGAGTCAAAGATCACACTTGCCTTATCAAATCTTCCTGGATTTTCTACCATTCCAGTCTTGGACATAATAAATTCATCATCTTCGAGAATGGTTCCATCAGTAAGGGTGATGGGGAGTTGGTAGGGCCTGTACTTTGAAGCCTTAATTGAGTCATACGCTTTTTTATAGGAGCGATAGGCATAGTCATCTAGATCTTTCTTGGTGAGATCATAGTTTTGTGCTGCAATTTCACCAGTCATGGCCATGTTCATTTTGCGGATGGGATCATTGAGTCCCTCATCAATGGAGTCAATTACTTTCACGCCCAGGCTTAGGGCTTCTCCCCAGTTTTGTTGGAGCTTATCCACTGTGGATGTCTTTGAATTTTCTTTAGCTCCCTCAATGATAAATGGTCCTTGGGACATGGATTCTAAACCCAGGGCTAAATACAGATCTCCTTCTCCAATGATAACCCTTCTTGCGGCATCCAAGACGGATTCTAAGCCAGATACACAATTGTTTGCTACTGTTATAGCGGTTGCTTCCAGTGGGATACCAGCACGCACAGAGATAACCCTGGCCACATTGGGAGTTTTCACATTTTGGCTAATTTCACCTGCTACAACCCCATCTACTTCTGTTTTAGCAAGGCCTGTTCGCTTAAAAATTTCTTCAGTGATACGAAATCCAAGTTCTGCCGAAGGTATATCAGAGTATGATTTTCCAGCCTGTCCTACCGGGGTACGGATTCCTCCAACCAAAACAACCCTATCATTGTCGAATGTTGTGAATTTCATTTAATTCTTCCTTATTATAATTTTTCCCACTCTTCCATTTTTTGGAGAAGCTTTTGAACATCACTAAAAACTAGACCGTATTGTCTGTAGAGTATATTTCCATTTCGATCTAAAAAAAGTAGAGCGGGTTGCCCCTCTATTTTGAATTCTTCTGTGAGTTTTAAACTTGGATCTAAAATGCTAGTGTATTGGATTCCAAAATCTTTTGCTGTTTTTTTAAGTTCCCCCAATGTTTTATTGTCATCGGTGTTCACACCCATAAAAACAAAATTATCAGGGTTTGATTTTTTGGAGAGAATGTCAATGAGGGGTGCAGCTTTTTTACAGGGCTCACACCAGGTTGCCCAAAAGTCTAAAACTAAAATTTTTCCACGGTAGTTTTTTAATTTTAGTTTGTTCCCATTCCAGTCATACACTTCAAGGTTTAGATACTCAGGGGTATCAAATTTGCCTTTTGGTATAAAACCAGTGTAAAAAAGCAACAGAGAAAAAAGTGTAAAAGAAAGAAGTACTACCAGATAAGAAAAATATTTACTATTCAAAGCTTGTCACTCAAAGTAAGAAACCAAACCATTTTCATAGATTAATTCCAATTCTTCCATTCTCCAAAAACATCCAATATCGGCAATATTGAGTTTGTATGTGGAGCGACTTTCCCCGATCTCATGAAAATCTACCTTATGTTTTTTGCAAATATCTTGTATCTTATTTGAATGTTTGGGAGAATAGGAAATTATCAATGTAGCACCAGTTTCCCCAAACATGGTAAGATCCCATCTTTTTTTGAATATTTTTCTGATGTCTATTTCCAATCCTACTTTTCCTCCAAATGCTGTCTTACAAAGGGCTATCAATAGACCACCCAAAGATAGATCTTTTGCGGATAAAACATAGGATTTTTTAGTTAAATCTAAAAATGCATTCATAAGATTTTTTTCATCTTCCAAAGAAACCTTTGGAATTTTACCAGAAAGCTTTTTGTGCATTTCATAGAGGTACTCACTTCCCCCAAGAGATGGATTAAAATTCCCAATGACAGCAATTTTTGCATCTATCTGGGGAATAAATGGAGACACACGATTAGAAATATCCTGTATGAGCCCAACCATTCCAATGGTGGGAGTAGGTAGTACTGGTCCTTGCGGGGATTCATTGTAAAACGAAACATTTCCACCAGTTACAGGAAGTTGTAAAAAACGGCATGCATCACCCATTCCCCGTATACATTCTGAAAACATATAATAATTCTCAGGGATATATGGATTTGCAAAGTTTAAATTATTGGTAACACCCAATGGGGTAGATCCAGTCACTAGAACATTTCTCATGGCTTCGCATACTGCAAAAATAGTCCCGTAGTACGGATTTAAATATGTATATCTAGAGTTACAATCAGTAGAAACAGCTATACCTTTTTTTGTACCGGGCACAAGCGATAAACCACCATCACCTCCGGGCGGTATTACTTTTACCAATCCTACATCAGTGTCATACTGTTCATAGAGAGGTTTTCTGGATGATATGTTCCGAGATCCAATTAATTTTTTTAAAGTATTCTCTAAAGACATAGCATCACTGCCATTTGTATGTAGATCGGGGTAAATTTCGGGTGAGAATTTCTTTGTTTGGTTTAAATACTCTGGTTTTTTTTCTTCCCTTACATATTGGGGAGCTCCACCACCCAAAACAAGTGATTTAGCGGGGATTTCAGCTTTGATCATTCCATCTTTTTTAACTCGAAGGTAACCATCAGAGGTTACAATTCCAATTTCTACAGCATTTAAATCCCATTTATTAAAAATATCTACTAGTTCTTTTTCTTTTCCTTTTTTCGGTACTACAAGCATCCTCTCCTGGCTTTCTGATAGCATGGCTTCGTATGCATTCATTCCTGTTTCGCGATACGGTACTTTGTCTAAATCTATCTCCATGCCAGTATTTCCCTTGGCACTCATTTCGGATGTGGAACAACTGATTCCTGCTGCCCCCATATCTTGGATTCCAATGAGCAAATCTTTTTCAATTGCTTCGAGGCTAGCTTCCATGAGGAGCTTTTCCATAAAAGGATCACCCACCTGTACGGCGGAGCGTTTCTCTTCTGTATCTTTTGTGAGGTCTTTGGATGCAAAGGATGCACCATGGATTCCATCCCTACCAGTTGTAGCTCCCACAATGTAAACGGAATTACCAACCATTCCCCCAGTTGTGGCTTTTGCCATTTTTTCATGGCGAACTATTCCCACAGTCATTGCATTGACAAGAGGATTTACACTAAAGGATGGATCAAAGAATAGCTCACCCCCGGCAACTGCAATGCCTAGAGAATTTCCATAGTCTCCTATTCCTTTCACAGCACGTTTTAGAAGGTATGAATTTCTAGGGGATGCTTCTGGAAAACCAAATCGTAAACTGTTCAGTGAAACTATGGGACGGGCTCCCATTGTGAAGATATCTCTCATGATGCCCCCAACACCCGTAGCCGCTCCCTGGTAGGGTTCAACAGCTGTTGGGTGGTTGTGGCTCTCAATTTTAAATACAACAGCGAGCCCATCTCCTATGTCCATGGCTCCTGCATTTTCTTCCCCCGTTTTGGTGAGCAAAAGCTCGGAGGCGGATGGTAGTGTTTTTAATTTGAGGATTGAGTTTTTATAGGAGCAATGCTCCGACCACATTCCAGAAAAGATTCCCAATTCAGTGGAAGTAGGCGTACGACCCAGTATTTTTATAATTTCATTGAACTCTTCCTCCCGAATTCCATGATCAATCGCATCTTCTAAAGTAACCTTTTCTTTTTCCATTTTGTTAGTATTCCTGGATCTTGTTTTGTTTCTTTTTGTTTTTTTGTCTTTTTTTTAATTTTTTTCGAATGATTTTTTCCCGTATGGGATTGGGAGTATGGAGAGATTCCAATCTCTCGCAAAGAATTGCCCTGGCCTTGTATCGATTCAACCCTTGTGTTCTATATACAGTGCATTTGATTTCTATCCCCGAAGGTATATGTTTCAAATGCACGGCAGTGGACACTTTGTTGACATTCTGTCCACCATTTCCAGAAGCTCTGGTAAAGCTTTCTGAGAGATCGCTTTCCTTAATTCCTAGTGTTTCCATTTTATTTCTTAAACTTACATTTTTTTCCTGGGAGATGGGAAATGATAGAGTCATAGATTCAAAGATGACCTATTCTTTTCAAAATAAGGAAAGGGTTTTCCATAATCATCCAAACAAACAAAAGTAACCTTACACTGGATGATCTCCCTTGCTTCCATTTTGCCTATTGGAAGGGAAATAGATTTTGTTCTGATGACAAGAGAAGAGTTTCCAACTCTTTCAATACCCGCATAGATTTGGATGATATCCCCATTTTTACCTGGAGTTTTAAAGTTTACATCATCCATATTGACTGTTACTATATTTGTGTATCCTATTTTTCGCATGGAATATATTGCCGCAGATTCATCTATCCATGCAAGCATTATCCCGCCGAAAAGGTTTCCATGGGCATTTAGGTCTTTAGACATAACCATGTGCTGGGTGATTAGTTCCATATTAGAAAGATCAATCATGTTAACTCCGCGGAAGGACATACTCTTTGTAATACGCAGTTTTTACAATCCCTTCTATTTGCTTTACAATACTTTCTGCCCAAAAAAATAATATAAAGGGATATGTGCAACCAGTGATTTTTAGGCGAAAAAACTTTCATAAGATCTTTTTCAATTTTTACCACATCTACTTCTTTCGTAAATCCTAAAAGTTTTGAAATTCGTTTTACATGTGTATCCACCACTATTCCCTCCGAAATCCCATAGATTTCATTTAGTATTACATTCGCAGTTTTTCTGCCAATCCCGGGCAATGTGGTCAGTTCTACTATGGTTTTTGGAAGGGTGGAATTAAAGTCCGAGATAAGTGTTTTTGAAAAATTCAAAATGGATTTAGCTTTGTTTTTATAAAAACCAGTGGAATAGATAAGCTTTTCCAGATCTTTCAAGTCTGCAGCTGCAAAGGATTCCAAACTTGTATATTTGGAAAAGAGGGCAGGGGTTACAAGATTTACCCGTTCATCCGTGCACTGTGCACTTAAAATGACAGCGATGGCAAGTTCGTAGTCCTTTTCAAAGGTAAGGGGACAGGAGATTTCTCCAAATTCTTTTTTTAGAAGCGAATAGACTTTGGAGGCTCTTTTTTTTTCGCTTGGGTCATTGGAACTTTGAGGTTTCATTTAGTGGGCACAAACAAAAAAACCCAACTCGGGGAAGTTGGGTTTTAAAAATAAAAATCCATATCTTATTATTTTAAGAAATTACTTTTTTAGCTTTGGGAACATTTAGGGTTCTTCCTACGTATTTTTTAGGAGCAATAGATTTAAGATCACCACCATTGTCTTTGATGGCAGCTTTTAAGCCCTTTTTACGAAGGGTTCGAAGAGCACGAGTGGATATTTTTACTGTGACCCATCTGTTTTCATCTTCTAGGAATATATTTTTTTTAACTATATTAACTTTCCAAATTCTTCTTGTTTTGAGGTGAGAGTGGGAAACAGCATTTCCGTACATTGTTCCTCTACCTGTAACTATACATCTTCTAGCCATATATTTTCCTTGTTTTTACTACCTTTTTATATTTAAATTATCAGTCAAACTCAAATCAATAGTTTTTTTGAGATACTCAATGGTATCTTCTGGACTGTCAGAAAAATAAAAAAGTTTGAGATCGGATTCATCGATCAATTCATGCTCGAGTAAATATTTCCAATTGATCACATGCTTCCAAAACTCTGTTCCATACAACACAACGGGGATCTTATGGGAACGTTTGGTTTGGATAAGGGTTAAAGATTCAAATAGTTCATCCACAGTTCCAAAACCCCCAGGCATCACTATAACTGCTTTGGCAAGACTCATAAACCATAACTTTCGGATGAAAAAATAATGAAAGGTAAAGGTTAGCCCTGGAACAACAAATGGATTTGGATATTGTTCATGTGGGAGTTTGATATTCAATGCAATGCTTCTTCCACCAGCAAGCCATGCTCCTTTATTTCCTGCTTCCATGATTCCAGGTCCCCCACCCGTACAAACTAAGAGACGATCCTGGTTACCCGGGGTGGATATGGAGAGGGACCATTCTGTGAGTGTTTTTGCGATGGAGACAGTTTCTTCGTAGTATTTTATAAGTTCTTTTTTCTTTCCCGTGCTTGTGGGGTGGATCCTAGCCGAGCCAAATATAACAATGGTATCGTGGATGTTTTCTTTGTCCAGGATACTTTCTGCATAGGAATAGTCTGCGAGTATACGGAGGTGACGGGCATCCGCCGAACCTAAAAAATCTGAATTTTTGTGAGCTTCTGGGGTCATAGTAGTAAGTTCGAATGATTACTAAGAAAAAAAGATCATCATTTTAGAAAAAAATCAGTTTCCTTTGTAAAATGGATTGGGCCCCACATTTACACAAGAAGAATAACAATCATCAATACAGGATGAAACGTTTACATTCACCATCTCGCAGGCAGACTTGCAATTTTTTTCACAGTACTCTTTTCCATCGGCTTCTTTTTTTACGCACTGTTGAAGGCTTAGGATGAGAAGAAAAAAAAGTATTTGTTTCATAAATAGAATCCTATAGCAAAAGTCTTAGGTTGCAATTAGAATTTAAAATCCGTGTGATTAATTTTATCACTCATATAATATCTCGATTTGGCCCTTCTTAGAGCTCTGGGGACCTATCTCAGTGGGACTTGTGATAGGATTTTCAAAAACATTTCCAGAGGAGCTCAGGGGTTCAATTGCTATAGTTTTTCTATCTTCCGGTGTATAGACTTGAAAAAACGTCACGGGTATAAACTCTTGCGAGAGTTTACTGGATATACAAATGGATTCCCCTGTAAATGGAAATCTTAGGCGGATGAAGGGATCATTGGAAAGGTTAAAATTAGTAAAACAATGGTCTAAACTAAGGGTGTTGATAAGGTCACCATCTTCAAATATGTATTTTCTATGTCCCTCTAAAAAATAGGATTCCGGGAGGAGATCCTTTCTGAGGGGCAATACAGAGTCTAAATTGGATTCAAGTGTACAGGTATTGATTTTTGAATCCAATTGAAAATAGGGGTGGTATCCATAAGAAAAGTACTGGGGGGAGTTGGAAGTATTTTGAAATGTAGTTACGATTTGGAGCCTATCCTGGTAAAGAAAAAAGTCTTCACTCAGCACTGGAAATTTTGGATGAAAAGTTTCTGATGTGATAGTTGCATAGCTATAGTCATTGGTTTCTTCAACTTTTACCAAAGTTCTTTTTGATTTAAAAAATAGACCATGGATTGGGTAGTCATTGGTATCACAAAGTGCAGTATCGAGTAGAATTTTTTGATTTTTGTAATTGATAAACCTACTTGCAATTCTATTGACCCAAGGATAGAGGATATAGCTCCCCGAAAGAAAAAAGTCTTTTGTGTCGTCTTTGGATATGATTTCTTTCGTTGTTTTAGATTTTAATGAGGTTAGAATTAGTTTTCGAATGGAACCACCATTTTCTAAATCCAGATGAAGACGTGATGACTTTGTTTCAATAATTAGGGGTGGCGTCAATAGGTTGACCTATAGCTGGACTCTATCTCGGAACCATAGGATTGTATTAGAGAATTTACTATTTCAATTCTCCCTGCAACAATTCCCTCTTTCTCAATGGAATCTTCCTGGAATACAAATGGCTTCCAACCTTTGATAGTTTGGCAGATACCACCGGCACTCTCCACCAGTGCAATCCCCCCTCCAATATCCCAGTCACTTTTTGGTTTGAGGGATATACAGAGGTCGGCTTTGGCTGCCGAGACTAGCCCAAGTTTGTAAGCAATGGAGCCCATTGGTCTTACATCATAATTATCTTTCCAGAAAGTATGATCATACAATCCTTCTTTGTATTCCGTATTGGATACTATACAGATTGGTTTTGGATTGGATGTTTTGGTTAGGAGGGGAGTGGTCCAATTTGTGAGGTTAGGATGAAAAAATGAAGTAGAGATAAGACCCATGCCAATGATACCGATAAAAAGTTCATCAGTGGAGGGATTTAAAACTATGCCCAGTTGTATTTTTCCATGCAGGGATAATCCCAAGCTAATTGCAAATTGGTTGTTTTTTTTTACAAACTCCCTGGTCCCATCTATTGGATCCAAAAGCCATAGAAACTCTTTTATTTGTCTATCTGGCTTTTCTTTTTCTTCTTCGCTCAGTAAAAAATGATCTGGAAAATGCTTTTGGATGGAGGATGATATGATTTCGTTTGCCTTGAGATCAGCCTGTGTGAGAGGATCATCTTTTTGTTTGTAGGTAACGGAAAAGGGGTTGTTATAAATTTTTAAAACCTCTTCCCCCGCCTCTAAGACAGAGGGAAGAATGGTTTTAAGTGTGGAGAGCAATTACTTTGCGGGTGCTTCTTTTGCGGGGAGGAGGTCTTCTGTTAACTCGGGAGATTTGAGATAGAATCTTTCATCGGAGGGAATTTGGACATACAACTCGGGATCTACAGCAAAGCTGTAGTAAATAAAATAATCTTTGAATTTCAAAAAGTAGTTGAATGTACCTTTTTGTTGTTCAAAGGTAATGGAGGTAGGATTTAAATCTTTGATTTTTTCCTGGTAATCAGGATATTTTCTTAGAAATGTAAATCTAACTGCATTCACTAAATTTTTATCTAATGTTTTTTTGCGATAGTCTCTGCTAATTTTTTTGTTTTTTACCAGCTCTTCTACTTGAGAGAATTCACTGATTACACCAGGGGTACCCAGAATTCTTTCGGCCAGTATGGATTGTACGGATAGGATTGATATTGCCAGGGCCAAAATAATGATTCTTACCATAAAGAAACAACCTTCATATTTTTTTACTACAATAATCGGAAATCGAACTTTCTTGCAAATACTTATTTTTCTATGAAAGGTAAAAAATGGAAAAATAGACTTGGTTTTAAAAAAAATTTGAAAAATCTCTAAGAAACAATGATTTCTAGGTTTGTATAGGCTAGGAGAAAATTCTTTTCGGTGTATCCAAAGCGAATTTTTACCTTTCGGTTGTCCCCCTGTCCCGATATTTCCAAGACTGTTCCCATTCCATAATCTTTGTGTTTGACCTTGGAACCCCTTTTTGGTTCAGATTTTGAACCTACTAATGACTTTGGGGTGAAATCAGAAGGGGATTCTTTTCTATTTCCTGCTTTGGGGGAGTGGCCTGGAACTCTGTAGGAGATTTCATTGGATTTGAGCAATATTGATGGAGGAATCTCTTCCAAAAAACGGCTGGGATCCCGTCTTTGGACCTCGCCAAATTTACGGGTGTAATTGGAGTAGGAGATAAATAGGTTTGACTTTGCCCTGGTGACTGCTACATAGCATAGCCTGCGTTCTTCCTCTATACCCGAGGGATCTTCCAAGCTCATAAAATGGGGAAAGGTTCCGTCCTCCATTCCGGTTAAAAATACAATTTCAAATTCCAATCCCTTAGAGTTGTGAACTGTCATAAGGGTTACGTAGTCGGAGAGTTCTTCTCCGTCCTCTTCGGAGGTATAGAGCGAAATCATATTTAGGTATTCGGAGAGAGAGGGAGTTTCTGTGCCCTCCTCGTATTCCTGGATAGATTCTATGAATTGTTGGATGTTTTCTAAGCGATCGGTGGATTCAGGATCGGCATTTTTTGTGAGATCTTCTTCTATTCCCATCATAACAACTAGAGATCTTGCAATGATAGAGGGATTTTTTTGTTCAGAGATCATTGCTCTAAGATCGTTTAGATTGGATACGAAATTGGAAAGGGCAAGTTTTGCAGATTTTCTTAAGTCTGTAGTACCACTATCTAAAATTTCATAGAGATTTTTATTTTCTTCCAATGCCTTTACTCGAAGTTTTTCTATACTTGTTTCGCCAATTCCTCTGGGTGGAAAATTAATGATTCGCAAGAGACTCCCCGTGTCACTAGGATTGATTAAAACAGAAAGATAAGCCATCATATCTTTGATTTCAGCCCGATCATAAAATCGAAATCCACCAAAGATTTTGTAAGGGATATTCTCTGAACGAAGTGCTTCCTCAAAAAATCGCGATTGAGCATTTGTTCTGTAAAATATGGCAACATTTGAATACTTACTATTTGTTTTGTATAAAGATTTAATTTTATTTAATATGACTCTTGCTTCATCTACTTCGGAAGGATAATCGGATAGGAGGAGGGGATTTCCATTTTCTCGATTTGTAAAGAGGGTTTTATCTTTTCGATCCTGGTTATTTTTGATAATAGAACTGGCAGCCTGTATGATATTGGAAGTGGACCTATAATTTTCTTCGAGTTTTACTATCAAAGTATTTTTATAATCTTTTTCAAAGTCTAAAATATTTCTAATATCTGCTCCCCTCCAAGAATAGATAGATTGGTCATCATCCCCTACAACACAGAGATTCCTTTTATCACCTGCCAATAAAGAACTCAGAATATATTGGCATTTATTTGTATCTTGGTATTCATCAATCATTATATATTCCCATTGCTTATTATATAAATCTTTGATTTCTGGATATTTTTTAAGTAGTACAACTGTTTTTAGGATAAGGTCACCAAAGTCGAGAGCGTTTCTTTCCTGCTTTCTTTCTTCGTAGAGAGAATAAATCTTTGAAATTGACTTGTAGTACAAATCTTTAGGCATTGTTTCAAAAGCATCTTCCGGATTTTGCATTTTATCTTTAAAACTTTGGATAATTGATGAAATATTTTTTGGTTTGAAAGCTTTGTTGTCTAGTGATAAATCTTTAATGATTTCTTTGATTAGGGATTCAGAAAGGGACATGTCGTAAACTGTAAATCCAGATTTTAATCCCAATTCATTTGGAAATCTGCGCAATATATACAAAGATAGAGAGTGAAAGGTTTTTATCATCACAAGGTGCCCACTATTTGGGAGAAGATGCACAACTCTCTCTTGCATTTCTTTGGCAGCTTTGTTTGTAAAAGTGAGAGCACAGATTCTGTATGGAAATATATTTTTATTTACAATCAAATGGGCGATACGATGAGTTATCACCCGAGTTTTTCCAGAGCCAGCCCCCGCCAATATGAGTAGAGAACCTTCTGTGTGTAGAACCGCTTTTTTTTGGGCTTCATTTAACCCTTCTAAAAACTCTAAATTCATAGTTTTTCCATTTTATAGTGACACCATTTTACGTGCACAAATATTTTGGAATCTATGAGTTTTTTACCCTAAAGTGGCTGTGATTTTATTTTTTTTACCAAGGCCAGCTTCTTCTGTTAATTTGAGATCAATCTCTTGTCCACACAATATTTGTAGACAGGAAGCTAGGTTTTTAAGATGAAGATTTAAGACTGAATTGTAATCGTCATCTCTATACCCACCAAAAAGGGACAGTGTAAGTGGGATGGGCTTTTTTAGTATTTCTGTAAGATCTCGAATAAAGTAAAAGATTTTTTTATGTGCCTCTATCCATTCTTCCGTACTACACTGTGAACCCAATTGGTCATCTCTGTGGGAGTCTGCTCCTTGTGCAAAGCAAATGCTGTGTACTCTATTTTCTAAAAAAGCCTCTTTTAGAAGAATTAATTTATTGGATAGATCAAAAAGATAATCCTGCCCATGTCCTGAGGGATTGATGTTAAATTCATCGGGAATTGCTTTTTTAAGTTTTGGAGCGAAAGAATATGTATCACCAATACTATTTCCATAGTGACCATCTAAATCTAACCATGCTGTGACAACGGGAGTTCCATAGATTTTTTTTAAAGAAACATCCTCGTAAAGCCTAAGTGCTGAGATAGCCTGACCTGAAAATGTGCAAAATCCTCCACCCGAGTGCGGAGTGGCATGGTGAAAACCACTGGTAGGAGAAAAACAAATGGAGCCAGGATTTTCAAGAGAATACTTTTGTGCGTGGTAGAGACTAGAATTTGTATAACGAATAGAATTTACAAATTCAGAATTCCATTGGAGACCATTTGACCCAGCTAAAGGTTGGATTCCATTAAAATAGTTTTCAATGTACTCTTTTTCATGGGCTATTTCAAAATCAGAGTTAGTGAAAGATCGAAATTCATTTTTTAATTCAAAATAGGAAGATAGGTTCATAGATTTTATTTTATTCATGAGAAGATAGGGTTTCATGGGTGAATTTGAAAAACCAACAGGGCTCTGTACTGCCTGTTCTACTCTATAAAAAGTAGATATTTTTTTATTGTACATTGTGTAGTACTCCATAATTTATAGGTTTTAGTTTATTTAAATGGTTCATTTCTATCTCCTGGTTTTTAGATGTACTTTATATATGGATTGGATATCGTATTATATTGCATTTTTGTAAAAAAAATTTGATTTTAAAATCCAATTTTGTAACTACTCAAGCGAGTTCGGCCTTAATTCTAAAGATTAAATTTACTTTTTAATTCTAATTTTTCTTTCATCTCAAATCTCTTTGTTACTTTTTTCTTCTCTTTATGAAAAGAGAAGAAAAAAGGTTCCAAAATAGAAGAGAAACCCGAACGGTCGCACTTACGGTCCCCGAGTAGGGACATCTTCTAGTCCCATATCGAGGGGAATCCTCCGGGGTATAGTACTGCTCTGTAGTTATTTGGACTTACCTTGTGAGTAGTTACATTTTTTTATTATTTTTGGAATCAGTTGGAATCGAGATCTAATATGTGGAATTCTAAATCAAATTCCTAAATTTTTTAAACGTTTTTAAGATAGCACATACATGATAATTTAGAATAGAGTTATCTAAAAAAATATTTATTTTTATTGACAGAATTTAGTTTGCTATGACTATTACTTCGGGTAAGGATTGAGTATTTTATTAATTATTTCTGGAAGTTTATTGAAATTATATTCAATATCCTTCGTGTTTATTAGTTTATTTAAAAAATTTTTTAAACTACTATACCTCATACCAAAATTTAGTCTACTCCTAGTTTTTCCAATCGCTCTGTTTTCAAATGATTGGGTCATCGATTCTAATGGAAACTACCTTTTCAATAAAACATCAGAGAGCATTGAAGCAATTCCCATTGATGAGAATTTCGAAAGTTTAAATATTGAGAAGTATATCTATTTTTTAGAAGATACAGAGAAATTAGAAAAAATACAGGATGTCTTGAAAAAAGACAATAAGGAATTTCGTTTTACGGATGGGAAAACTCCAAATTTTGGATACAATCCAAAAAAGTTTTGGGGGTACCTAA
>Ga0209550_10003799_pt1 | contig 14336 bp, 10 predicted proteins | sample LauGreSuBDMM15SN_2_FD_187567 | JGI IMG/M metagenome (GOLD analysis project Ga0209550, IMG submission 187567) | Freshwater lake microbial communities from Lake Michigan, USA - Su13.BD.MM15.SN (SPAdes) (version 5) | ecosystem: Environmental > Aquatic > Freshwater > Lake | place: Lake Michigan...
CCCCGTTCGAGCAAACTGCGGCGCAGACTGTGGAGCTCACGGTGGGGCAGCCTTCACTCCTGCCCGCCGAAACCTCCCCTCCGCAACATCTCCGCCTCCCCGCCGGCCTCGCCGAAAAACTCCGCACGCTCTCCGCCCCCTCTCGCACCTCGCACCTCGCCGCCCGCCAAGTCGCTGCCGACGGCACGATAAAACTGCTCCTCCGTCTCCACGATAGCCGTACAGTCGAGTCCGTGCTCATGCCCGACTTCCGCGCCGACCGTGCCGCCGGCTGCATTTCCTCCCAAGTCGGCTGCGCCATGGGTTGCGATTTCTGCGCGACCACGAAGACCGGCTTCGAGCGCAACCTCACCGCCGGCGAAATCGTCGAGCAGTTCCTCGCCCTCCGCCGCGAAGCCCTCGCCGTCGGCCGCAAGCTCCAAACCGTCGTGTTCATGGGCATGGGCGAGCCGCTGCTGAACCTCAGCCACGTCCTCGCCGCCATCGACCGCCTCGCCGACAACCGGCTCGGCGCCCTCGGCTGGCGTCAGATCACCGTCTCCACCGTCGGCATTGTCCCCGGTATCGACGCGCTCACCGCCACCGGCCTGAACGTCCACCTCGCCGTCTCGCTCCACGCCCCCGACGACGCGACCCGTGCCCAACTCCTGCCCATGGGCAAACGTTTCCCGATTGCCGATATCCTAGCCGCCGCCGACCGCTTCCAAGCCAGCCGGGGCCGCCCTGTCACCATCCAGTATTGTCTCCTCCGCAGCGTGAATGACTCGCCCGATCACGCCCGCACGCTCGCCGCCGTCCTCGGCGCACGCCGCCTGCACGTGAACCTCCTCCGCTACAACCCCACGGGCCTGAGCCTGAAGGGCAAGACCTACGAGCCCTCGCCCGACGACACCGCTGAGGCCTTCGCGGCCATCCTCCGCGAGCATAAACTCGTCGCCCACTTCCGCCGCTCCCGCGGCCCCGACATCGACGCCGCCTGCGGCCAACTGCGGAGGCGCTCCGCCTCGACGTAGCCCGGTCAGCCTGGCCGGGTCCTCCCTTCACGGCGCATTCACTTCGGAAACCGCCGGTCAAACTCCGCGTGGCTGCCGATCCACACCCACACCCAATCGTCCTCGTAGCGTCGCGCCACCGCCCAGTAGTTTCTCGTCACCCGGACGGACCACGCACGCGGATCAAACTTGAGTCGCTCCAATTGCAGCCCCGGGTGGGCGGAGTTGAGGGCAAATTTCCGATACGCTTCCCGCGCCGCCTCACGCACATCCGCCGCCAAAGCATACTAGTCCCGCCAAAAACCCGGCGTGCCGCGCGAGGTCACGGCTTGTCCCCAAGCCTGTCTTCATTGAGCACCGGAAAACGCTCCGGAGCCTGCCGATACTCCGCATCCACCTGATCGAGCAGCTCGGAAAACCCCGCGCGCGGTGCGCCGTTGCCCAAGATCTCCGCCCAACCGTCACGACGGAAGGCGTCCGGACAAAGCGCGGGGATATCCTTGATCAACTGTGCCTGCGACTCCGCCGGCAGACGCGAAATAGCCTCCTCGATCTCGAGCAACGTGCGCATGCCGGCAGCGAACTTGGAAAAACACCTGAGTCAACGGTCGGCATTCCTGCAACCGCCCATCCGCCTCACGGCCGTCCGATCCACCGCTCCGAAATCTCCGGCAGCAGCGTGATCCACGTCAGGTTGTTCATGAAGTGGAGCACGATCCCCGGCGCGACGCTCCCGGTCGCCTCCCGCACCCATCCAAACAAGAGCCCCGTGCCCGCCGTGCCCACCGCCAAAGACCACGCAAACGTAAATCGTCCTCCAAAATAATCCACCGTGTTGAAGGCGTGCAGCGCTCCGAAGAGCACGGCCATCACCATCAGCCCCCACCCGCACAACACCCCACGAACCGAGCAACTCCGCGAAAAAACTCCGTTTAAGCGCGTCTGCACGTAACCACGGAAAAACACCTCCTCGCCAATCGCCGTCGCGAAGAACTGCCACGCCACCAACCACGCGAGTTGCCCGAGCGACCGCCCGTGCAATCCCACCCCAAGGCACGCCAGCAACCAAGCGCCCAACAGCGCCCACCCTCCGATCTCCGACACCCGCAGACGACTCGTCGCGTTCGTCATGGCTCCACGGAGTTCCTGAGGCCACGCGAACAGCACCAATCCGTAGGCACCCCACGACCGCCGGCGGAGCAGCACCACAGCGCCCGCCACCATAGCCATGGTCCAACCCGGCGAAAAATTCCCGTGCGCCGCGCTCTCCGCGCGCCCCAGTTCGGTGAATTGCTTGAACGCCCGACAGGCTACATGAGCAAGCGCCAGCACGAAACTCACCTCCACGACCGCTCCTATTTTAGCCCGCCACCCGCGTGACGACAAAATCTGCGCGCCTTGGGTCGGAGTGCTTAGCATCGTTAAGTTCGCCGGCACCGTGCAGTCGAACCCCGACCCTGCTCAATCTCCTTTTCGCCCCGACAGCACCGACCTCAAATCGCCAGCTCCGCCTTGGCCTGCTCCCACGGAACTCCCGGCTTACCTGCGTTGCGTGCGACGGCCGAGTTGAGTTCACGAAGATCTTCCAAGTCTTCCACGCGGGCACGGAGCTGGATCACCTCGCGGCGCAGGGCGCGGACATCGGGCCATGAGCTCCCGGGTGCTGAGCGTTTAGTCGTAGGCTTCTTTGCGATCTTTGACGGCATAGATGAAAATCGTGTCGGCTTGCAGTTCGAACAACACGCGAAACGAGCCGACGCGCAACCGATATTTGCCATCGCGAGCCGAGAGCTTCTTCACATCGCTCGTGAGGTCGGTTTGCAATCGATCGATACGCTGACCGATATTCCGCCGGGTTTCCTGCGGAAGAGCGCGTAGTTGCTCGCGGACTTCTTCACTCAAGAAAAGGCGATAGCGCATAGCGTTGTCGCGACAGTGGTACGGAAACCGTTGAAGTCGAGCAACCGCAACCGCCCGGCGTGTGTACGGCGTGTGCACGTGAGACGCCTCCTCGACAATCCCACCGGCCTCAGGCCCCCCTCCGCATTCTTCCAGCGCCATGCCTCGGCGTTGCGTAGGCCCCCGCGCCATTCACAAAACCCTACTGACTTCCCCAACCGGCGTCGACGCTGCCCCGTGCCCGAAGGCATAAAAAATTTGCGTCCCCACCAAGGCGATGGTTGTTTTAAGGGGTCTTTCACCGATGAACAGCGACCCTCACACGCTTGCCACCCTCACCCGCATCGGCGCGGTGGCGTCCGAGGTCATCGAGTTGTTCGACTTTGTCGCCGATTCGTTGCTCTGGATGAAAGACGAGGCCGGCCACTATCAGTGGGTCAACGTAGCGTTTTACCTTAACTTCGGCCTCCAATCCCGCGCCGAGGTCATCGGCCGCACCGACTACGATCTCTGCGGTCTCGCCCTCGCCCACCAATACCGCATGGACGACGAGCGTGTCCTCGCCGGCGAACGCATCATCTCGCGCGTCGAGCTCGTCGGTCGCTTCGACCACACCGCCCGCTGGTGCGTTACCTCCAAAATTCCCGTCCATGACGCCACAGGCCGAGTCGTCGGCACCGCCGGCGTCACGCGTCCGCTCAACGAACAAAAACCCGGCACCCCGGCCGACTCCCCCCTCAGCGCCGCGATCCGTTTCGTCAGCCAGAATTTCAGCGAATCCATCACCAACCGCGACCTCGCCAAGACCTGCGGATTGTCGGTGCGTGCCTTCGAGCGCCAGTTCCGTACCACCTACCGCAGCTCGCCCCACGATTATGTGCGCCAGATCCGCGTGCGCATGAGCTGCAGCGCGCTCGTCTTTTCAAAAAAAAGCCTCGCCGAAGTGGCCAACGAATTCGGTTTCGCCGACCAGAGCCATTTCACGAAAGAGTTTCGCCGCATCATGAGCGAAACCCCACGCGCTTACCGCACGCGCTGCCAGAGTTGAGCGCACCAACCGCCCCGCGTCCGCCGCGCGGCCGCCCCACCCCAGCCGCACCCGGCGCAATTAAACAAAAACTCGCCGTCACCTTCCTAGTCGGTCAGACGGCCATGGTCTAAGCTTCACCCCCTGCTCGAGATCACCCATCCCCTTCCGCATCCCGTCAGCATCGGTGTCCGCTTTCCGTTTCCTTCCGCCCTTTCACTTTCAGTTTCACTTTCTCTTTCACCTTCACCTTCACTTTCACCTTCACCTTCACTCCCATGGCCATCCCGTCCGTCCTCGATCTCAAACCCGTCAAGAAATCTACGCAAAGCCTCGTCGAGGCCGAGCTCGCCACCACCGGCGGTCTGCTCCGCCTCGCCCCCGCTTGGGTCCCTCGCTCATTTCTCCAGCCCGGCCTCCGTATCAAGCTCCACCCCGATGACACCTACGCCTACGGCCTGAACCGCGGCGGCATCGACGAACGTTGGTTCGCCTCGACCACCGTCACCGCCAACGAAGGCCGCGCATGGGACGAGGGCCTCAGTTGGTGCGTCGTCGGCAACAAGAAGTTCACTCTCCAGCAAGCCGTCGCCGATACCGGAGCCACGTTGGTCGGCTCCGCCATCTGGAAAAAATACAAAAAGTGGCCCGTCTACTCGAAGTTCTTCGATAACATGGGGCCGATCCCGCACCACATGCACCAGAGCGCCGCGCAGGCGAAACTCGTCGGCCAGGAGGGCAAACCCGAGTCCTACTATTTCCCGCCCCAGCACAATCCCGTCGGCAATAATTTCCCCTACACGTTCATGGGCTTCGAGCCCGGCACGACCAAAGAACAGGTCAAACAGTGCATCCGTAATTGGAACAAGGGCGACAACGGCATCCTCGACCTTTCAAAAGCCTACCGCCTCAAAGTCGGCTCCGGCTGGCTCATCGATCCGTGCATCCTTCACGCGCCCGGCTCCCTCTGCACCTACGAGCCGCAATGGGGCTCCGACGTCTTCGGCATGTACCAAAACCTCGTCGAGGGCCGCGAGGTTCCGTGGTCTCTCCTCGTGAAGGACATGCCCAAGTCGAAGCACCAAGACGTCGACTTCATCGTGGACCAGCTCGACTGGGAGAAGAACGTGGACCCGAATTTCAAGGATAACCACTACCTCGAGCCCGTCCCCGTCGCCGATACCCGCAGCGAGGGCTACGTCGACCGCTGGATCGTTTACGGCAAGGTCGATGGCGAACAGCTCTTCACCGCGAAAGAACTCACCGTCGATCCAGGCACCACGTGCACCGTCAAGGATACCGGCGCCTACGGCCTCATCTGCGTCCAAGGCTCCGGCAAGATCAACGGCCAGCCCCTCGTCAGCCCGAAGCTCATCCGTTTCCACGAGCTCACCGAGGACGAGTACTTCTGCACCGAAGATGGCGCCAAAGCCGGTGTCACCTTCGAAAACACCAGCAGCACCGAACCCATGGTCTGCCTCCGCTACTTCGGCCCCGAAGTAAACCCCACCGCCCCGAAAATGGGCGCCTACCGCCACAACAAATTCTGAACTCCGCTCGTTCTCGTTCCTCGTAATCGTTCTCGTTCTCTTTTTTCGCTGCACTACCGGTCGGGAGAAAGATTACGAGAACGAGGAACGAGAACGATTTTTCCATCAGCCTCCACCCTCCGCCTTCTTCCGTCCCTTCGCCTCTCCTCTCCCAACCCGCAACTCCCCCCAAACATGCCCGCCAATAACTTCCCCAAACTTCACAACGCAGCCTGGCCCGGTCTCGTCGGCAAGGGCTCTCCCGGCGCTGAGCCGTTCATCGAACTCGACACCATGCTCGACCTCACCGCCAAATCCGAGGTCGGTGGCGTGAAATTCGACGGCATCGATCTCTTCCTCTACAACCCGCACACCGACATCGATATCTCCGACGACGGCATCAAAGCCCTCGCCGCCAAAGTAAAGGCACGCGGCCTCGTCGTCGGCTCCGTCGTGGCCCCCGTCTGGTTCGATGCCTCCGCCGGCGGCGATGAAAAAGCCCGCGCCAACTTCGTCACCCACGTCCGCAAGGCCATCCGCATCGCGAAAAAACTCCGCGAGCTCGGCGTCCGCCCCTACGGCATCGTCCGCATCGACAGCGCCACAGGCGTCACCGCGTGGGACAAAGATCCGAAGGGCACCACCAAGCTCATCGCGCAAACCTTCCGCGAAGCCGGCAAAATCGCCAAGGACAACGGCGAGCGCCTCGCCGCCGAAGGTGAAATTTGCTGGGGCGGTATGCACTCGTGGAAACACATGGTAAATCTCCTCGAAGCCGTCGGTATGCCAAAGGTCGTCGGCTTCCAAGCCGACATGTCCCACACCCACCTCTACACGCTCGGTGCCAACGCCGAGGCGCACCGCATCGTCCCCAAGAATTACCACTACGAGCCCGCCGCCTTCCACGCCGCGATGACCACACTCACCGCAGCTCTCCGCCCGTGGACGATCGATTTCCACGTCGCGCAAAACGACGGCAGCACCTACGGCTCCGGCTCGCACGAAAAGACCGGCCGCCACTGCCTCGCCACCGATCCGAAGGGCAAACTCAACATCGCCCGCGACTCCGGCTACTGGCTCCGCGACGGCAAGGGCAAGGTCACCAAAAAGATGAAACACATCTGCTGGGACGGCTGCATGTTCTCCAACGAAGTACTCACGAAACAACAAACGTGGAACGACATCCTCGCCGCCATGATCGAGGTCCGCAACAACCACGGCTGGGTCGGCTGATTTTCCGTGTCATTGCGAGGAGCGCAGCGCCGCGGCAATCCAGCTGGATCGCCACGGCGCGCTTCGCGCCCTTCGCGATGACATTCCGTTTCACCTTCACCTTCACTTTCCCTTTCACCCTCCCCTCTCCCCATGCCAAAGAAACCACTCCGCATCGGCCTCATCGGCTACAGCTTCATGGGCCGCGCCCACAGCAACGCCTTCCATCAGGTCAACCACTTCTTCCCCTCCAGCTACGAACTCGTCCCGCAGGCCGTCTGCGGTCGCGACGCCGCGAAGACGCAGGAGTTCGCCAACAAGTGGGGCTACCAATCCATCGAGACCGATTGGAAAAAACTCATCGCCCGCGATGATATCGACGTCGTCGACATCGCCACCCCCAACAATCTCCACGCCGAACAAGTCATCGCCGCCGCCAAAGCCGGCAAGATGATCCTCTGCGAAAAACCCCTCGGCCTCAACGGCAAGGAAGCCGAAAAAATGCTCAAGGCCGTCGAGAAGGCCGGCGTGCCCAACATGGTCTGGTATAACTACCGCCGTTGCCCCGCCGTCGTCCTCGCCAAACAATTCATCGACGCCGGCAAGCTCGGCCGCGTCTATCACTACCGCGCGAACTTCCTCCAAGACTGGACCATCAATGCTGACTTGCCCCAAGGCGGCACCGGCCTCTGGCGCCTCGACGCCAAGGTCTCCGGCTCCGGCGTCACCGGTGATCTCCTCGCTCACTGTATCGACACCGCCATGTGGCTCAACGGTGGCATCAAGGACGTGAGCGCAATGACCGAGACTTTTGTCAAAGAGCGCAAACACACCCTCACCGGCAAGGTCGAGAAGGTGAGCATCGACGACGCGTGCTTGTTCCACTGTCACTTCAACAACGGCTCCCTCGGTCTCTTCGAGTCCACCCGCTACGCCCGTGGCCACAAGGCCCTCTACACGTTTGAAATCAACGGGGCCAACATGTCGCTCAAGTGGGATCTCCACGACCTCCATCGCCTGCAAGTGTTCGACTACAGCGACGAAGGCCCCGAACGCGGCTGGAAGAGCATCCACGTCTCCGACGGCGACCACCCCTACTGCGGCAACTGGTGGGTGCCCGGTCTCCAACTCGGCTACGAACACAGTTTCGTCCACGCCATGGTCGAGTTCGTGCGCGGCCTCGAAAGCGGCAAGGGCTGCAAACCCGACTTCAAGGACGGTCTCGCCACCGACTACGTTACGGACGCCGTGCTCAAGTCCGCCCAGTCCCGCCGGTGGCAAAAAGTAAAACAGACCTGACCGCGCCCACCGCGCGTTCCGCGCGAACGCCCCCCCTCAAAGTCTAATCCTCAACCCTCAACGCCCAACCCCGCGTCTCTGCACGTCAGCGTGCAGGGTTCAACGTGGGGCGTTGAGGGTCTTCTCTTTTCCCATGCTCCTCCGTACCCTCGCCCTCCTCGCCCTCCTCTCCGCCTCGCTCCTCCGCGCCGCCGCCCCGACCAGCCTCGTCTTCACGCCCCCCGCCAGCGTCAAAGCCCAGGGCAAACACGTCGTCCTCCTCTCGGGCGATGAAGAATACCGCAGCGAGGAAGCGATGCCCATGCTCGCGAAAATCCTGAGCCAGCGTCACGGCTTCAAATGCACCGTGCTCTTCGCCCTCGACCCCGACGGTACGATCAACCCCAACAACCAAAAATCCCTCGCCGACTCCACCGCCCTCGACTCCGCCGACGCGATCATTTTTGGCCTGCGTTTCCGCAACTGGCTCGATGCCGACATGCAGCGCTTCGTCTCCGCCTTCGAACGCGGCGTCCCGCTCATCGCCCTCCGCACGTCGACCCATCCCTTCAATATTCCCGCCGATAGTAAGTGGGCGAAATACAGCTGGAACAGCAAAGCCCCTTGGCCCGGCGGTTTCGGCAAACACGTCCTCGGCGAAACGTGGATTTCCCACTGGGGTAAACACAAGTCCGAGGCCACTCGCGGCGTCACCGAGCCTTCCGCCGCCTCCGACGCCCTCCTCCGCGGCGTCACCGACGTTTTCGGGGACAGCGATGTCTACGAAGCCTATCCGCCCGCCGACGCCAAGATCCTCCTCCGCGGCCTCGTGCTCAAGGGCATGAACCCCGCCGACGCCCCCGCCGAGACCATCAAGAAACGCTCCACCGATAAACAGGAACAGCCACTCAACACTCCCGCGATGCCCATCGCCTGGACCCGCACCTTCAAACACGAGAGCGGCAAGGAAAACAAAATCTTCACCACCACGATGGGCGCCGCCACCGACCTCGAAAACGAGTCGCTCCGCCGCCTCGTCGTCAACGCCGTCTTCTGGTCCGTCAATCTCCCCGTCCCCACCCAAGCCAACGTCACGCTCGTCGATCCGTACACCCCGCGCAAATACGGCTTCAACGGCTTCCGCTACCAACTCACCCCCGCCGTCTACGCCCTCGGCCAAACCGTCCCCGTCGGCACCAACCCGCCGCCCGCCCCGACGGCGCCACCCAACCCCAAACAAAAAAAATCCGCCTCCTCCACCAAAGCCGCGCTCACCCCCGTCGCCTCCTCTCCTGCTCCGACCACCCCCGCCGCGATCAACACGCCCATCACCCTCAACCCCGGCGAGCGCATCGCCATCGTCGGCAACACCCTCGCCGACCGCATCCAGCATCACAACAATCTGGAGACGCTCATCACGCAAAAATTCCCGCAGCACAACCTCTCCTTCCGCAACCTCGCCGCCGCTGGCGATGAGCTCGTCACCCGCGCGCGCTCGAAAGATTTCGGCACGCCCGACGAGTGGCTCACCAAGGTCCAGCCCAACGTCGTCTTCGCCTTCTTCGGCTACAACGAATCGTTCGCCGGCCCCGAGGGTCTCCCCAAGTTTAAACAGGAGCTCGAAGATTACCTCCGCAACGTCCGCTCAAAATCCTACAACGGCATCGCGCCACCCCGGATCGTCCTCTTCTCCCCCATCGCCAACGAGCAACTCCCGGGCACCGAATTCGCCGTGCCCGCCACGAACAACCGTAACCTCGCCCTCTACGCCGCCGCCATGGCCGAGGTCGCCGGCGACAAGGCCGGCGTGACCTTCGTCGATCTCTTCGCCCCATCGCAAAAACTCTCCGCCGAGGCCGCCCGCGCCGGCCGCTCCCTCACCATCAACGGCATTCATCTCAGCGAGTCCGGCGACGCCCTGCTCGCCCCCGAAATCTTCAAGACCCTCTTCAACGAAGCCGCCCCCGCCCTCGACACGCCCGCTGCCCAAAAACTCCGCAGCCTCATCACCCAGAAAAACGCGTGGTGGCACTCCCATTACCGCACCGTCGACGGTTACAACGTCTACGGCGACCGCTCCAAGATCGCCTACGAGTCCGTTAAGGATCAGCCCAAAATCACCAACACTCAGATCATGATGGAGGAGATGGCGCAGCGCGATGCGATCACCACCAATTACGAGCGCAAAACCTGGGCCCTCGCCGCCGGCAAGACCGGCCCCGTCGATCTCGTCTCGATCCCGATGGTGACGCCCTTCGGCACCAACAAGCCCGGCCCCAACGCCGATGGCACTTATGTCTTCGAAGATCCCGCCGACGCCATCAAGCTCATGACCCTCGCGCCCGGACTCAAAGCCAACGTCTTCGCCAGCGAGAAGGAATTCCCCGAACTCGCCAAAGCCCTCCAGTTCGCGTGGGACACCAAGGGCCGCCTCTGGGTCGCCGTCTGGCCCAGCTACCCCGAACTCACCCCCACCGCCACCATCAAGGACAAGCTCATTATCCTCGAGGATACCGACGGCGACGGCAAAGCCGACAAATGCACCACCTTCCTCGACGGCCTGAATTGCCCCACCGGATTCCAGTTTTTCAAAGACGGCGTCCTCGTCATGCAGGCCCCCGATCTTTGGTTCGTCCGCGACACCGACGGTGATGGCAAAGCTGATACGCGTGAACGCGTCCTCATGGGTCTCGACTCCGCCGACTCCCACCACACCGCCAACTCCCTGGTCTATGAACCGGGCGGCGCGATCATTCTCAGCGACGGCGTTTTCCACCGCACGCAGGTCGAGACCGCCTTCGGCCCCGTGCGCAACGTCGACGGCGCCCTCTACCGTTACGAACCGCTCACCGGGCGCTTCGAGACCTACGTCGCCTACGGCTTCGCCAATCCCCACGGCCGCGCCTTCGACTATTGGGGCAACGATATCGTCACCGACGCCACCGGCAACAACACCTACTTCGCCGCCGCGTTCTCCGGCAAACTCGACTACCCCGGCAAACACCCCCGCATGAAAACCATCTGGGACCGCCCCTCCCGCCCCAGCGCCGGCAGCACGATCATCACCAGCACCCATTTCCCCGAAGAATATTGGGGGAATTATCTCAACCCGAACTGCATCGGCTTCCAGGGCATCTACCGCGTGAAACTCTCCGATGACGAAGCCGGCATCAAAGGCATCCGCCAAACCGACATCGTCCAATCGTCCGATAAAAACTTTCGCCCCATCGACACCACTATCGGGCCCGACGGCGCGCTCTACGTCGTCGATTGGCACAATCCCCTCATCGGTCACCTCCAAAGCCACCTCCGCGATTCCAACCGCGACAAGGTCCACGGCCGCATCTACCGCATCACCTATGAAGGCCGCCCGCTCGCCGTTGCCCCGAAAATCGACGGTCAGCCCATCGCCGCCCTCCTCGAGTTGCTCAAGCGCCGCGAGAACCAGATCCGCAACCTCGCCAAAATCGAACTAGGTAAACATCCGTCCGCCGCCGTCATCGCCGCCACCAAAAAATGGGCCGCCGCGCTCGACACCACCAGCCCCGACTACGCCCACCATCTCACCGAGGCTCTTTGGCTCCACCAGTGGCACGACGCCATCGATGTCGATCTGCTCGGCCGCGTCCTGCGTTCGCCGAATGCCGATGCCCGCGCCGCCGCCACCCGCGTGATTTCCTACTGGCGCGAGCGCGTCCCCAACGCCCTCGCCCTCCTCAGCGAACGCGCCAACGATGAGAGCCCCCGCGTCCGTCTTCACGCCGCTCGCGCTGCGAGCTTCTTCCCGTCCCTCGAATCCGTCGGAGTTGCCCTCACCGCGACGAAGAAGCCCATCGACTACTACCTGGATTACACCATCGGCGAAACCCTCCGTCAGCTCCGCCCCTTCTGGCGCAAGGGTATCGAGGATGGCGCCAAGGTCGGCGGCGGCGATCCCGCCAGCATCCGCTACCTCTTGCGCAGTCTCAGCGTCGCCGAACTCACCCAAATGGCCCCCACGCCCGATGTCCTGGAAAACATCCTCGGCCGCTCCGGCATCGGCGATGCCGCCCGCGCCGACGCCCTCACCGGTCTCGCCAAAGCCCGCAACGTCACCCGCGTCAGCCTCCTCCTCGACGTCCTCAACTCGCCCGCCGAAGTCGACACCAAGTCCGTCGGCCGGCTCCTCGTCGCTCAGCCCGCCGCCGACCTCCTCGGCCACCGCACCGCCCTCCTCAAGCTCGCCCAAGCCGACGCCGCCGAGGGCCGCACCTACGCGTGGGCCGCCATCGCGATCGGTGACGGCACGCTCGCTAAGGTGTGGACCGAGTCGGCCAAATCTCCGCTCTCACAGGCCAGTCTCCTCGGCGGACTCCCCTTCATCCTCGACGCCAAACTTCGCGCCACCGCCTACGAGCGCGTGATGCCCATCCTCGCGCTGCGGATCACCGACATCCAGGGACCGGACAACATCGTCGCCGCCATCCAGCGCGACGCCATGCGCAGCGCCGTCGCTTCGAAGCGTGAGCCCGAAAAAGTCTTCGCCGCCCTCAACGCCCTCATCGCCCGTAACGAACAAGTCCCTACCGCCGCGAAGGGCATCCGCGACCTACCCCGTTCCGCGTGGACCGCCCTCGCCACTGCGCCCGCTGCCAACGCGCTCATCGCTTGGGCCGCTAAGACCCACCCCAGCGAGCGCACCAGCCGCGACTACGTGGAAACCATCCAGGTCGCCGACGAACTCTCCGGCTCACTCCCGGCCGCCGAAGCCGAAGCACTCCGCTCGAAGCTCACCACCCTCCGCGTCCCCGTCTTCGTCGTCCGCGCCGTCCACGAACAGATGCGCTACGATGTCACCCGTCTCGTTGTCCCTGTCGGTCGCGCCTTCGAAATCATTTTCGAAAACCCCGACGTCATGCCGCACAACCTCGTCATCGTCACCGCCGGCAGCCGCGAAAAAATCGGCATCGCCGCGATGGAGCTGCCCGCCGGCCACACCGACCGCCAAGGCCGCGCTTGGGTCACCGAAGACCGCGCCATCATCGCCGCCACCAAGCTGCTCGAGCCCGCTCAAAGCGAGACCCTCAAGCTGGCCGCCATCCGGACCGAGGGCACCTACGAATACGTCTGCACCTTCCCCGGCCACGCGGGCATTATGTGGGGTCAACTCGTCGTCACCAAAGACGTCGAAGCCTACCTCAAAGCCAACCCGCTCACGCCCGCCACCACCCCCGCCGTCCACAAACACTAACAGGCCCCCCTCTTTCTCTGTCGTCAGTCCTCCCCGAATCGTTCTCGTTCCTCCTTCTCGTTCTCGTTCGTCGTTCTCGTCATCGTTCGCTCCGTCTCCCCATCTCAATCCTTCTTCCCATGAAAAAAACCCGCCTCCTCCCCGCCCTCACCCTTGCCGCGCTCACCGCGCTCGGTGCTCTCAGCTCCGCTCACGCCGCTGCTCCCGCCGGCTTCAAAGAAATCTTCGACGGCAAAACCCTCGCCGGTTGGGACGGCAATAAAGACGTCTGGTCCGTCCGCGACGGCGCGCTCACCGGCGTCACCACCGCCGAAAAAGGCATCAAAGCGAACACGTTCCTCGTCTACACCGGCGCCCAACCCGCCAACTTCGAACTCCGCCTCTCCTTCCGTCTCACCGCGCAAAACCCCGATAACCGCGCCAACTCCGGCGTCCAATACCGCAGCAAGCTGATCGACCCCGCCACTTTCGTCGTCGGCGGCTATCAGGCCGACATCGACTCCCCGTTTAAATACACCGGCATGCTCTACGAAGAGAAAGGTCGCGGCATCCTCATGGTCGCCGGCGAAAAAATCCGTATCGGCGAAACCAGCATGGTCCCCGACACCAAGAAAAAAGACGGCAAGAAGAAGCAGACCGCCGTCGAAAAACTCCCCGGCGCCACGCCCACCGCCGCCATCGCCGCCGCCTACAAACTCGGCGAGTGGAACGAGCTCGTCATCACCGCCAACGGCAACCAACTCCGCCACACCGTCAACGGCGTCGTCACCGCCGATGTCACCGAGACCGATGCCTCGATCGCCAAGTCCGGCGTCATCGCCCTCCAACTCCACGTCGGCCCGCCCATGACGATCCAGTTCAAAAACGCCTACCTCAAAACCCTGCCCTAAAACGAACCGGCGGCACACCAACCGCCGATTCGCACCGCGCTCCCGCACCGCGCCCGCCAACAAACCATCCGCGTCGGGCGCGGCTCAAAAACCCTGCCCCTTGCAAACCCCAGACTGTTTTTCGTTTCTGCCTCCGCACCCCGTCGCCAGCGTAGCCCTGCTCGTGAGAGCCGGGACCACCAGCACTCCGCCCTTCCCAGATCCCCGTCGCTCCCCAGGCGGGCTAAAACGGACCGGTCTGCGTGTTGTTTCCCGCATTTTCTTCGCGCTCGCCTTCGC
>Ga0209550_10003800_pt1 | contig 14335 bp, 11 predicted proteins | sample LauGreSuBDMM15SN_2_FD_187567 | JGI IMG/M metagenome (GOLD analysis project Ga0209550, IMG submission 187567) | Freshwater lake microbial communities from Lake Michigan, USA - Su13.BD.MM15.SN (SPAdes) (version 5) | ecosystem: Environmental > Aquatic > Freshwater > Lake | place: Lake Michigan...
TTGGTTCTGTCATATGTATATGTCCGATCTATTCTTACTTTGCCGTCTTGTTACGGCGAAATCTTTGGTCGCCTGTGGCCCTATAAGCCATCGATATATTGCAGGTTAGCAGCGGGGACTGACATGGGTGGGTATTGGTTGATGTGGGGGGGTGGGGACAGTGCTTACTGTTACTCTAAAAGTGAAAAGCACATATCACTAGCTCACCTTAGTAACCTCTTAAATATAATGTGTGAGAAGTTCAACAAAAGGAGGATCTTGTGTCGCGCTACGGCCAAGAGATATTTAGGAGATTGCTGGCAGCTTATAAGGAAGGTGATGTTTCAATTGAATACATATCGGACCTATTGGATGAATTCACCAATACCGACGAAGTGAAATTGAATTTCATCGTAGAAGTTTTCTCCTATTTAGAGGATTTGGAATTTAATAGGTTTTTGAGGGGTTTGAATAGTATGAATTCTGAGGAAATTGACAACTTTCGAGTTAATATTTCTCGGACTCTCCATCTCTACATCAGAGAATGCCTTTAAAATTTGATAGAGATGTCGGATATCTAACTAAATCAAAAAACCTATATGTCTTTTTCATGCTCTAACTCATTTTTCAATTCTGTCATTTCTCCTGATTCGCTAAGAAAAAAGTATCGGGCTCTATCCGGAAAAATTGCCCCAAATCCATATTGCGAACCTGATTGAATCACATTATCTACAACACCTGCATTTGGCACCGCTCCAAAAAATGCAATTATCGGATCATCTGGTGAAAATACAATAGGTGCACGTCGTGTTTGCGTCTCATAATCGGATTTAGACAAACTTGAGATTTTATTCTCTGAACCTACTTTTAGATAGCCTGGTTTCATTTTGCTGAGTCTATAGTTAAGGAGAATCTCTGTTCGATTTGAAGATTTTAAATGCTCCTGAAAAGCTGCACTGGTCCTTCCTGATAAACGACGTGGCGATTTGATACCAAATTCTCTGGAAATAACTTCTCTCTGTTGTTTTCGATACAATGAATATGAATGAAATGCACTTTGCCAAGAAACCTTAGAGTCGTTTTCACCTTGAAACTTGATTTCGCCTCCGTCCTTTTCCCTTACAACGATGTTCATTTCTAAAGGCAGGCGCAAGAGAAACAGATTAATCAGTTTTTCACAATCTTCAAGAGTTGAAGTATGCACATCTTTCATGAAATGATCTTGAACAATTAAAGTGTGACAGAATCCCCAGCCCAAAACTATTTGATCTATTCTATGGTCCCCATGTAGATATTCTTCAACAAAATCTAGCCAACTAATGTCAGGGTATTCGGTTAACTTCTTATGTTTCCTTGGCTGTGAATTAATAATAAACTGCGTGAAATCACCTGATCCATACAAACTTAGATAGTCTGCATCTAAGACTCGACAATCTGACTTGTGAAGACTTTTTCCATCTTGCCTATCGGTTGGTTGAATCTCACTGCAAGATTCGCAGTAATCATTAACTCCATCGGACCTAATCGACGCAGAACTAGTAACCCATCGCCTTGGAAATTCTGAGCTCATAAAACTTTACCTGCCCTGTCGCATATCAATGACGAAATAATGCCACATTCAATCCCAGAATGAAATGGCTCATATTTGGTTCATGGCAAGACAATAATGATCCTCGAGTACGGGCTATTGGAGAGGGATGGGGATGGTTGGGTCAATAACCAATGATTAAAACGCCATCAAGAGGAACTTGAAGTCTTCCAGAGGAATAAAGCGTATCCATAAATGTTGAGACAATTTCAAAATCATTTGATGGATTCTTGAGTGAGGCCGGCTTGTATGCCTTGCAGACAGCAATAACTAAATATTTCGCGTCTTGTATTACACATGCCTCAAAAAAGTCCTTTAGAAACTGGTGATTTATTACCGCTCTTCCCGCTTCAACTTCGATAATGGTTCCAGTTGACTCATGCCAAGCGTCAACTTCAAAAGCTTTGTCGATGGACCCGTCCCGTCCATAAAGTACTGGGCGATGAATCTTTTGGGACCGGGTCTTGCCTCGCTCTACTTTGTATTCCAATTCCTCCAAGTAATCAGCAACTTTTTCGAGGACTTCATTGCTGGATAACTGATGTTTCGGAGTAGCTATTTCATGAGCTGCATTTTCGAAAGCAAGTACAGTTTGCTTTAAATGGTCAGGTGCGGCCGCAAACCTAGGAAAATACTGCCATTTGATCTCCACTTCTGAAGCTTACGGAGAGTGACATGGAAAAGCTAGGCTAAAAAACAAAAAACTCCACTGTGGGTTGGGCCGTTTGACTCAATTTGTCAGCCATCTGGGTTAATCTGCTATCAGTTGAACCTAGGGGAGAAAATGGCTAAAAGCTTGCTAATTAGAAATGTAGATGCCGAAGACATTGATTGGTTGGAATCGTCTATTCCTGCTGGAGTCTCAAGAGAAAAATACTTAAAGGGAATCATTGAGAAGGCCCGCAAAGACTCTGAAGGTGAAATCAAGTTGCAGAGAAAGGATGTATCTCAAGGAACTCCAAAGTTTAAGTTCATTGATCTATTTGCTGGAATAGGTGGCTTCCATATCGGGATGAAGCTAAATGGTGGCGAGTGTGTGTTTGCAAATGAATGGGACAAATACTCTGCTCAAACCTACCGAGCATGGACAGGCTCAGATCATTTAAATACTGGTGACCTGCGAGAGCTAGATTACTCTAAACAAATTCCTAATCACGACATTCTTTGTGGAGGTTTTCCCTGTCAGCCATTTTCAATAGCCGGCGTGTCAAAGAAGAATTCATTGGGACGAAAGCATGGTTTTCAAGACGCAGAACAAGGGAATCTTTTTTTTGCAATATGTGATGTGGTTTCCGAGAAAAGACCTTCTGTCTTATTACTTGAAAATGTTAAGAACTTAAGGTCACATGATAAAGGGAAGACTTGGACAGTGATTCAGGAGGCAATTTTTGCTCTTGGATATGAATTGAGATTTCAAATAATTGATGCAAGTAGTTGGGTTCCACAACATCGTGAGCGCCTCTTTATGGTTTGCTTCGATAAAAAGAAATTCACTAAAGCAGAAATAGATTCTTTTGAATTTCCAAAAGGACCAAAAAAGCGACAGTCCCTAAGCTTAATTCTGGAGGAAGCTCCCGATAAGAAGTACATGTTAACTGATAATTTATGGCGATACTTACAAAATTATGCTGCCAAGCACAAGGCTGCGGGAAATGGTTTTGGTTTTGGATTAGTCGGTCCTAATGACATTTCGAGAACTATGTCCGCGCGGTACTACAAAGATGGTTCTGAGATATTAATTAAGCAGCCATACTGGAGGAATCCAAGGAGGTTGACACCTTCCGAGGCTGCGAAGTTAATGGGATTCAACAAGAGGCTTGCAAAATTTATGGGGTTCTCGGACGGCTTTCCTCAAGTTTGCTCTGATATGCAATCCTACAAACAGTTTGGAAATGCTGTTTCGCCTTTAGTAGTAGAAGCGATTGGAAAACAAATTGTCGAAGTGTTAGAAATGAGAAAAGTACGCATTGGAGCTAAATCTCAAAAACCTGCATCTCGTCATAAAGTGACGCTAAAGTAGAATCAAAATTAACACCGCGTCCTTTGCTAACGCGCCACTGGGTGCGCTTTTTCTCTTCGCCTTGCTCGTTGACTCTATCGCCCGGATCTAAATAAACCACGCCAAATCCAATAGCTTTCAAAAAAAGCAATGCAGAAGTTCCTTGACCGCAGTAGACATGCGGCCCAAAACTGTAGTGTGAAGCAAAGGGTCCAGGTTCATGTAGGTATTTGTGGGCTTTCACATACATAGCGCCAGCATGCTTCTTGCCCCATTTCTCAGCAAGTTTTTCGAAAGTCCAACCTGCAGCAATCTCTGTAGTTTTGGGATCAATTAACAAAACGTTTGGACTTCCAGAGCCAGTCGGGCTATTTAAATTCATATCCCAATTTTCAATTTCGAGTTTTAACCCACTTCTTTTGTAAACACCTAAAGTATTGTGCTTTCCGTTAAAACGCTGGCTGCCATCCTTTTTGGTACCTTGCCATCCATACTTTTTCAAAAAGGGGGTTAAACCTTTGTCATGCCTATAGCCAAAATTAGGTTCAGGAGTCATCAAGGTAATGGTGGAACTCGTGAAAGCCTTAAGTTCAAAACCATACTTATCGGGAAGACCACTTGAGTTTCTAGGAATTCCCAGTAGGGCTTCTAGGGTCCAACCGGCACCTTGAGTTCCTCTGAATCGTTCAGTTGTGCCACCCAAACTTCGAAGTATCTGGCTCTCGTACTGACTCGTAGAGCCTATGGACCGGAGCTCATCCAGTAATTGTTCTGGATGGATCACTTTTTCAGTCAATCCAGTAATGTTCAAATATTTGAACATCGTATGAATGGGCCAATTTGGTGATTTAATTATTTCGTCAACTAAATTTGAGGACTTATCGGTTAAAACTGTTCCGTAAACTTTCTGATCTGAAACACCTAAAACTAGAACTCTTCGACCATATGCATCTTGGGAATCTCGCCTTAGCGAATCAGGCGGATTTTCGCATCCACTTAAAAATCCTGAAAAGCGCATTTCTGGATATTGAAAATAGTCAATTATTTTGGCCTTTGGTGCAATAGCTGGGGCCTTACCATTTTCGATCCAATAGAACTCAAGGGCATGTTCGACTATTGACTGCCCAACTTTAGAGCCAGATTTTGACTTGCTCTCACTTGGAGTCCGGAAACTAACCCGACCTGGCAGAATGGAAAGCAGTTCAAGGCTGTAACCCAGATAAATCTGGTTCTTTTCATTATCTTGATTGACTGCCAGGTGCTTTATCAGGATTTCACTGCAGCCCAGTGATTCAAAGGACTTAGTCAATGCCTTCAGGGATGTGTAACTCACGTTGACATTTTAACCCTGTGACCCCGCAATCTTGGATTCTGAAGGGCTTTATTGTCACCCTAAATAATTACAATGGCACGATGGAATGAGCCACGAAGACAACTTCTGTGCAATTGTCGCCATCAGGGGATAAAGTCTCGACTTTAGAAGGAGCTATTTTGGCCAAGTACAAATTTATTGATTTATTTGCCGGCATTGGTGGCTTCCATCTCGCATTTCATAAAGCAGGCGCAGAGTGTGTATTCGCCTCTGAATGGGATAGTGATGCAAGACTTACTTATGAAGCTAATTTCCGTAGAATTTCGCCGAAACTGTTTAAGGATGAAAATTTCGTTGGAGACATCACTAAAATAAAGAAATCAACAATTCCAAATTTTGATATTTTGACTGGAGGCTTTCCTTGTCAGCCATTCAGCCAAGCTGGTCACGGAAAAGGGTTCAAAGATGCACGTGGCACTCTTTTCTTCGATATCGCTGAAATTATTAAAGTAAAGAAGCCACAAGCGTTTTTCCTGGAAAATGTCCAACGATTACATTCTCACGATAATGGTCGCACTTTTAAAGTTATTGAGCGAATTTTGACTAAAGAACTTGGATACAGTTTTTATCATAAAATAGTTCGAGCATCCGATCATGGTCTTCCTCAGCATCGACCAAGAATATTTATGGTCGGATTCAGTGACCCAAACATAGAATTCGAATTTCCAGCTAAAAGAGAGCTGATGTTCAATATGTCGGATGTAATGGGCGGCAAGGTTGACAGAGAAATTGGTTTAACACTTAGGGTAGGGGGCAAATCCTCGCCAATTGACGATAGACGGAACTGGGATGGCTACATGGTAAACGGCAAGCCACGACGCTTAACGCCAAAAGAAGCTTTAAAAATGCAAGGATTTCCAGCGAGCTTCAAGTTCCCTGTTAACAATTCAGCTGCGATGAGACAGCTTGGCAATAGTGTCGCAGTCAAAGCAGTTCATGACTACGCCAAACAAATATTAAAGTCTTTAGACAACGCCTAAAGGGTTGATTTTTGTTCTTGCCTAGCTGGGTATTGACACCGTTTGGTGGGATTTCAAGAAGCAGCCGCACTTTAGATCGTTGGGCTAATTTCACCATTATTAGAGAAGGAAGGTTTTCCTTGTCTGACTCGCAGTAACTGGTCATAAAGAGGCAAGAAACTTGTGGTTTTTGGTCGCAGGGCTAGCCCTTGTCAGCGCTTTGGGGTAATTTCAGCCTACTTAATGAAGGAGAGTTTTCTTTGTCTGACCCACAGTTACTAGCCATAGAAGGAATTGTTCGAAATGCAATCAAGGCCGGAAATGACGTCCATAAAATTCGTCAAGACTTCGGATCTTTATTTCCCTTCGCAATCCTCGATAAAGCCCTTACAAACGTAAAAGCAAAGTTGGATAAAAATTATCATTTGGTTGACCCTAAGATAATTGCCCGTGAATGCTTAATTGGTGAAAAATTTCGTTGGTACGGTGGACCTCATGAGCTTTCAGAACGTTGGGAATTTGCAAAAGAGCAACTTCTAAACGAGGGACGATCACAAGAAGAAATTGATGAGGTAGTTAAGTCCTCCTCCCAGATTCTAGGTTTGCTTTCTTCTCCAATTACCGATCAATTTGCCTCTAGGGGCCTTGTCTTAGGTTACGTTCAGTCGGGAAAAACCACCAACTTTATTGCGACAATTTCGCAGGCCGCAGACGAAGGTTACAGACTAATAATTGTTCTATCCGGCGTTACTAACAACTTAAGAAAGCAGACACAAGAAAGATTAGAGAGATCTTTGACAGGAGAAAATCCTAAGAACTGGAATTGGCTGACCTCTATTGAAAGCGACTTCAGTGCTTCAATGAATGCTAATGACCTACTTAGCGCACCAAGTAAGAGAGTTATAGCAGTAGTGAAGAAGAACAATAGCCGGCTTAAGAGACTTAAGGCCTGGCTTGAGTCTGCTCCTATCGCAGTGCGACAAGGCTTGCCTGTCTTGATTATTGACGATGAAGCAGATCAAGCAACCGTAAACTCTCATAAACTTCTAAATCGTCAAACTGCAATAAACAAGACTTTGACTTCCATGCTAAAACCAACATTTCTTCCAAAAAATGCATACCTTGGTTACACAGCAACCCCTTTTGCAAATATTTTAAGTAACGCGAAAGATGACACACAATTATTTCCCCGGGACTTTATCTATCCACTCAAGAGATCTGAAAATTACTTTGGCGCCGAACAACTTTTTGGCAGAGAACCCATCGATGAAGAAGACCAAGCAGTTTCAACTGAGCGAAACATCATTATTCCAATTGACCAAGCTGATAGGGATGCATTGGGAACGCTTATTGATCCAAACAATCACATTGTCCCCACCGAACTCCCTGAAAGTTTACACGAAGCAATTCGCTGGTTTGTTGTAGCTACTGCCGCAAGACGAATACGATCTAACAAGAACAAATTTTCCACCATGTTGATTCATACATCTGGAAGAATTCCATGTCACAAAGATATGAAGACATTGGTTGGCAAATACCTAGCGTACTTGCAGGGGCTTTCAGCAGCCGAAATCGATCAGACATTTCGGGATAGCTGGAATCTTCGCGCTGAAGATGGCTGGCTGGAGGGTGACTCTCCAGTATTGACTTGGGATGAGATAAAAAATGAAGCAGTAAATGTTCTGACTACCAGCAAACTAATCGTTGATAACAGCAAATCAGACGATCGCCTTGCCTATGACTTACAGAACGAAGAAAGCGCAGTCCCTTACATTGTCATTGGTGGAAACACACTTGCGCGAGGCCTTACTCTAGAAGGGCTTGTCTGTTCCTATTTTATGCGTACAAGCTCAGCCTACGATTCACTGCTGCAAATGGGCCGATGGTTTGGATATCGAGTAGGTTATGAAGATCTTCAGCGCATTTGGATGCAGGATGATTTGATTTCAAATTTCCGACACATGGCACTTGTTGAAGAAGAAATTAGACAGCAAATTGAGCAGTTAGCGAGTGAGGGTTTAGACCCAAGTCAGGTGCCAATCAGAATACGCGACCATAAGTTACTAACGATAACAGCACTCAATAAGATGAATCATGCCAAGCGTTTACAGATTGGATATTCAGAGACACGTGTTGAGACGATTTCTCTTGATTCGAAAGCGGAGATATTACTTTCTAATCAATTAGCAACAAAAAACCTAATCGATCAAGTTAGGAAGTCTGGTCTCGAGATAACGAAAAAGAATCCTGAAGGCTGGCCAATTTTCAATGATGTGCCTTGGAAAATAGTCAGTGAGTTTTTCGAAGAATACAAGTGGGTAGATTCTGCAACACGAGCGAATGGTAAGTACATAAAAACGTATATTGACAAACACCAAGGCTCCGGGGATTTGGAAAAGTGGAACATTTTCATTTACCAGATTAATTCATCTAACGTTCCTATTTTAGATTTAGGAAATGGAATTTCAGCAACTGCCATCAAACGTTCAGCATTGGATAAGATCGAGGAAAAAAATACTGTGAACATTCACCACTTAGTGAGCAGTATTGATGGATCTGCAGATGTCGGACTTTCCAAGAAATCTGTAACTACCCATCTGAAATCTCAAGGTAAAAAAGTGTCTGATACCAACCTCAGAGTTTTACGGCAAGAAAGCTCCACGTCGGTCAATCGCGGGTTACTTGGAATTTACATCGTGGACAAAGATTCGAAGAAGGAACCAAAGGCGAAGTTACGTCAGGATCTGGAATTACCCGAGCACGCAGTAGGTCTTGGTATATTCTTTGGTAAATCGAATGTTATTGGTGCGAATGTCGATTACTACGGACCAGATTTAGTTGACGTGTTTGAAATCGATGAGGATGACTATCTTGATGAGGCAGATGAGTCTGATGATTTGGTAGCTAACTAATGAGCGAAATAATGATTTTCAGTAGCTGTGCTGAGAGACTTAAAAGTCTAGATACTCCTACGGCAGCTCAACAAATTGATGTGATTCCCACACCTTATCTTTTGGACGGCAGGGAGATACTGCTCGGAAAGAGACACCAAGGACACCTAATTGCGCTCTTTCCTAATGTCAATAAAAAGCACGTCATTCCCATGGAGACAGTAAAGCTCAGTAATGGATTCCAAATCAGCATGCAAAAATTGATGGATCCTAAAACAAAGAAAGATTTGGAATTTATTGAATTAGGCAATATTGGAAATATTGATGTAACTCTTTTTGGGGCCTTTCTTGACGAGCTGCTCAAATCGATTGAGGATGGAAAAGGATTACTTCTTGAGAATATAAAGAATCTACTCGAAAAATGGAAAAATATGTTGTCGCTAGACACCGAAAAGGTCATGTCTCTAAAGAGCGTAATCGGTTTATTTGGCGAGCTGCTTCTTCTCGACTACTTGGTTAATGTAAAGAAAATTGCAACGCTAGATAATTGGGTTGGGCCAAATGGTAACCGGCACGACTTCGAGTTCTTACAACACTCTATTGAAGTGAAAAGTACTACTGTAAAAAATGGGAACGATATTCATGTTAGTGGCGTTACTCAATTAGAGCCATATCTTGGGAAAACCGTGGCAATTTTACGTATCAAACTAGAAATTGAACCTAATGGAGTTTCATTACCGCAATTAATTGAAAGGATAGCAGCAGGCAATTCCATAAGCTTGGGAAAGCTAACAGAGAAGCTTTTAAAAGTCGGGTATCAAAGTGACAAAGAACATCATTATAAAGACCTATGTTTCCAAGCGATTGAATTTCAAGTAATTCCTGTAGATTCAAAATTTCCCCGAATTACTGCAAATTCACTTCTTGAAATAGATCCTGGCGCAAGAATTAAAGATGTTGAATATGTTGTCATTGTCTCTGGTCTGGAAACTCAGCGAGAAACCAATTTGGATTTGATTAACTTTGAAGGTTTGCTATGAGTAAGTCTAAAGTTTACTTCGTTAGCGAACCAGTTCAACACCAAGGAGGCGTTGTTGCAGACGTCCTAGTAAATTCAATTGCAACGTCAACCTATTCGCAAGCCGAAACCTTTCTTCGGGAAACCTTACAGAATGCATGTGATCAGAAAAAGGGTGACTCAAGTCAAATTGAGTTTATTATCGATGTTTTTCAAGTTGCCGGAGAGAAAAAGAAACTTTTTGATGAATTCTTTTCGGAAGCACGATTAGGCCGAGACCCACTCGGTTTTGCTAAATTGAAAAGCGCAAAGGCCTTTGAAGCAATGGTGGTTGCAGATAAAGGCACTGTCGGCCTTTTGGGACCACTTGACGCTTCTATCGATGAAACCCCTTCTAACTTTGCGGGTTTCTTTTTCAATGTTGGGCGACAAAGTTCAGAAAGTAGTAGTGGCGGAAGTTTTGGTTTGGGACGCACGGTTCTAACCAACGCCAGCGAGTACTCAACAGTTTTGGTTTACAGCCAATTCTTACAAAAGGGAAAAATCGGCAAACGATTCATGGGTATGGCAATAAAGGGTACCTTCGCGCATGGCGGACGTCGATACACTGGTCGACATTGGTTTGGTAAAGAGCCCAATAAGAATTCAGGCCTCGTAACTCCTTTTGAAGAAAAAGAGGCTGAAGATTACGCAAAGGCTTTTGGTCTGTCAGAATATCTTGGAAAAGAGACAGGTTTCGTAGCGATGGTTATTGGAAACTCTTTGATTACAAACCCTGACAGCCCAGTTCTGGCGAGTTCGCAACGTAAAGAAGTAATAGAAGATATGCAACTTGCAGCATGTATCTATGGATGGCCACACATGTTAGGTTCTAAAAAGAATCGTTCTGTGAATTTCAAATTTTGTTTGGATGGGATTTCAATTCCCGAAAAAGATCCAGCAAAAATGCCCGGTTTGAGCGAGTTTGTGAAGTGCTACGAGGCCTTGAATTCTCAGACTGAAGGTGTGGAATCTAAGGATATTTACTTCTCTCCCGGAGGGGCCAAGAAAGAGCCAACTGGAAAGTTAGCATGGCTCAACATTCCTACAAGTCAAAGTGACCGAGATTGGGCAAAAAAAGGCTCGATCCCAATCTCATCAGTCGCCTTAATGCGTCAAGCGAACTTCGTTGTTAAGTATCTTGAGGTAACGCAAAAACTTGATCAAATATCTACTAGAGGGGTGTTTAAATCAAATAAGGTTTTTGACGCAGATTTTAGAAAATCCGAACCAGTCGCGCATGATGAATGGATTCCGTCTAAGTTGCAGCTCAAGCCCAACACTAGAAATCCCATTAAGCAGACTCTTGAAAATATTAAGGAAAATTTCAAAGAACTGGCCGGAATTAAGGGTGAATTTCAGGATGGGTCTGCGTCAGTGATTCTTGGCAATGTAATCGGTAGATTGCTTGATGGATTGACCCTGACTGGACCTCCAAAGCAACCCAAACCTAGTCCCGGAGGTGATTCCGGAGGTGGCGGCGGAGGAGCGAATATTCAGGTCGTCTCAATTGGTACGCCGAAAATTATCGCCTCTGACCTTAATCACTATCAAGCCGTTTTTAAATTCCAAGTCATTTTCCCGAAGTATGAAAACGACACCAAAAAAATACAACTGTCTGCGTACGCCATTCTTGAGAATGGAAATCCCGAAATTGATCCTCCTGAGGGAGTAGAAATTCCTGAAATTTTAAGAATTGAGCTTGAGGGAAATAAGTTTGCAACTGATGAACCTTTGGAGCTCAACCCCTCCATGAGCATGAAGTACCTCGAAATAACTGTTTCGGCTCCCCAAGGTATTGGTACCACTTGCCGATGGAAGTTGGTTGAATAATGCCAAAGACTTTCTATAGCTTGGGCTACAACCTTCCAGATTTAAATGATCTAAAGATGATGAATATCTCAATCAATGGTCATGATTATCCATCAGAAGATCTTGATAACGAATATTTTAATCTAACTTCTTGGTGGACCAATTCGATGACAACAGATATCTCTGCAAAATTTCGAATTCGGTTTGAAGAAATTGTTTCAGATTGCGCACTCACGAAAGATGATGCGCTTTTCTTAACGTTATACTCATATTGCCCAGGTACGAAGTTGCAACACCATGGCAAGTCAATTCTCATTGATTCTGAAGAAATTGATATTTCTTTAAATATTCCAGCTAATGAACTTTCAGATGACTTAACCTTACACGCAATCATAACTACACGATTTGATGAAAAGGGTACACGTAAAGTTGGTGCACCTCATGTGAGTAATTCAAGGCTTTTGACAAAAACTTGGAAAATTTATCTCTCTGGATCTCGTACTCAAGGAAATGTCGTATTTCTTGATTTTTCCAAAGATCCAAATAGATCAAAGTCACTATGGCAGATTCGAATTAACGAGAACATTGATATGGATTCTTGGCTTACAGCGCAACACTCAAATATTTTGAGAATAGAAGTAAATGAGCTTCATAAAGAATTCATCCAGCAGCCACACTTTCAAATTCCATTAATGACCGACATGGTCATGCTGGCGCTGGATAACGCTATAAACGACGAAGAAAAATTGAGTTACCTTCAAAGCGACTCTATGCCAGAAGGATCTTGGGCTAAATTTGTAAAAAGTATGTTTCAAAGTGTTTTCATGTCAGGACAAATTGGTATAAAGCAGAAATGGATTGAAGAGCAAGCGCATATTCGGGCTCGGGTACAGCATCTAATGTCTGGGAATCTGGAGATAAAATGAATATTTCATATAGACATTTAAGTATGGAAGCTGCAATATCTGAATTGGAGGCTGTTAAATCCGGGGGGCTTGACGTCTTGGAGACATTAGAAAGAGACGACTTCCATCTACGTCCGTTCACAGATAGCGGCATTACATCTGAGAGGCTTTTAGAGGTGCGAGTAGGCTTTATGCAAGATATTGGCGCACAATCGGGAGATGCCCAGGACATAAATGTGTCATCAGGTGACTTCGATAAAATTTTTACAAAACTATCTCAAGATATTTTTTGGGATATGAGCCCAATAGACGGGTTCAATCGCGACGTATGGTCCTATATAACCATGAGAGTTCTACCAGACCTTGCTCTATGGCGCTGGAAAGCGAACAAAACTGATGAGAGATTTATCGGTGGAGCAGAACGCTCGTGCTTCCAAAGATTGTGGTTACGTTCTTATGTACTTGGGGGCGATCTTGCTAGCCATCTTCAAGAGGATGAGGCAGTTAATATCTTCGAAAGACCCGAAGCGCTTGGCGGAAATCGCAGATTGTCCCTTGCTATTGCCAATTTTATTGTTAACAATCGCGGTGTTGTAGATTCTAACTCAGGGGAAAAGATCATCAGCACAGAAATTGTTAAGCAAACAGCAAAACGTCTACGTCGCGCTATGTCAGTTCAGGTAGTCCAAACCATGACCGACGCGGAACTTGATAAACACGTTACTCGTACTTTCGGTGAAACATTCAAAATAAGGTTGGAAAAGTAAGCGTCGCTTTTAAATAACGTAAAGGGCTAAGGAATCTTTGGGACGGCTCAGTATTGTGTGTAAACAGGCCAACTTTTCCCATTCCTCCGATCCAACTCCCATTTTCCCTGAATTCAAGTCATTCCAAAAATCTGAAGTTACAAAGAGGAATAACTCCTGAAATTCAACGCCACGAATTTCTCGGTACTTTGAAAGAGGAATTTCCGTCCTGTTAAGACCCGAAGCTTCACTTCTGAGCGATTTTATGAATTCTTTTGGTAACTCGTCATCATAAACAAATGCAATTGGTGATGTGTGAGTCCACCTATCAATTCTTGCACGGAATCGTGCCACTTCAATCTTGTAGTTAGCTTCGATATTGTTGTCGTATAGGACATATCTCCCACTATCGTCTACAAAAGACATCCCTAGAGATAGATCAATATAGGGCTGTAACTCTGCACGTTCGGCCTGCTGCTTTAATGTATCAAGATACCTTGAAGATGCAAGATAAATCTTCTCTGTCAATTCTAGAGTTTTCTTTCCAACACCACTTGTTTGACGATAACAAGTCCATAGAGGATAGAACTCATACTTTACGTTTTCAAATATCTTTCTAAAGTTTGCTTCCATTTTTCGTTCATGCCACTGCAAAGGATCAAAACCGATAACAATTGCGCGACAACCAGCACTCTTTGCCTTCCTAAGGCTGTCAGCCAGAACTTTAGATGAAGCTGGATCATCAATCAGTGCAACTACACCAGGTCCGAATCCTTTATTTGCTCCGGGCACGTTGCGCCCGCCGGAACTTAAGTACTTAATCACGTTTGGAGAAGCTTCAAAGGAAACTGCTCTTCCAGCCTGATCTAAGTTGGTAGCTAGATTTAAAAGTACGACCGTCTTTCCCGTACCCGGTCCACCCATGACAAATTCAACTGACATTTCATCATTAGGAATCACGAGCTTTTGGAATAAAGTTTCGGAAATTTTTGCCTGTTCATTATCTAAAAAATGTACCCACTCATCA